>ENA-ORMS01000023-ORMS01000023.1-human-gut-metagenome-genome-assembly--contig:-NODE-23-length-164704-cov-33.774460_pt1 | contig 164704 bp, 174 predicted proteins | sample MGYA00242104_ERZ508997 | MGnify/ENA primary metagenome ERZ508997 (study PRJEB26280, sample SAMEA2338704) | human gut metagenome | biome: human gut; feature: human-associated habitat; material...
AAAAAAGAAAAGACTGTTGAACAAAATATTTTTTTATACTTTGTCAACAGTCTGAAAAACCTAGTGTTATATATTTAACACTAGGTTTTTATTTATAAATATAATTTTGAGGGTTTACACTAACCCCATTTACCTTAATCTCAAAGTGTAAGTGGTTACCAGTTGAATTACCAGTTGAACCAACGGCAGCGATTATATCACCAGCGTTAACTTTGTCTCCAACTTTTGCATATAATTTACTACAGTGACCATAATAAATTTGTACGCCATTACCACAATCAACGATAATCAAGTTACCATAACTTCCTTTATCTCCAGAAAATATAACTTTTCCCTTAGATGCAGACTTTATAGATGTACCATAAGGTGCTGCGATATCTAGTCCGTTATGGGGGTAACTACGAATACTTTCTCTACTACCAAAACGTGATGTAATAACACCAGTAATAGGCTTTTGAGATAAGTAAACACCATGAACTGAAGCATTTTCAATTTTCTTCAACTCTTTTGAAACAGCTTGTTTAGCTACTTTGATATCTATTACATTATATTCGTCTATGTTTTGGGTATAAATTTCGTTTATACCAATTGTAAATTTTACATTATCTTCATACTTTTCTTTCATACCAGTAACTAATTTTTCGGCCTCTTCTAATGAATCTACAACTGATTTCTGTTTACCGTTTAAAGTTACAGCATAATATTTGTATGTCATTTTTGTGTTTTCTTCAATTTTTGCTAAAACAGAGTTGTCATTTACGTCTATATTATTATTAATGAAAGTTAAATTATATTCTGGAACTATACAATCAACAAATGCTATATTGTTTTTTCCTTCTAATGCTAACATATCATTTACTTTTTCTTCAACTAATTCTTTATTTTGAACATATCCTATATGTTCACCTGAAATACTAACACTACATACTAGTTTGTATTTCATAAAAATAACTGTCATGATAATAAATAAAGCAATTGCTACTAAGTTAATTAGTTTAAACCATTCTTTTGTGCAGTATTTAATTTGCTTGTTTAAAATAAATTTCACACTCCTTTTTTAGCTTTTTTCTTTGCACGACATCTTCTATTATACTACATATTGTGCACAATTTCAAACAAGTTATACTTATAAATACCATTTTTGAGTTAAGTATGTAAAATTGGCAATCCTTTATTCTGAGAATACTACTCATTTACTCTCTATTTCTTTGAATTACTCGTTTTTTCTTTGATTTTTAGCTATTGACTTTATAAAATTTGACTATTGAAGTATAAAAATAAATACAGCCAATATTCAAATGGCTGTATCCGTAAATGTTTAAGAAATTATGGGTGTTCTTGTAAAGTGATTGTTACACTCTTTTCTTTTCCATCACGATAAATTTTAAGAGTTATCGTATCTCCAATTTGTTTTTTATTTTTTATATCATTTAATTCATCCATTGTAGTAATTTTAGTTCCATCAGCTTCAATTATAACGTCTCCAACTTTTAATCCAGCTTTTTCACCAGCTGAAAAGTCTTCTATAGTTTTTATATAGACACCAACTACTAAGTTATTAGCTTTAGCTGTATTTTCATCTAAGTCAATTCCATCAATTCCAATATAAGGTCTTTTTACTTTGCTATACTGAATAAGTTGTTCATATATACTTTTTGTAGAATTAATTGGAATGGCAAATCCGACTCCTTCTACTCCAGTACCAGAAAGTTTTAAAGTATTCACACCAATTACTTGCCCTTTACTATTAACTAATGCGCCACCACTATTACCAGAATTTATTGCAGCATCTGTTTGAATTGCTGTGTATTTATTTCCATCACTATCAGTAACATCTCTATTAACAGCACTAATAATACCAGCAGTTACACTATTATCTAATCCTAAAGGGCTACCAATAGCCATTGCAAATTCACCAACTTGTACTGAACTAGAATCACCAAGTTCTGCAACAGTTAAGCCATCTTTATCGATTTTAATAACTGCTAAGTCAGTTTGTGAATCTGTACCTATAATTTTTCCTGTATATTCAGTATCATCATTATATAATTTTACAGTAACTTTATTTGCTTTTTCGATTTCATAAAAGGAATTAGAACTTGAAGTTGTAGAATTTACAACATGGTTATTTGTTAAAATATATCCATCTTCGCTTATAATAATTCCAGATCCTTTGGCTGTTACTGTTCCAGAAGAACGGTTAAAAATTGAATTAACAGAATATTCAACACTAATAGCAACTATAGATGGTTGAACCTTTTTTGCAACTCCAATAGCTGTGTCTGAGTAACCTTGTAGAGATATAAGTTGTGTATTAAAATTAAAACTATTTTCATTTGAATCATTTGTAGTATTAGATGAATCGGTAATAACCAATTTTTCTAAAAATGCTTGTTTAATGCTTGGAACATTTATACATGCACCAAGTGTAATTGTTGCACCAAGTACACCACATACAAAAGGTAAAATAACTACTTTTCCAAAACCTGCTCCATTTGATTTTTTTTTCCTGTCCGAACCATTAAATGCTTTGTAATTAGCTTCTGTTGTTGTTGGACTTACACTTTTAAATTCTTGACTATTGTTTTCTTCACTCATTGAAAATTACCTCCAAAATTTGTATAAATATATTTTATCTTAAACTATAGATATCATACAACACATTTGTGAAAAAAATGTGAATATTTTGTATTTTTTATTTGGCAGTAATGAAAACAATGTTAATTAGTTAAATTTCATTTGCATTTTATGCAAAATAATGTATAATAAATAGGAAGGAAAAACATTTAAATTATACCTTCAGAAGGAAGAAAAATATGGAAGAATTAGAAAAAAGCATTGGATATACATTTAAAGATAAAAAATTACTAAAAAATGCTTTAACACATACATCTTATGCGTATGAACATCATGTAGAAAGCAATGAAAAATTAGAGTTCTTAGGAGATAGCATTTTAGAATTTTTATCAAGTAAATATATATACAATAATTACCCACAATTAAAAGAAGGAGAAATGACTAAAGTGAGGGCAGAGGTGGTATGCGAAGATAGCTTATATTTAGTAGCACAAAGACATCATTTTAGTGATTTCTTATACTTAGGAAAAAGTGAAGCAGTAAGTCATGGATATACAAAACCAGCTATTTTAGCCGATAGTGTTGAAGCGGTTATTGCGGCAATATACTTTGATGGAGGATTAGAAGAAGCAGAAAAATTTATAATAACTAATTTAAAAGAAGCAGTAAAATTTTCAAGTAAAAATGTTGGCATGAAAGACCACAAAACTGTGCTTCAAGAAAAATTGCAAGAAAATGGAACAGTTCATATTAGCTATAAAGTACTTAAAACAAGTGGACCAGATCATGATAAAACATTTGTTGTTGAAGTATATTGTGAAGATCAACCACTTGCTGTAGGAGAAGGAAAAACAAAAAAACAAGCAGAAATGAAAGCAGCTGAAAAAGCACTACTTCAGATTGAAAAAAATACAAAAGAATAATTAATAAAGGTCATTTAATTTATGTTACAAAATTGGCAAGGAGGAAAAGATGAAAAAAGAATATATTATACCAATATTTGTACCACATTTAGGATGTCCTCATCAATGCTCATTTTGCAATCAAAGGGAAATCAGTGGACAAACAAAACAGGTGACTGCAAAAGATGTAAAAGAGACAATAGAATTTTACTTAAAAAACTTTAAGGATGACTTAAAATATGTAGAGGTAGCATTTTATGGTGGGAGTTTTACAGCAATAGAAGAAAAAAAGCAAATTGAATTGTTAGAAGCTGCAAATGAATTCATTAGACAAGGAAAAGTAAAAAGCATTAGAATATCTACAAGACCAGACTATATAGATAAACTAATATTAAAAAGATTAAAAAAATATCATGTACAAACAATAGAATTAGGAGTACAATCCGCTAATGATTACATTTTGGCAAGATGTCAAAGAGGACATACTTTTGAAGATGTAAAAAAAGCATCTAAACTTATTAGATTTTATGGATTTATACTAGGACATCAAATGATGATTGGACTACCAGAAAGTACAAAACTAGATGAGATTAATACAGCAAAAGCGTTGATAAAACTTAAACCTAAAATTGTGAGAATTTATCCTGTACTTGTAATAAAAAACACTCCATTAGCTAAAGAATATGAATCAGGGGATTATTTGCCATTAACTGTAGAACAAGCAGTAGAGCGTTCAGAAGAAATAATGAAGCTATTTAATAAAGCTAAAATAGAAGTAATAAGAATTGGACTTCAAAATACAGAAGAAATTACAGACCCAACAGAAAAAGGTAGTCAGGTAATTGCAGGTCCATATCATCCAGCATTTAGACAATTAGTAGAATCAAGAATGTGGTATGATGAGATTGTACAAAAAATAAAGCAAATCAATATAAAAGTCATGCAAGTAACAATTACTGCAAATCCAGATAATATAAACAATATTATAGGTCATAAAAAAGAAAATGTCCTAAAATTAAAAGAACTTTATGATGTTGATGTAGTTGTAAAACCAGATGAAAATATAAAAAAAGGCAAATTCGAAATAAAAATTGATAAGACTTATGAAGATATTCTAGAAGAGTTAAAAAATAAAAACTAAAGTATAAAATCACTTATTATTGCTAATAATTAGTAGTAATAGGTGATTTTATGAATTATGTCAAAACCAAAAATATCTTAAAAATAAGAGAGAATTTTAAAGAAATAATATGTTTAACAATAGGTTGTATAATAATGGCAATTGGTACAGCTTTGTTTTTATTACCAAACCAATTATCTTCTGGAGGATTTACAGGTATTGCTACAATATTTTACTATTTATTTAAGTTACCACTAGGAACAGTTATCTTTGCTTTAAATGTTCCTTTTTTTATATGGGCGTTTTTTAAAATAGGAAAAAAATTAATAATAAAATCAATTTTAGGAACTACATTACTTTCTATATTTATAGATATATTTGAAAAAGTACCACCACTTACAAATGACAGGTTTTTAGCATGTATATATGGTGGAATTTTTATCGGATTTGGATTAGCATTGGTTTTAAAAGCAAATGCGTCTACAGGAGGAACAGACTTAATAACATGTATTGCAAAAGCATATAAACCATATATTAGCACAAGTAATAATATTGTTGCAGTTGATGTAATAATAATTGGACTAAATGTATTATTTTTTAAAAAAATAGAAATAGGATTATACTCAGCCATTAGCATCTATTTAATGGGCAAAATGATAGATATTGTTTTTGAAGGAGTAAATTTCACTAAAATGGTGTATATTATTTCACAAAAATATGATGAGATTTCAAAAGAAATTGATAACAAACTAAAAAGGGGAAGTACAGGAATATATTCAAAAGGAATGTACACAAATGAGGAAAAAACAATGCTTTTATGTGTGTGTTCAAGAAATGAAGTCGCAAAACTGAAACAAATAGCAACTAAGATTGATCCAAAAGCATTTATAGTAATAAGTAATGCAAGAGAAACTTGGGGAAAAGGCTTTAAAGGAAACTAAAAAGACTTTTTGTCGAATACTGTCATACGAAAATTCTTTACAAATTAGTATTTATAAGGTAAAATGCAAATATAAAATTTATTTTTTAATCATGATTTTCAAAAAAATTTTATTTCAAGAAATTTTATATCTCTAATAAATTTCAAAAACAATAAAGGCAGGTGCAAATTATGTGTTTACATATACTATAAGAGAACTGAAACTGTTAATGTTATCATTAACTTTATTAATATTGCTAATTTATAATTTAGTAATATTTCCAACCATAAATTCTATTTTTTATTTAAATACAAATAAGTTTTATTCAAACTATATTTATTCTAAAACAATACCTATAAATAGCCACGAATATATAAACATTAAAGATGATAAAGAAAATAATTTACAAGTTAATAATATTAAAGAAAAAAATAATACACAAATGAGTAAAAGTCAAAGAAATACAATTAAAGAAAACCAAAAGATCAAGTGGAGAATTCAAATTCCTAAAATAAATTTAGATGTTCATATTATGGAAGGAACATCTTCAAATATCTTATTAAAAGCAGTAGGGCATTTTGAAACGACTGAAAAGTGGATAGGAAATGTTGGGTTAGCTGCTCATAATAGAGGGTATAATTGTAATTTTTTTGAAAAAATAAAATACTTGAAAATTGGAGATGAAATAATTTATACAACAACAAATGGAAAGAAGGTTTATAAAGTACAAACTAATAAAGTAATAAAAGATACAGATTGGAGTTATTTAGGAGCTACTAAAGATAATAGAATTACTTTAATTACATGTGAAGAAAATAGAGAAGAATACAGAAGATGTATTCAAGCATTAGAAGTTGCAAGTTATAAAATATAGAAAGGAATTTAATATGAAAAAAGGTAGTAAAATAATAAAGATTTTAATAATAACTTTAGTGTGTATAACTAATTTTGGAGGAATAATTAATATAAATAAAATAAAGGCAGCAACAATAGCAGAAACTATAGAACCCTACTCAAAGGGAGAAGTGGTATTATTTAATTATGATGGAATAGGAATTGGTGTTGAAATACAAGTATATGAAAAAGAAGGAATAGAGTATCCAGTATACTGTTTAGATAAAGGAAAAAGAGGAGTAGAAATAGATTTTAGTTATGCAGTGGATATAAGTGAAATGCTAAGTAATCAAAAAATATGGAGAGCAATAACAAATGGATATCCATTTAAGACACCAGAAGAATTAGGATGTAATAGTATGGAAGAAGCGTATGCAGCTACCAAAATGGCAGTATATGATGCAATGTATAATTATGATTTAAGCAAATTTTCTGTACATACAAATTCAGATTCAAATAAAAGAACAGTTAAAGCAATAAATAAAATAATAACAGCAGCAAGAAATTCTAAGGAAACGAAAACTGTAGCAACACTAGATATAAAACCAGACAGTAGTATATGGGAAGTTGATCCAATAGATTCAAATTATATAAGTAAAACATATTCTATTAATGCGCCAACAGTAACTAAAAATTATAAAATTTCTTTAAAAAATGACAATTATGTAAGAATTAAAGTCACAGATGTTTACAATAAAGAAAGAACTGAATTCACTCAAAAAGAAAAATTTAAAATTTTAATTCCAATAGCAGATATAGATAAAGCGGGAGAATTTACAATAACAGCTACAACAGAATTAAAAACATTGCCAATTTTTTATGGGAAAAGCCCAAACAAAGAATGGCAAAATTATGCTGTTACAGTTGGAGAATATGAAATAGCAGGTACTTCATTGAAACAAAGTTACCAAGAAAATAAAACCAAAATTGAAATAAAAAAACAAGATGGAGAAACAAAACTTCCATTAAAAAATGCTAAATTTAATTTATTAGATGAAAATAAACAAATATTATATTCTGAATTAATAACAGATGATGAGGGAATAATTGAACTACAACATTTGTTACCAGGAATATACTATTTAGAGGAAATAAAAGCTCCAGAAGGTTATTATGGGTATGATGAATTAATAATGTTAGAGATTAAACTAAATCAAAAAACAGTTATAGTAGTTGAAAATTATGAAAAGCAAGATGAAAAACCAAATGAAACACCACAAGAAGAAAATGAAATATTAGTCGGAAATAAAAAATTACCTAAAACAGGGTTTTAAAAATATGAATAAATGAAGCGGAAAATCAGTTGAAAATTATAACCTATTTTATTGACAGGAGTACAGAGAGAAGATATAATTATTTGGGAAATATATAGTAATTTGAAAGGGGTTTTTTATGGCTTCACAATTAATTTTTTTGGTTATTTTAATTTTGCTTAATGCATATTTTGCAGCTACTGAAATCGCATTCATTTCATTAAATGATGCTAAAATTGAAAAAAAGGCTAAAGAGGGCAATAAAAAAGCAAAACAAATTCAAAAAATGCTCAAGAATCCGAGCAAGTTTTTAGCTACTATTCAAATTGGAATTACATTAGCTGGCTTTTTATCAAGTGCATTTGCATCAGACGCTTTTGCAGGAATGTTGGCTCCAAAATTAAATGAACTAATGCCATTTATTAGTATAAATGTATGGCAAAACATATCAATTGTAATAATAACAATAATTTTATCATTCTTCACACTTGTATTTGGAGAATTAGTACCTAAAAGATTAGCAATGAAGTATTATGAAAAAATATCTTATGCAACAATTGGGGTAATAAAAGCAATATCTGTAATAACTGCACCATTTGTAAAATTGTTAACATGGGCAACAAATATTGTTTCAAAAATATTTGGAGTAGGAGAACAAGAGGAAGAAATTGTTACAGAAGAAGAAATAAAAATGATGGTAGACCAAGGTGAAGAAAAAGGGTCAATTGAAGAAAATGAAAAAGAATTAATAAACAATGTGTTTGAGTTTAATGACATTGTAGCATCTGAAATAATGACACATAGAACAGATATGTATGCAATTGAAATTGAACAAGATTTATACGAAATTTTAGATGAGATTGATGAGTATAAATATAGTAGAATACCAGTTTATAGAGATAGCATAGACAATATTGAAGGAATTTTATTTTTAAAAGATATATTAAAATCAGTCAGTATGAGGAAAAAAATAAAAATAGCAGATATTATAAGGGAAGCATATTTTGTTCCAGAAACAAAACCAATAGATGAAATATTTAAAGAACTACAAGCAAATAAAATGCAAATGGCAATTGTAGTTGATGAATATGGTGGCACAGCAGGAGTGCTAACAATGGAAGATATCTTAGAAGAACTTGTTGGCAATATATTTGATGAGTATGATGACATAGAGTTTGAATATAAGAAATTAGATGAAAACACGTACTTAATTGATGGAAGCATAAGTTTATATGAATTAAAGAAAATTCTTAATGTAGAACTTCCAGAAGGAGACTATGAAACACTGTCAGGGTATTTAATAGAAAAGTTGGGTAGACTTCCAGAAGAAGGAGAATATCCTGTAATAGAAGATGAAAAATTGACATATAAAATTCAAGAATATGAAGACAAAAGAATCAGATGGGTAAAAGTTTGTAAAAATAAACAAGAAATAAATGAAAATAAAGAAAATTAAGAGGTATAAAATATGAACAAAAGAATTAGATGGATTATAATATCAGTATTAACAATAATTGTACTTGCAATTGGAATAATGGCAATTGTGAATGAATTAAACTTACATTATAAAATAGAAGAAATTAGTGAATATAATTATTTTATTTTGGAACAAAATGGTAAATATGGAGTAATTGATAAAAGTGGTAATATTGTAATTGATGCAGATTATGAAGCAGTTCAAATTCCAAATCCATCTAAGGATATATTTATATGTATAAAAGAATACAATCAAGATACAAAAGAGTATGCTACTGTTGTATATAATGGCAAGAAAGAAGAAATCCTATCAAATTATAATAATGTACAAGCAGTTGCGATTTTTACTAATATAAACTCAACACCTTATGAAAGAAGTGTATTAACTTATAAAGAAAATGGAAAATATGGGTTGATTGACTTACAAGGAAAAGAAATAACTAAACCAATTTATGATGAGATTTCTAGTATTAATTATAAAGAAGGAACATTTTTAGTAAAACAAAACGAACAAGAAGGCATAATCAACATGAAAGGAAAGACTATTATTAAATGTGAGTATGAAAGTGTAACCTCTGATAATTATTATAATGAGGACCAAAATAATGAAAAAGCAGGTTTTATTGTTAGCAAAAAAACAGATGATGGATATAGATATGGATATATTAATTATAGAGGTTCTAAAATTGTAAAACCTATTTTTACACAATTAGAAAGAGTAACAGAAATAAGCGATGACAAAAATATATACTTTATAGCATTTAAGGATGGACAAGCAGGATTATTAAAAAATAACAAGGAAATAGTAAACTACGAATATGAAGATATACAATATAATGTACTAAGTGATGTATTTATAATTCAAAGAAATGGAAAATACGGAGCTACTACAAGAGAAGGAAAAACAATTTTATATCCAGAATATTCAAGTGTTTATACCGGTGGAATATATATAAATGCTGTAAAAGATAATGTAATAGAAGTATTTGATTTACAAGGCAATAAAATAGAAACAGATATAAACAGTAAAATAAAAACAGAGAATTCTAACTATTATATAACAATTGATAAAAATAATATTTATAAAGTCGTAGATGCAAATGAAAATGTAATTATAAATAATGATTATAATTATATGGAGTATTTACCAGGAGATTATTTTATAGTAGCACGTGACTCAAAAAATGGTGTTGTAGATATTAATGGAAAATCTGTTATAGAACTTAAATATGATAGTATTTCAAGAATTAATGAAACAAACATATTACAAGCAGAAACTAATAAATCAATAGAACTATATAATCTAAATATGAAAAAAATAACAACAATGAGTAATGCAACTATAAAAGAAGTAAAAGATGATAAAGAGTATATATTATTATTTTCAGAAAATGATTTTAAATATCTTGACAAAGATGGAAATATATTAAAAGCACAAGAATTATTTAAAGAAAACAATCTATTTGCTAAAAATGTAAATGGCAAGTGGGGATTTGTTGATAAAAATGGTAATTTAAAAGTACAAAATAAATATGAAGTGGTAACAGACTTTAACAAATATGGATTTGCGGGAATAAAAAAAGATGGCAAATGGGGAGTAATAGATCAAGAAGGACATATAGTACAAGAACCAATATATGAGTTAAAATGGAACATGCCAGAATTTATAGGAAAATATTATAGAGTAAATGCATGGTATGGAGATGCTAGATTTAGTGATAAAGTATAAGGAGAAAAAATGTATAAACAATTTGGAATAAATGAAGAAGTAATTGAATTAGCACATAAAACAGAAGAACAGGTTAAAGAAAAATTTAAAAAAATAGAAGAAGTATGTGAATATAATAGCTTAAAAATTTTATCTGCATTTCAAAAATATAATCTATCAGAAATGCACTTTAATAGTACAACAGGATATGGATATTCTGATGTTGGAAGAGAGACAATTGAAAAAATTTTTGCAGAAGTTTTGAATACAGAAGATAGTTTAGTAAGAGGACAATTTATTTCAGGGACTCATGCACTAACAGTTGCTCTATTTGCATTCTTAAGGCCAAATGATATATTTTTAAGTATAAGTGGAAAACCTTATGATACATTAGATGAAGTTATAGGTATTGTAGATAATCCAAGTTCATTAAAATCTTATGGAGTAAAATATGAACAGATTGATATGATTGAAAATGACTTTGACTATGAGAAAGTAAAAGAAAGAGTATCAAAAAATGATATAAAATTAATTGAAATTCAACGTTCTAGAGGATATTCGTTAAGAGATAGTATTACATTAGATAAAATTCAAAAGGTAATAAAAACAATACGTGAAGTAAATGAAAAAGTTATAATAATGGTTGATAACTGTTATGGAGAGCTAGTAGAAAAAATAGAACCAACAGATTTAGGAGCAGATGTAATAGTTGGATCTTTAATAAAAAATTTAGGTGGAGGAATTGCACCAAATGGGGCATACATAGCTGGAAAAAAAGAATTAGTTGAATTAGCCGCTGAAAGATTAACTTCACCAGGTTTAGGAAAAGAAGTTGGACCAACTTTAGGAATGAATAAACAAATATTACAAGGTCTATTTTTTGCTCCACATGTTGTAGCAAGTAGTTTAAAAACAGCAGTGTTTGCAAGTAAATTATTAGAAAATTTAGGTTATATTGCAAATCCAAAATTTGACCAAAAAAGAACAGATATTGTGCAAACAATTACTTTTGGAGACAAACAAAAACTTATAAAATTTTGTCAGGGAATACAAATGGGTTCTCCAATAGATAGCAACTCTATACCTGAGCCATGGGATATGCCAGGTTATACAGATCAAGTAATTATGGCAGCAGGTGCATTTACACAAGGTTCGTCAATAGAATTATCATGTGATGCACCAATTAGAGAGCCATATATGGCCTTTATGCAAGGTGGACTTACTTATGAATATGGAAAACTTGGAGTATTAAAAGCAGTTAGTTATATGTTAGAAAATTAATAACTATATATGAGAAGAGGTAAAAGATGAAAACGATTGTAATAGGTGGCGGACCAGCAGGAATGATGTCAGCTATTGAAGCAAGTAATATTCGGAAATAGTGTTATACTTTTAGAAAAAATGGATTCATTAGGAAAAAAACTATTAATAACTGGAAAAGGCAGATGTAATATTACAAGTTCACTTCCGATTGAAGATTTTATACAAAACGTACCAGGAAATGGTATATTTTTGTATAGTAGTTTTAATAATTTTACAAATAAAGATATAATAAAAATGCTTGAAGAAGAGGGTTTAAAAGTAAAAGAAGAAAGAGGACATAGAATTTTTCCAATTACAGATAGCTCAAAAGATGTTTTAAATGTATTAGTAAGGTTATTAAAAAGGTCAAATGTAAAAATTGAAACAAATGCAAAAGTGGAGAAAATCTTAACAGAGAATGAAAAAATTGTAGGAGTGCAGGCAGTTATAGATGGAAAAGTTAGAACTATAAATGCTGATAAAGTAATTTTAGCTACCGGTGGTATGAGTTATCCGGTAACAGGTTCAAATGGTGATGGGTATGAACTAGCAAAAGAACTTGGACATACTATAACTAAGATTAAGCCATCACTAATACCATTAACAGCTCAAAGAGAATCACTAGAAATATGCAAAGAATTACAAGGACTTAGCTTAATAAATGTATCAATAAAATTGATAGACACACAAAAAAATAAAATAATATATGATGATTTTGGAGAAATGTTATTTACACATTGGGGTGTATCAGGTCCAATAATTTTAAGTGGATCAGCACACTTACTAAGATATAAAAATGTTGAGGAATTATTAAAAGAAGGAAAAATTGAATTAAGCATAAATTTAAAACCAGCACTTACAGAAGAAAAACTAGAAAATAGAATATTAAGGGATTTTGAAGCACAAAAAAATAAGGAATTTAAAAATAGTTTAAATGAATTATTACCTAAAAAGCTAATAGAACCTATAATTAGAATGTCTGGAATAGATGAAAATAAAAAAGTAAATTCTATAACCAAACAAGAAAGAAAAAATTTAGTAAAGTTACTTCAAGATTTTAGAATAAAAATAAATGGATTTAGACCAATTAATGAAGCAATTGTTACCTCTGGAGGAATTTCTGTAAAAGAAATAAATCCTAAAACAATGGAATCAAAAATAATACATGGACTATATTTTGCAGGAGAGATTATTGATGTAGATGCATATACTGGAGGATTTAATTTGCAAATTGCATGGTCTACAGGGTATACAGCTGGAATGTAAGGAAAGGAAATTTATGAAAACTATTACAAGCAACACAGAGGCTGAAGTTGTAGAAAAAAGATCAAAATTTATTGGTAATTTATATTATGTTGAATCAGTAGAACAAGCTGAAGAAAAAATAAAAGAAATAAAGAAAAAGTACAATGACGCAAGACATAGTTGTTTTGCTTACCGTATTTGTGTACAAGATTCAGTTGTAGAAAAGTTTAGTGATGATGGTGAACCAAGTGGAACAGCAGGAGCGCCAATGTTAGGCTTACTTTCAAAATTAGATTTAGCAAATTGTCTTGCAATAGTAACTAGATACTTTGGAGGAATTCTGTTAGGAACTGGAGGTCTTGTAAGGGCATATACTGAAGCTACAAAACAAGCACTTGAAAAAGCCAAAATAGTTGATATTCAAAGTGGAGAAGAAATTTTAATAACTTTATCATATAACAAATTAGGAGAATTTCAGTATTATTGTCAAAAGAATGATATAAAAATAGCAAGCGTTGAGTACGAAGAAAATATAACTTGTAAAATACAGGTTACGACCGCACAAAAAGAAAAAATAGTAAATGAAACTATAAAAAAACAATATAATATAAGTAACATAGAAGTCACAAAGGAAAAATATATAACGAATAATAACTAAAAAAATACAAAAATGGAAAAATTTTCCAAAAACCTATTGCAAAATTTTTATATTCATAATATAATCATGAAAGTAAAAAAAATGTAAAAATTTTACAAATTTAAAAATAGGGGGAAATAGAAGTGAATGAAAAAATTACAGTATTAGTAGCAGATGACAATAGTGACTTTACTATGACATTATCAAATTATTTAGAAAAAGAGGAACAAATTCAGATTGTTGGAATTGCTAGAGATGGTAATGAAGCCTATGATATGGCAGTAAATTTAAAGCCAGATATATTACTACTTGATATAATAATGCCACATCTTGATGGACTTGGAGTCTTAGAAAAATTAGGAGAAACTAATTTAGAAAAAAGACCATTATCAATTATATTATCTGCAGTAGGACAAGACAAAATAACTCAAAAAGCAATATCACTAGGAGCACAATATTACATTGTAAAACCTTTTGATATTAATGTATTAATAAAAAGAATGAAGGAGTTAAAAAATTATCAACCTGTTCAGTTTAAAGGTGGATTTGTTACTAGAGAAATAAAGTCACAATATATAGACATTGCACCAGATCAAAAGAAAAACGAAGAAAACTTAGAAGCACTTGTAACTAATATCATTCACGAAGTTGGAGTACCAGCTCATATAAAAGGATATCAATATTTAAGAGAAGCAATAATGATGGTAGTTAAAGATACCGAAGTAATAAATCAAATTACAAAACAACTTTATCCAGAAATTGCATGTAAATATAAAACCACCCCAAGCAGAGTAGAAAGAGCAATCCGTCATGCAATAGAAGTAGCATGGGGAAGAGGAGAGCAAAGTGCAGTTGAAAACATATTTGGCTACACAGTATCAGCAGCCAAAGGAAAGCCAACAAATTCAGAATTTATAGCGATGATTAGCGACAAATTAAGGCTTGAATTAAAAAGTGCATAAAAATAATAGGACATACTCTAATTTAGAAAAAGAGTATGTCTTTCTTGTAGTTTATTCTTCTTCAAGATTTTCAAGACCAAATTCAATAATTTGATTTATGACGCTATTAAAACTTATATTATTTTTTTCAGCAAGATCATTTATTTTATCAAAAGTTTTTCCACTTATTCTTATAGTTCTAGTAATAGTATCATTCCTTTTAGAAAAGTTTAAAATTTTTAATTTTTCCATTTCAATCACCTATTACATAGTGTACACAAAAACAAATATATTATAAGTGTACAAAAATGTGTTTTTAACAAAAAATTGACTGCTTTGTTTAACAAAAACTCTATTGACTAATAATTATATGGAATATATAATTAACATAGCTCAAAGCGAGGAGGATCAATAATGTTAATTGAAGTTCCAGAAAAAGTTGCTAAAAAAATAGTTGTAAAAAGAGACGGAAAAAAGGTTGAGTTTGATGGTGCAAAAATTGCACTTGCTATTCAAAAAGGATTTGGAGACATTGTAGGAAATGAAGATTCTAAAACAGCTAAATATAATGAGACAGATGTTAATAAAGTATACAGTAAGGTATTAGGAAGAATACAAAAAATAGATTCAGAAAAAATAAAAATTGAAGAAATTCAAGATTTAATAGAAGAAGAACTGAAAAATAACGGATACCAAGATGTATATGGTGCTTTTGCTAGCTATCGTGAAAAAAGAGCACAATCAAGGCAATTATTTTTTGATGAAAAAAAGCAACATAAATTTCTAAAAGCACTAGAAAACTTAGGACTTAAGTCAGCTAATGTAGAAGAAAACAAAAGAGAAAAAAATAATGATAGTGAAACAACTATGGGCAATATGTTTCAATATGCAAGTGCAATCTCAAGGCAGTTTGCTATAACATATTTAATGAAAAAGAAATTTTCAGAAGCACATGAAAATGGAGACATATATATTCATGGAATGAACTTTATTCCAACAGGTACTACCAGTTCATGTCAAATTGATATAAGTAAATTATATGATGATGGTTTTTATATAGGAAATAATTATATAAAAGAGCCAAATGGAATAATTGCATACTCGAATTTAGCAACAGTTGCAATACAAGCAAATCAAAATGATCAATATGGTGAACAAAGTATACCTTCATTTGATTATTATATGGCACCAGGAGTTCTTAAAACATTTAAAAAGCAGTTAAAACAATTGATTTTCGATTATTTAGAGTTAACAGATTTTGATAAATTTATAGCTGTAAATGGAATAGAAAGAGAAATTGATAAAATAAATACTATTGAGTTTGATTCAAATATATTTGATAAATATTGCAGAGATTCACAAGAGCTTAAAAGAATGTTTAAAATTGCTTATACTAAAGCGATTGAAAAAACTAAAAAACTAACAGATCAAGCAATGGAATCATTTATATATGACTTAAATACAATTCATTCAAGAGCAGGAAATAAGTTACCATTTTCATGTATCAATTTTGGAACAGATACATCACCAGAGGGTAGAATGGTAATTAAATCAATATTAAAAGCAATTAATAATGGACTTGGAAATGGAGAAGAATGTTCTTTTCCAGTAGCAATTTTTAAAATAAAAAAAGGTACAAACTATAATGAAAAAGATGTAAATTATGACTTGCTTGAATTGGCATGTTCTGTAACGGTAAAAAGAAAAAATATTAATTTTTCATTTTTAGATGCAGAATTTAATATAAATGATTATAAACAAGGAGACTATGATACAGAAGTTTCATATACAGGAATAGGTAATAGAATACTAGAAAATGTAGTTGATTCTAATAAAGCAATATCTGTTGGTAGAGGAGTTCTATCAGCAACAACAATAAATTTACCAAGATTAGGAATAAAGCATGGAACTATTTCAAATAATAAAACAGATTTAAAAGGATTCTTTTTTGAACTTGAAGAAAAAATGGACTTAGTAAAAGATCAATTGTTAGAAAGATATGAAATACAATGCAAAAAAAATATATATAATTTTCCTTTTTTACTAGAACAAAATGTTTGGATAGACAGTGAACGATTAAAAGACAATGATAATTTGAGAAAAGCACTAAAGCATGGTATTTTAAATATAGGATTTAGTGGATTAGCAGAATGCTTGAAAGCTTTAACAGGAGAACATCAAGGAGAATCAAAAGATGCTCAAAAACTAGGAATTAAAATTGTAGAATTCATGAGAAAAAAATGTGATGAATATTCTGAAAAGTATAATTTGAATTTTAATCTAGTTGCAACGCCTAAAGAGGAAGTATCAAATAAATTTATTAAATTAGATCAGGCTATTTATGGAAAACTAAAGGGTATAACAGATAAAAATCGTTATACTAACTCTTTTCATATACCGGAAGGATATAAAATTTCTGTAATAGATAAAATAAAATTAGAATCACAATATCACTGCTTAACAAATGGTGGACATATTGAAATAGTACAAATAAAAAATGGAGATACAAAAGATATAATGAGTGTTATAAAAACTATGAAAGAAAATGGAATTGGTTATGGAAAGATAATTAATATGGAGAAATAAAAATGGATGAATTTGATGTGGACCAAGCAGACAATAAAGAATATGTTTTAAATATGATAAAAAAAGACGGAAAATTATTAGACTTTGCATCTGCAAGATTACAAGATGATGAAGAAGTTGTAATGGAAGCAGTAAAACAGAACCCAATATCTTTAGAATTTGCAAGTAAAAGGTTAAAAAATAATGAAAAAATAGTAATGGAATCTGTATCTAGAGTGGGATGGACAGCATGTTATGCAAGTGAAAAATTAAGAGCTAATAGGGAAATAATGCTATCAGGGTTAAAGATAAATGGTCAAATTTTATACTATGCTTCAAAAGAAATAAGAGATGACAAAGAAGCTGTTTTGTCTGCGGTAACCAACAAAGGGTTAATATTAAAATATGCAAGTAATAGATTAAGACAAGATAAAGAAATTGTCTTAGCAGCTATAAAACAAGATAAAAGAGCAAAAGAATATATTGCATCAGAAGAGCTAAAAAAGGATGAAGATGTTCAAGCTATATTAAATCCTCCGCAGGAAAGTTAAAATAAAAAAATAAAAAGAAAATAGAATAATTTAAAAATAAACATCAAACAATAAGTAATGGTGATTAGAATGAAAATATCATGGATTAAATATGATCAAGATAAAAAGAGTTTTCGTCTACCAGAAGCTTTAGGGTTTGATGTTTTTTATTTATCAGATTTAGAACAGACTGATAAAAAAATGAAAGAATTAATAAAGAATAACTATGATACAATAGTTATTTCAAATGAAGTTGCTGGTTTTTCAGAAGATATTATAAAAAAATATCAAAAAAGTAAGAATATAAAAATAGTAATTTCTTTGGATAAAGAATAATAAAAATATAATATGAAAAAAATAGACTATACTTTTGTATGTATTGGAACTAATAGAATAATATCAGATTCATTTGGCCCTAGAGTAGGTAAAAAACTTAAGCAGGTCTTTTATAAAAATGAGAATATAAACGTTTATGGAACAATGGAAAATCCGATTCATTTAAAAAATGTTGAATATTTTCTAAAAAAAATGGAAAATAAAAATCAAATAATTTTAATAGATTCTGCCATTGGAAGAAAGGAAGATATAGGAAATACTTATGTAAATAGAGGTGGTATGGAAATAGGTAAAGCATTTAATCATAGTATATATATTCCTGCAAATATAAATATAAAAACTGTAATTGGTGCAAAAGAATATATGCCAAATTATAGTATATACCAAATAGAACAAATAGCAAATAAAGTTGCTTATAAAATTGTTCAGATTGTCTTTGAATTATCTGTATAAAAAAAACTAAAATGGAAAAAATTGAAATATAAACACATAAGAAAGGATAGGATAAAATGAATACAGGTGATTTGAAAAATATTGTGGTAATAAAAGATTTGCCGTCTAATTTAATAGAAGAAGCAATAGTGGTTTTAAAGGAAAACCAAAAAATACCTAAATTAGAACCTGCATCAAAAGATAAAAAAGAAAACAGCTCGGAAACACTAAAAATAAAAAACTCGAAAGATTATATAATTAAAGAAGCTCAAATGCTAATAGCAGATTATATTTCAAAAATTGAAAATAAAAATAAAAAAGAAAATCAATCAATACAAAAATTAAATAAAAAATGTAAAAAGCTAAAATCTATAAATCAAGCATTAGTGGTTAGTCTGGCAATTAGCATACTGATAAATTTTATATTTTAAGAATAAAACATTTCTTCCTCACATATAAATGAAACATAAAACTACAAAGGAAGAGGTGTATTTTTTTGGAAAGAATATTATCACAAGAAGAAAGAATAAGAAGAGCAGAGGAAATATACTACCGTAGAAAATTAAATAATGGTGATATTAGAATGCCTAGTTCTCAGGTTAGAGATAAAACTGAAAAAAGGCAATTTTCTTTATATAGAAAGATGGCAATACAAATATTAATATGTATTTTAATTTACTTAATTTTTTCATTAATTAAAGAAGCAAATTATTTATTTTCTGAAAATATTATAAATAAAACAAAAGAATTTTTAAATACAGACATTAATTTCACGATAATTTCTTCAAATATAAATGAGTTTTGGAAAAATAATAAAGATAAATTTAAAATTTTTACGAACAATGAAGAAACCAATTTAGAAAATACTAACAATGAACAAAACAATGATGATAATGAACAGAACAAGAAAGAAGACGAAAAAAATAATAAAGAAAATAATAATCAAAATGAACAAGAGAATAATACAACCACAGGAATAGGTGGGGCAAGCTCTAATGAAAATACTCAAGTTGATGAAAAAACTAAAAAAAGTCAAATGGAACTCGATGCAGAATACATAAAAAAGAATTTTAAAATGCAATTACCAGTAAAAGCAAAAGTTACTTCAAGCTATGGAAAAAGAGAAGAGGATAAAATTGTTTCTGCAGATCATTATGGTATAGATTTGGGAGTGGTTATAGGAACTACTGTTGTTGCGGCGATGGAAGGTAAAGTTACATTAGTATCAAATGAAGGAGAATATGGAACTCATGTAAAAATTGTAAATAAGGATATAACAACTATTTATGCACATTGCAGTAAAATTTTAGTGAAAAAAGGTGCAAAAATTAAAAAAGGACAAAAAATAGCTTTATCAGGAAATACTGGAAAAACTACAGGTCCACATTTGCACTTTGAAATAAGAAGAAGCACAAGGACAGTTGATCCAGCTCTAGTGCTAAATTTTTAAAGTAATCTGTGTTTTATTTTACTAAAAGTTATAAAAGGAGTGAAGAATGAGCATAAAAATTGACCTAAAAATCTTTTTATTTGCAATTATATTTTATTTTACTAAACAAATTAAAATATATGCTTTATTGATGATATTAGCATTAGTACATGAATTAGGACACTTAGTGTGTGGAATATGTTTGGGACTCAAATTAAAAAGTATAAAAATAACGCCAGTAGGATTTCAAATATTATTTAAAAATAATATACAGGATTATAATATTAAAATACAAAAAGGTAATGAAATTTGTATAAAAAAAATAGCAATTGCGTTTGCAGGGCCACTGGTTAATATATTTATTGCAATAATTGCTTTTTTTATGCCTGAAAACATTGTGGCACAAAAAGAAACAATAATATATGCAAATTTGATGTTGGCAATATTTAATTTATTACCAATATATCCACTAGATGGTGGAAGAATAGTAAAAGAAATAATAATGATAAAAGATGGAACAAAATTAGCTTATGAAAAAATAAATAATATATCTAAAGTAACAGTTATAATAATTACAATAATTACGTCTATAATAATTTTAAAAATACATAATATAGCAATTTTAATAATATTAACATATTTATGGTATTTAAACATAAAAAATGAAAAGGAATATAAGGTAAAATGTAGAATAATAAGTGCAGTAAAAGGATGTCATGTTGATATATAGACAATTAATTATGAAATGTTAAAAATAGTTGACAAAGTTCCACTTAAAATTGTTAGACTTTTTGGAAAAGGCAACAGAACTTAATAATAATATTAATAAGATTTTAGTTGTTGCAGAAAATTATCCTGAACTTAAAGCAAGTGAGCAATATTTGAATTTACAAAAAAACTTGAGTAAGGTAGAAAGCCAACTTCAAGCAGCAAGGAGAATTTATAATAATGATGTAACAAATTACAATACAAAAATAGAATCCATTCCTAATAATATAATTGCAGCAGTATTTGGATTTAAAAAAGCAAAACTATTTCAAATTGAAGAATATAAAAAAGAAAATATTAATATAGAATTATAAGGTAGAAATAACTGAAGAATATTATAATATGTTAGAATTTATATATAAATTATCAAAAGAAGTAATAAAAATGAGTGATGGTGATTACTAAAGTAAACTTTTTTTTATGAAACACTTGAAATTAAAGGAAAAAAATAGTATAATAGTAACGTTAAAAAGGAAAATATTCCTTACTTGCAATTAATTGCAGGTTGTAATCCATGAGGAGGTGAATATAATGAACAAATACGAAAGTGTTGTCATTATTGATCCAGCTGTAGAAGAAGATAAAGTAAAAGAATTATCTCAAAAATTTACAGATATAATCAATAATGATGGTAAAGTTGAAAAAGTTGAAGACCTTGGTAAGAAAAAATTAGCTTATGAAGTAAAGAAAAATAAAGAAGGTTACTATGTTGTTATCAACTTTGAAGCTAATCCAAACTTAATTTCTGAACTAGAAAGAAATTACAGAATTATGGATGAAGTAATTAAATTTATTACAATAAAAGCAGAATAATTTATTACAAAAAATGTGAGGTGTAAGAATGAACAAAGTAATTTTAATGGGACGCTTAACAAGAGATCCAGAAGTAAGATACACACAAACAAACAACACATTAGTAGCTTCTTTTAGTTTAGCTGTAAATCGTAGATTTACTAGACCAGGAGAGGAAAGACAGGCAGATTTCATTAATATAGTTGCATGGAGCAAATTAGGTGAATTCTGTAGCAAATATTTTAAAAAAGGTCAACAAGTTGGAATAATAGGAAGAATACAAACAAGAACTTGGGATGATGAACAAGGTCAAAAACGTTATGTAACAGAAGTTATTGCTGAAGAAGCATATTTTGCAGATAGTAAAAGAGAAGGAGAAGGAGCTGCAAACAGCTTTGACTCAACTTTTGGAACAATGCCTTCTACAGACTCTAGTTCTGATTTTGAAATTTCTTCAGGAGATGACCTACCATTTTAATTAGGATAGGGGGGAAAGAAAATGGCAGACAAAAAAAATAATAAAAGAAATATGAGAAACAATGATGAAGACTATAATCCTAAATTTAGAAAAGCTAGAAAAAAGGTATGCCCATTATGTGCAGATAAAAACTTAAAATTAGATTATAAAAATGCAGATCAATTAAGAAAATTCGTTAATGAAAAAGGAAAAATACTTCCAAGAAGAGCAACTGGAGCATGTGCAATTCATCAAAGAGATATTACACTAGCCGTTAAAAGAGCTAGACAAATAGCTGTATTACCATACACAGCAGAATAGAAAAATACACCTTATTAAAGGTGTATTTTTTTGCATAATAAAACATTGTTTAGAAAAGTGTCAAATAGGGAATAATTTCAATAAAATAATATAGAAAATATAGGAGAATGTTATGAAAATTGGAATTGCCTTATCTGGTGGAGGAATACGTGGAATTGCTCATGCAGGAGTATTAAAAGCACTTGAAGAAAATAATATTAAAATAGATGTTATAGGAGGAACAAGTGCAGGAGGAATGGTTGCAAGCTTATATGCCATGGGAATTGAACCTGAAGAAATACATATATTATTTAAGAAACACGCAAAAGAGATAATAGGGGTAAACAAAATGCCTTTTCTATCAAAATTATTAAAATATTCGTTCAATAAAAAAATGACACTTACAGGTTTTAATAATGGAGAAGCAATAGAAAAAGTATATAATAAAATAGCTGAAGAAAGAAAAATAGAAAAAATCAATCAGATTCAAATGCCGCTGGTAATTACTACAGTAGATATTATGAAGCCAAAGGAATATATATTCACTAATAATATTCCTAGAAATGAAGAAGATAAATCAAAATATATTAAAGATGTTACAGTGGGAAAAGCAGTAAGAGCAAGTAGCAGTTTTCCGGCAGTATTTATGCCATGTAAAATTGACGAATATGCATTTATGGATGGAGGAGTTTTGGATAATGTACCAGTTGAAGAAGTAAGAAAACAAGGCGTAGACAAGGTTTTGGCAGTGAAATTCGATGCAGATAAAATTGAGAAAGATAGCAACTTAATGGATATTGCAATGAAAACAATTGATATTATGGGAAATAAAATATCTGAAGAAAGTTTAAAGAAAAGTGATTATGTATTAAATGTATATACAGATAAAGTTGGATTGTTAGACATAAAAAAATTAGACAAATGTTATGAATATGGATATCAAAGTGTGATGAAAAATATAAATGAAATAAAAAAAGCGCTACAATAACTGTGAACTTTTGCAATATATATAATAAAAAGTGATGTAATTTAAAAATGTTACATCACTTTTTTATAATTATTTATTTTCAACTTTTTCAAGAGTTTCTTTTTTTACAAATAAAGAAAATACAAATATTCCTAATCCGAAAACAACAGTGAAAATTGAAACATATCCTCCAATATATGGAATTTGTTGTAATAACCATAGCACTGCCACTGAAGCAATAGAAAGTAAAATAAATTTGCCTTTAGTTTTATTTTTTAATTTATTTGCAAAGTAGTTTCCAATTGCCATTCCTAAAATTGAAATAGTAATAGAAATAATCAATAGATAAACTATTAATAAAGCTAATCCAACATAAGTTAAAAATCCTGTTATAAGTAAGAAAATTGATAAAAATGGAATAATTAAGAATGATATAATTCCAATTGTAGCAGTTATGAATGATTTTTTGCTCATGCTATAAGTAGCTTTTTTAGCAAATCCTGGAGTAATGAATGTAGCTAATGCAATTACAACAACAGCATATAATAATAATGCAATGAAGCTTGTAATGTATTTTTGAACAAGTTCAGTAGTTGTTGGTTCTTCATGAGTAATTTTTGAGAAATTTATATTACCTACAATAATTCCGTCAGGAATTTCTAATTCTTCTTGAGCTGAATAATAAAAATCTCTACCAACTAAGTTTTGAGATTTATCTGCAAATGAAAAAGAACCTGCTATATATAAATCTCTTCCAACTTTTCCTTCAAAAGATGAATTAGATGAGTATAATTTTAAATCTCTTGCAATAAATGCATTTTTTGACAATGTAAATTCTCTAGATAAAACATAAACATCATTAATAGAACCATTTATTGTAATTTGTTGAGCAATAGCAAATAGATTGCCAGATATTACTGCACTATCCTCAACAACTAAAGATTCTGCTAATACAAACAAATCACCACTAACATGACCAGAAATAGTAACTTTTGTACCAAATAAAAAAGAATTTCCATTTATAGAGCCATTTAATAATAGTGAACTACCTCTTTCATATACATCTCCATTTGTATCTGAAATAGATATAGGTTGCTCTTCAACTTTTGCTGAAGATGTTGTAGCCAATACATTATTTTCTTGATCTGCAACTGAATCTTGAGCCATACAAACAGAAGAAAATACTGTTAGCAAAATAGAAATTAAACATATAATTTTAAATGTTTTTTTCATAAAAAACCTCCTTAATAATTGTAAGATTAATATATAACATTTATACTATAAAGTCAATTATTTAAATGACTTACATAAATTATTAATACAACAATTTTCACAATTAGGATTTTGAGCTTTACAAACATGTCTGCCATGTAAAACCAAAATATGATTTGCATCAACATAATATTCTTTTGGAAATATTTTTAATAAATCCTTTTCGATTTTTTCTGGTTCTTTTTCGCTTGAAAATCCAATACGATTAGAAAGTCTTTTAACATGAGTATCAACTGCAATTCCTTGAGGATTGTTAAAAGCTTCAAGCATTATTACATTAGCACTTTTTCGACCTATACCAGGAATAGACATTAGTTCTTCCATTGTACATGGAACATTACCATTGAAATCGTTTATAATTTTTTGAGAAGCAAGTTTTAAATTCTTGGCTTTATTTCTATAAAAGCCACATGAATGAATCATTTTTTCAATATTTTCTATTGGTAAATTTGCAAAATCCTCTGGGGTGTTGTATGTTGGAAAAATTTCTGCAGTTACTTTATTAACTCTTTCGTCAGTGCATTGAGCTGAAAGTGCAACTGCAACAAGAATCTCAAAAGGTGAGTTAAAGTTCAAACTACATTTAGCATTAGGATATTCCTTCTTTAATAATTCAAAAATTTTTATAACTATATCTTTTTTCATAAACTAAAATCCTTTACTTATATATATACATATTAAAACATAAAAACAAAAAAATTACAAATATAACTAAGAACATAAAATGGTAACAAAATTAAATAAATAATAATATAATATACAAAAGAGAAGAGGAGGTAATAACGATGTTTTGCGCATTGAAAAAAACAATTGGTGTATGTCTTATAGGCTTAGGAATAGGAATATTACTTGTTTTATTACTTCCAATATCAGGTTGGCTATTTACAATAGGTCTATTAATTGTAATCGTTGGTCTAATGTGGTTATCATGTTAAGAAGGAGAGTGGATAGTAAATGACGATTGTTGTGAAAAAAGTTCCAAAATGTTTAAGAGGTATTGTTAAATTACTATTTGGAATAAAAGAAAAATGACACACAAAAAAGAGGCTATTGTTTACATAGCCTTATTTTTTATGTATATTACAACTCACAAACTAAGCTCTAGCAACTTTCCCAGAACGTAAGCATTTTGCACAAGCGTGTATTGTTTGAGTTTCACCATTAACAACAGCTTTAACTGTTCTTAAGTTTGGTTTAAAAGCTCTAGTTGTTCTTCTACTAATGTGAGAACGAGCAATACTAAGTTTGTTTCCATGAGCTAATGATTTTCCACAAATATCACATTTTGCCATTGAACTGCACCTCCTATGTGAAATCTAAAATTGACTAAGTATAAGTTTAACACATATTGCAATAAAATACAAGTGTTTTGTGAAAATTCATAACAAAAGTTACCAGAAGAAGCTATTATTATTATGTATTAATTAAATCTTTAATAACTTCGCTAGCTAAAACTAAACCAGCAACAGACGGAACAAAACTAATGCTGGCAGGAGTCCTTTTATTAGTTTCATCAAAACGTTTTGGCTCTTCTTTAGAATAAACCACCTTTAAATGTTTAATACCACGCTTACTAAGTTCTTTTCTCATAACTTTAGCCAATGGACATACTGAAGTTTTTGAGATGTCAGAAATTTCGAATTTTGTAGGATCTAATTTATTTCCAGTTCCCATAGAGCAAATAATAGGAATTTTACGTTTAAAACATTCTTCTACTAAATGGATTTTAGAAGTAACACAATCAATTGCATCAATTACATAATCAAAATTGGTATTTAAAATTTCATCTGCATGTGAAGCATCATAAAACATTTGATATGTAGTTACTCTTAAGGTAGGATTTATTCTAAGTAGTCTTTCTTTTTCAACTTCAACTTTAGGCATTCCGATAGTGGTAGTATCTGCAATAAGCTGACGATTTATATTTGTAATATCAACAACATCTTTATCAATTAAAGTAAGAGAGCCAACTCCACTACGTGCTAAGGCTTCAATTACATAAGAACCGACACCACCACAGCCAAATACTGCAACATGAGATTTTTTTAATTTAGATATATTGTCTATTCCAATTAAATATTCAGTTCTATTAAGCCAATTATTCATTTTTATACTCCATTTTAATATTTTAAAAACTATATTTTAACAGTAATATTATAGCATTTTATAAAAATAACTGTCAACATGTTCCGAACAAAAATTTGTAAAAACGCTTGCAAATTTTTTATTTTATGATAAAATGTGTTTGATGTAAAAAAGGAGAGTAAAAATGTTAGCATATATTAAAGGAATTTTAGAAATTAAAACAAAAGGATATATAGTAGTAGAAGCAGGTGGATTAGGTTATAAAATATTTATGCCAGAATCTACAATAGCAAAGACTGGAAATATTGGAGATAAAGTACAAATACATACATTTATGAGAGTTAGAGAAGATGATGTTAGCTTATATGGCTTTTTGACAAATGAAGAATTGCGTATGTTTGAATTATTATTAAGTGTTAGCGGAATAGGTGCAAAAGGTGCATTAGGAATATTATCTAATATAACACCATCACAATTTGCACTAGCAGTTATATCAAACGATGTAGCAATATTAAAAAAAGTGCCGGGAATTGGACCTAAAACAGCTCAAAGGGCAATATTAGAATTAAAAGATAAATTGAAAAAAGACCAAGAAATAGCAGTTGCAGAAGGAGAAGAGGCTTCAAATATTGAAAAAGTTATAAAAGAGGATGAAAAGGTTGCAGAAGCAATAAGTGCATTACAAGTGCTTGGTTATAGCAAACGTGAAATAGTAGAAGCATTACAAAATGTAGAATTAACTTCATTATCAGTAGAAGATATTATAAGAAAAGGACTTGCTAACTTATCTAAGAAATTATAATAGTAATATAATGTTTTTATAATATTTATATTATATTAATTTACTCGGCACGTCGCTTGCACTTTGAATATATTTTTTCTCGACTAAAGCACGAAAAAATATATGTCAAAGTCGCTGTACCTACTCTAAAAATATTAATTTTAAAATTTATTTATAATAATATAGTAAAACATTATATTACTATTAATAATAAAGAATAAAAGGAGCTTTGAACAATGGACATGAGTAAACCACTTGCTTATAGAATGAGTCCAAAAACATTAGATGACTATGTAGGGCAAGAACACATTTTAGGAAAAGATAAAATTTTATATCGTACAATAAAAGCAGATAGATTATCTAGTATTATACTTTGGGGGCCACCTGGATGTGGTAAAACTTCACTTGCCAGAGTTATTAGTAATACAACGAAATGTAAGTTTTTAAAAATAAATGCGGTAACATCAGGAATATCAGATATAAAAAATGCGGTTGAAACAGCACAAAATGCTTTGTTAAACCCATCTGGAAAATGTATTTTATTTATAGACGAAATTCATCGTTTTAATAAATTACAACAAGACGCATTACTTCCTTATGTGGAAAATGGAACTATAATTTTAATAGGAGCTACTACAGAAAATCCATATTTTGAAGTAAATAAAGCTTTAATATCAAGATCAATGGTATTTCATTTACAACCACTAAAAGATGAAGATATATTTAAAGTATTAAAAAAATCTTTAACATCTGAGGACGGATTAGGAAATTACAACATAAAAATAGAAGATAGTACATTAAAAAAACTTGCAATAACATCTTGTGGAGATGTAAGAACCGCTTTAAATGGGTTAGAAGTTGCAGTTTTAACAACTCAAATGGACTCGAATGGAATAATAAATATTACAGATGAAATATTAAAAGAATGTGTACAAACAAGAAAAGCTGTATTTGATAAAAAAGGTGATAGTCATTATGATAATATTAGTGCATTTATAAAATCAATGCGTGGTAGTGACGTTGATGCTGCATTATTTTACTTGGCAAGAGCATTAAATGCAGGTGAGGACCCTGTATTTATGGCAAGAAGAATAGTTATAGCATCTGCAGAAGATGTTGGAATGGCAAATCCAAATGCATTAGTAGTAGCAACATCAGCAATGCAAGCAGTAACTATGGTAGGAATGCCAGAAGCCAGAATTATTTTAGCAGAAGCAACAGTTTATGTTGCAACATCAAAAAAATCAAATGCTGCTTATTTAGGAATTAATAAAGCATTAGAAGATGTTGCTAATAAAGACACTGGAACAATACCAATGCACATTAGAAATGCACCTGCAGAAGGAATGTCAAAAGAAGGATATGGAGTAGGTTATAAATATCCACATGATTATCCAAACCATTGGGTAGAACAACAATACTTGCCAGATAAAATGTTAGGTACGAAATATTATATAAAAGATGATACAGTTGAATAAAAAAATACCAGATAAATTAATCTGGTATTTTATATTATTTTTTATCTTTAATAACTTCTGTAATAGCACCTAAACTGCTTAATGTATTTGTTGCTTCAAATGGAATAAATACTTTATTAGCTTCTCCATTAGCAACTTCTTTTAAAGTTTCTAATGATTTTAATTGAACTAATTTTTCATCAGGTTTAGCTTTCATCATTGCATCATAAACCATGTGAATTTCTTGTGCTTTAGCTTCAGCAACTTGTTTTATAGCTTCAGCCTCACCAATTGCTCTTCTTATTTTAGCTTCTTTGTCAGCCTCAGCCTCTAAAATAGCAGCTTCTTTTTTACCTTCTGCTAAAGTAATAGCAGATTGTCTTTCACCTTCAGCTTGTAAAATTAAAGCTCTTTTATTTCTCTCAGCATTCATTTGTTTTTCCATTGCATCTCTAATGTCTGCTGGAGGAGTAATATCTTTAATTTCAACTCTATCAACTTTACAACCCCATTGATCTGTTGCTTCATCAAGAATAACTCTTAATCTATCGTTAATAGCATCTCTAGAACTAAATGTATCATCTAAGTCCATTTTACCAACAATATCACGAATTGTAGTAATTGCAAGGTATTCAATACCTTTCTTTAAATTTTGAATTTCATAAACTGCTCTTGCAGGATCTGTAATTTTGTAGAACACAACAGTATCAATAGTGATAGTAACGTTATCTTGAGTAATAACACCTTGTGGTGGAATATCCATTGTTTGTTGTTTTAAACTTACTATGCTACGTACATGGTCTACAAATGGAATAATAACTGTAAGACCGGCATCAGCTACTTTATGAAATTTACCAAGTCTTTCAATAATATAAACTTCAGATTGTTTTACTACTTTAATTGTATTAAATGCAATAATTAAAATAATAACTAATAATGCGATTAAAACCCACAACATAATAAAAATCCTCCTTAAAAATATATAAATAAATATTAATGACTAAACTTTTTGTTCAGTTTTTAAATTAGTAAGGTCAGTTGAAACTACAGCTTTTACACCGTCGATATTTAAAATTAATACTTCAGTTCCCTCACTAATGATTTCTTCGTTAGTAGATTTTGCAGTCCATACCTGACCATCTATTTTAATTTGACCAACTCCTAAAGTTGGATTGATTTCTTTGATAACAATTGCCTTTTTACCAATAATAGAAAAGGCATTAGTAACCAAAGTATTATCAGTTTTTGCAAGTTTTTTTGCTAAAGGTCTTGTTAAAAAAATAAATAATACAGATGTAACTACAAATACTGCGGTTTGAATAATTATGTTATCAGTAAAAAAGCTGGTCAGCATAGCACATAAACTACCTAAACTTAACCAAAAGATCAGAAAGCCTACAGTAGCTATTTCGGCAATAACAAAAATACCTGCTAAAATTAACCAAAAATACCACATAAATAATTCTCCTTTAATCTTATAACATCTTTATTATACTATATTCTAAAGCAAAATGGAATATGTTTTTTAAAAAAAATGTAACATCTTGCCAATTTTTATCTTTTGTGATATAACAATAATCAAATACAAGGTATTCTGAATAATATATAATACTGAGGTGGGATAGGAATGAAAGAAGAAGCTATTTCAAAATTAAAAAAATACAATCAAGAACATATATTAAAATATGATTTAAATAATAAGCAACAAGAGGAATTAGAAAAACAAATAGAAAATATAGACTTTGAGCAATTAAAAAGCTTATATGAAAGCACAAAAGAAGAAAAATGTATAGAGGAAAAGAAAATAGAACATATTCCATATACAGATAAAACAAAATTAACGAAAGAAGAACAGCTAAGCCTGTTTGAAATAGGAGAACAAGTTATAAAACAAGGACATTATGCAGTTATAACAATGGCAGGAGGACAAGGAACTAGGTTAGGGCATAATGGACCTAAAGGTACGTATGCCTTAGATACTATAAATGGCAAAAAATACATATTTGAAATAATTATAGACAGACTAAAAAAAGCTGAAAAACAATATAATGTTACAATTCCTTGGTATGTAATGACAAGTAAAGAAAATCACCAAGATACTATTTTATTCTTAGAAAAAAACAATTATTTTGGGTATAATAAAGATAAAATTAAATTTTTTAAACAAGGAGAATTACCATTAATAGATACACAAGGAAAAATAATTTTAGATGAAAATGCTAAAATAAAAGAAGCAGCAGATGGAAATGGTGGAATATATGAAGCATTATCAAAATCAGGTATGCTACAAGAATTAAAACAAAATCAAATAGAATGGATTTTTATAAGTGGAATAGACAATATTTTATCAAACTTTGTAGATCCAATTTTATTGGGATTAACAATTAAAGAAAATAATGTAATTGCTTCAAAATCAGTAGCAAAAGCTAATCCACAAGAAAAGGTGGGAGTATTTTGCAAAATGAATGGAAAGCCTAAAATAATAGAATACATTGATTTACCTGAAGAAATGGCAGAAGAATTAGATGAAAATGGAGAGTTAATGTATGGAGAAGTTAATATAGGTACATACTTATATAACAGAAGTGTATTAGAAAATTTAGCAAATGCTAAATTACCATACCACGCAGCTTTTAAGAAATCAGGATATTTAAATGCAAATGGTAAATTTATAGAGCCTGATGAGCCAAATGTGTTTAAGTTTGAAACTTTTATATTTGATGCTTTTACAAGATATGATGATATGACAATAATGAGAGTAAAAAGAGAAGATGAGTTTGCGCCAGTAAAAAATCGTACAGGAAACGACAGCCCAGAAACAGCTGTTAAATTATACAATGAAAAATATAAATAAAGGAGAAATTTTATTATGGAAAATGTAATAGGTTTAGTAATGGCAGCAGGAACAGATGACAGAATGAAATCAAAAAAATCAAAATTAGCACAAGAACTATATGGAAAGGCTGTTATAAAAAGAGTTGTTGACAGCATGAAAAAAGCCGGAATAGAAGATGTTACAGTTATAGTTGGTGAAAACAGAGACGAAATAGAAGGAATTTTAAAAGATGAAGTAACATACTTAGAACAAAAGGGCTGTTTAGGAACAGGTCATGCAATAATGCAAGCAACAAGCTATTTGGAAAGTAAAACAGGAAGAGTAGTAATTGCAAATGGAAATATACCATTAATCACTCCTGAAACTATTAAAGAATTGGTAGAAAAATCTGAAAAAGAAAATGAAGCGGTTACAATACTTACGGGAATTATAAGTGAACCAACAGGATATGGAAGAGTTATTAGAGAAAATAATAGAATCACAGAAATTATAGAAGAAAAAGAATTAACAGAAGATGAAAAAAAGGTATTAGAAGTAAATGCAGGTGTATATTGCTATGAAATTTCTGAATTAACTAAAGTAATTGGAACATTAAAGAAAAACAGTATGGGACTATATTATTTAACAGATACTATAAAAATGTTAGTTGCATCAGGAAAAAATATAGGAGGAGTTTTAGTAGAAGACAATACAGAAATTTTAAGCCTTAATACAAAACTTCAATTAGAAATGCTAACAAGAATTTTAAGAATAAAAATTAACACAATGCACATGAATAATGGTGTAACAATAGAAGATATAAACACAACATATATATATGAAGATGTAGAAATAGGAATGGATACAGTAATTCACCCAAATACAACAATCAAATCTGGAGTTGTAATTGGTGAAGATTGCAACATTGGACCAAATGCGTATATTCGTGAAGGCTGTAAATTAGCAGACAAAGTAAAAGTTGGAAGCTTTGTAGAAATTAAAAAAGCAATTATTGCAGATGGATCTAAAGTACCACACTTATCATATATGGGTGACTGTGAAATAGGAACAAAATGTAATATTGGATGTGGAACAATCACATGTAATTATGATGGAAAGAATAAACATAAAACAAAAATAGGAGATAACTGCTTTATAGGATCAAACGTAAACTTAGTGGCACCAGTAACATTAGGAGATCATGTACTAGTAGCAGCAGGTTCAACAATTACCCAAGATGTACCATCAGAAGCACTAAGTATAGCAAGAGAGAGACAAACAAATAAAGAAGAATGGAACAAAAATAAATAATATCAGTTTATAAAAATTTCTTTAACTGATATAAATGTCACTAAGAGGGACAGATCTTAAAATAAAAGATCTGTCCCTCAACTTGTCAAAAGTATCAGTTGAAGAAACGGTTTCGAACTGATATTATTGTTGGTCGCCAGGTATAAAATAATCTATTACACCATAAACTATAGCGCCAACTATTGCAGCCATCCAAGAAACTGTATAACCTGCAACAAAATATTGAGTTACATATAATACTATAGCTGAGAGTACAAATCCCACAAATCCTTTACCAAAAGAACTAGCATGTAGACCAGTAAATTTTGTAATTAAGTAGTCGATAACAGTAAGAACAATTGCAGCAGCAGCTAGAGCCCAGAAACTACTTATTCTAAATCCAGGTGTAAAAAAAGCAGTGATACCAAGAACAATTGCAGCTGTTACTAATCTACCAATAATTTGCCATACGGTACTTTTTGTATTAGATTGAGTACTAGTATTTGCATTTGACATGTCTAAATCCTCCTTAACTTTAAGAATTTCCAAAAATGAATTTACATGGTTTTCTAATTTTATTATTTACTTAAAAATAAAAATTATTCAAATAATGAATAATTTTTTTTGTTTTGACTCAAAATTATATAAAAATAATATGAGAGGAAATTAAAAATGATAATAACTTTAATAAGATCCATTGTATTATACATACTTGTTTTAGTAGTTATGAGATTAATGGGAAAAAGAGAAATAGGACAATTGCAACCATTCGAGCTTGCAATTTCAATTATGATTGCAGATTTAGCATCAATACCTATGACAGATGTTGGAATACCAATTACAAATGGAATTATACCAATTTTAGGTTTATTAGTAATGCATCTTGTAATTTCTATTATAAATATTAAAAGTATAAGAGGAAGAGAAATTTTATGTGGAAGACCAACTATTTTGATATACAGAGGTAAAATAGATGAAAAAGCACTAAAAAAAGAAAGATTTACAATAAATGAACTAGAAGAAAGACTAAGAGGAAATAATGTAGTAAATTTAGGAGATGTTGAATATGCAATATTAGAAACAAGTGGGCAGGTCACAGTTATACAAAAACCAAATAAACGTACAACTACACCAGAAGATTTTAATATAGAACCAGAGTATGAAGGACTTCCTTATGATTTAGTAATTGATGGAAAGACTTTAAATGAAAATTTAAGAAAAATTGGAAAAAATGAAATATGGTTAAAAAAGCAGGTTGAAAAATTCAATATGATACCAAAAGAGGCCTTAATAGTAACTTATGATGGTAAAGGGCAAATATTCTGCCAGAAAAAGGCTAAAAAATGAAAGGAATAAAGTATGTATAAAGAACTGATTATTATAATTATAATAATAATGTTAGTTATAGTAGGAAACATTATAACTCAAAATAACACAAATAAGACAGTAGAAACAATAAGCGAAGAACTTGATGTGTTCAGAAATGAAATTTCGAATAAAAATGTAAGGCAGGAGGATGCACAAAATCATATAGGCAAAATAAATGACACTTGGGACAAAAGGTCAGAAACTTTAGCTTATTATATAGAACATGATGAACTAGAAAAAGTAACCACAGAGCTTACAAAATTGAAAGCTGATGTAGAAACAGAAAATTATGAGTTTGCAATAGAAAATTTAGATAATTGTATATTTATATTAGAGCATATAAAAGATAAATCTGCTTTAAAAATAGTAAATATATTTTAATGATAGTTAAATAAGTGCTTACAAGCTGACATAATAACCTGATGACTGTTTTACTATAAATTCGGCAGCTTTTAATGCACCTTCAGCAAAAATACTACGTGAATATGCTGTATGTTTAATTTCAAGGCATTCATTTTCATTAAAAAACATAACACTATGTTCACCAATAATGTTTCCGCCACGAATACTAGAAAATCCAATTTCATTTGGATTTCTTTTTTCATGCTTTTGCATTCTATCGAATTTATAAAAATATTTATTATTATTTGCAGACTGGATTGCATCTGCAATTGACAATGCGGTCCCGCTTGGACTATCAGTTTTTTCACTGTGATGTGTTTCGATTATTTCAATTTCTGAATTTGGCAATTTTTGCGACAAATTACTTACAATATCTTTCATTAAAGAAATTTCATAAGACATATTAGCTGAGAGAAAAATAGGAATCTCATCAGAAGCTTCTAAAATTTGATCCTTTTGTTCTTGGTTAAAACCTGTTGTGGCTATGACAAGTGCAATCTTTTTGCTTTTAGCAAAATTAAGAAAATTTATTGTTGATTCTGGTGCAGAGAAATCTATAACAACATTAGGTAATTCAAAAATATTATTAAAATCATTATAAACAGGAAAACCAAGATTATGAATTATATGTCTGTCGAATCCACCTAATAAATACATATTAGGATGTTTTTTTATTTGTTTTGCAACTTCAGTTCCCATTTTTCCATTAACACCATTTATTAATATTTTTATCATAAAAACCTCCAAGAATATAATTTTAGGGACGAAGTAAAATCATATTTTATGTTAGAAAGTAAATAATGATTTTAACTACGTCCCAGTAATTATAATATATTCAATTAAATTTATATTATTCTAAAAACAACCAAACTTAAAAATACATAAGCATATTTATAGAAAGTTTTTGAATGAAAAATTTGTGATAAGTGACGAGATGTTTCAAAAATAGTACTATATTTATCAGCAAAAGTTACTACAACTGTTTCTTTATAGTGAGGAATTTTAATAGTAACTGGCCACATGTGATTAACTATTACGTCTTTTTCAATATCATTTAAATTAAATATTTGAGTTGCATTTCTTAAAGCAATTTTAGGGTGCATAAATGCATGTTGACCTTTCCAGCTTTTATCTTCTCTAATGTGAGTATGCCAGTCATATAAAAATAAATCATGAAGCATTGCACCACGAGTAGCTGATATGTAATCTAAATTTAAACGTTTACAAACTATATATGTGTAATAAGCAACTTGCATACAGTGCTTATAACAAGAAGTACCTGCATGTTGATTATATATTTTCATTTCTTGAACTTTTGAACTTTTTAATAAGTCATTTATAATAGAGAAAAATTCTTCTAATGAAGTATTTTCAGCTATTAAATCTTTTGTTATCATAAGGTAAAATCCCCTTTTCTTAATATACTTAAATTATATCACAGTAACATCAAAAATGATACTAATTTAATATAATTTTAATAAATTGACAGAAGTCAACAAATCAATTAAGACATGCATGCATGAAATCATTAATAGAGTGGTAAGAGAGCAGACAAACGAAATTCAAGAAATGATTGAAGAGGTTGTTCAGGAGGTTGCAAATGCAGCCTCTTTTTGCTATTAAATTAAATCTATATCAAATTAAATTTTTGCATTTCAGTTTCTAAAATTTTCTGTTTTTCTAAAGACATTGTAACTAAAGGTAAACGAACTTTCATACTATCATAGCCCATCATAGACAAAGCAGATTTTACAGGAATAGGGTTGGTTTCACAAAATAGACTATCTATTAAAGAAATTGATTTTATTTGAGAGTCCTTTGATAAAGTATAATTACCACTCAGGTAATCAAAAACCATATTATGAACAAGTTTAGGAGCAATATTTGAAAGTACAGAAATAACACCAATTCCGCCTAAAGATAAAATAGGGAGGGTTTGGTCATCATTGCCAGAATAAATATGTAAATTATCTCTACATAAACTGGCAATTTTAGCTATTTGAGATATATTACCACTTGCTTCTTTTATAGCTACAATATTAGAAATTTTAGAAAGTTCTAAACAAGTTTTTGGTTCTATGTTTAAACCTGTTCTACTAGGAACATTATATAAAATAATTGGCAAAGAAGTATTTTTAGCTATTTCTGTGTAATGCATAATTAAGCCATTTTGAGTAGTTTTATTATAATATGGTGTAACAAGTAGTAAACCATCTGCACCAATGCTTTCAGCATATTTATTAAATTCAATTACATCTTTTGTGTTATTTCCACCAGCACCAATAATAACAGGAATTTGTCTATGTACATTATCAATAGCAAATTTAGCAACTTGCTTTTTTTCTTCTAAGGTCATTGTAGAAGATTCACCAGTTGTACCAAGAATAATAAGAGCATCAGTACCTTGTTGAATTTGAAAATCAATAAGTTTTTTTAATGTGTCAAAATCAACGCCATCTTCAGTAAAAGGGGTAACTAAGGCTGTACCACAACCAATAAATATATTCTTTTTCAAAACAATACCTCCATATTTTTTTATATAATATGTAGGCACAACAAAAAATGCCAACTAAAAATTAGTTGACATTTATAATTTATTTTAAAAATCCACTTATAATTTGCTCTTCAGCTTCTTTTTCTGTAAGACCAAGAGTCATAAGTTTAATAAGTTGTTCTCCTGCAATTTTTCCAATGGCAGCTTCATGAAGCAAACTTGCATCAATATCATTTGCTACTATTTTAGGAGTAGAAGTAACTTTTGCCTTATCCATAATAATTGCATCACATTCAACATGTCCAAAGCATTTGTTATTTCCATTAACATTTGAACTAAATTCTTGAACAGAGTTGTCTCTTGCAATAGCACGAGAAGCAACATGTACACTAGAATTTTCACCATTTAAGTCAATATCAAAAATGCTTTTAGCTATTTGATTTGCAGAAGTCATAACTCTTTCTGTAATAACTAAACTTGTATTATCGCCAAGTTCACCTTTGGTTTCACGAACTGTAGAAGAAACACCTTCAATTTGAATAGTTTCCATTTCTAATGTAGAACCTTCTTCAAGATTTACAATTGTTTGAGGGTTTAAGATTCTATCTCCAGTTCCATTACCTTCTCCATAATGTTTTTCAATGTATTTTACCTTAGCTCCTTTTGATAAGTGGAATGTATGAATACCATCATGTTCTGAAGTTTCACAAGAGCTGTTATGAATACCACAACCTGCTACAATTACAACATCAGCATTTTCTCCAACATAAAAATCATTGTATACAACATCATTAAAACCTGCTTCAGTTAATATAACTGGAATGTGTACACTTTCATTTTTAGTATTTGGTTTAATAATAATATCAATACCAGGTTTGTCTTGTTTTGTGACAATATCAATATTGGCAGTAGTATTTCTAGCAACACCTTTACCATTTTCACGAATATTGTATGCACCAATTGGAGTTTTTTCGATATCAGCAATGGTTTTTAATAGATTTTTTTCAATTGCATCTAATTTATTTTCAATTTCATTACTCATATTAGTTACCTCCTTTTTCAAGCATCACTTTACATGGCTTTTGAGTGTTTTTTAAAAGTAGGGGAAGAACCTCTTCTTTTTGACCAACGGCTTGTACTTTTCCATCAACAAGTAAAATAATTTCATCTGCAATATTTAAAATTTTTTCTTGATGAGAAATAATAACTATTGAAGAATTACTAATTTCAGAATGCATTTTTTCAAATACAGAAATTAAGCTATTAAAGCTCCATAAATCAATACCAGCCTCAGGTTCATCAAATACAGTAAGCTTAGATTTTTTAGCTGCAAGCATAGCAATTTCAATACGTTTTAATTCACCACCAGAAAGTGAATTACTAACTTCTCTGTTTAAATAGTCTTTTGCACATAAACCTACATCAGAAAGATAATTACATGCTTCTGAAACATTTATAGTATTACCAGAACTTAATTCTATTAAATCTCTAACAGTTAAACCTTTGAATTTTACTGGTTGTTGAAATGCAAAACCAATTCCAAGTTTAGCCCTATCAGTAATTCCCATAGCAGTAATGTCTTTTCCATCAAAAAAAATACTACCAGAATCGGGTTTTAAAATTCCCATAATAATCTTAGCAAGAGTGGACTTTCCAGAACCATTAGGCCCAGTTATTGCAACTAACTTGCTATTATCTATTTTTAAACTTATGTTATCTAAAATTTGTTTATTGTCCCTAAAATAAGAAACATTTTTAAGTTCTAACATAATTTTACCTCCTTAAAATTTAGCACATATATTGTACCACAAAGTGAGCAAAAATACCAGGTTTTGATAATATTTAATAAAAAAATAGATTACAGCATAAATTCTGTAATCTATTTTTTAAAATTTTTCAATCCATTTATTTAAAATATTTGTAGCAATTTCTTTTGTAACATTATTTTTATCAAATAATGGATTATATTCAACTAAATCAGCTGATTTAATAATATTACTATACTTTGTAATCTCATCTGCTAAAGCATAAGTTTCTTCTAAATTAATGCCATTTTTAGCTGGAATTGAAACACCAGGGGCAACAGTAGGATCTATTAAATCTAAATCAAAACTAATATGTACTCCATCTGTTCCGTTTGAAGCAATAGCAAAAGCTTTTTTACAAATTTCTTCAACTCCATATTTTTTAATATCTTCAGTAGAAAATACAGTAACACCTGCATCTAATACATTACCCCATTCCCATGGATCAATATCTCTACCACCAACAATAACAGCATTTTTGAAATTGTAAAATGGACCATCATGAAAATCAGCTAATATACTTTTTTCATAATGTGTAGCAACTGCTAGAGGCAAACCGTGTAAGTTACCAGTAACAGAAGTAGGGTAGGTATTGAAATCAGCATGTGAATCAAACCATATAATTCCCATATTTTTGTTTTCTTTTATAGAACCTAAGCTTGAACCAATTGCAGTAATATGGTCTCCACCTACAAGCAAAGGAAATTCACCATTTTGAATAACTTTACGAGTTATGTTGTATAACTTTTGATTAAATTCATTGATTTCTTCTAAGTTTCTTTTTTCGTTTTTTGAATCTAGCGCTTTAACTGCTAAAACTAAGTTATGCATTTTTGTGTAGTATGCATCCTTTTCTGCATTATTCATATTTTCTTCAAAATGAATTTCATGCATTTCTAGTAACAAATCATCAAATTTTGATACAAAACTATTAATATCATTTGAATCGGAATTTGAGTGAGATTCTTCACTTTTTTTGCTACCTTTCAAAATATAATTTTGAGAAATATTGCTTGGTTTTAAACCTTCTGTTAAGGCTTGTGCCCCAAGCTCAGCACCATCAATCTTTAGACCTAAGTCAGTGCATGCACTTATAATTGATATTTTTTTCATTTTAAACCCTTCTTTAAATTTTCACTAACATGATGATGATAATTATCAAACATCAGAAGTATGGCAAAAATTATATCAATAAGCTAAAAAAAAGTCTAGTGTTTTAATAAAAAAGTCCTTCTTTTATGGAAGGATTTTTTATTGTATAGGAAAATGTTATATACAAGGGTTAAGTTACACTGAATTGTGTGTATTTGTATAGCAAAATGCACGTATGAAGAAGCAACTATTCATATTATTTAATTTCAACTACAGTTACACCCATTTCGCCCTCACCAAATGTACCTATACGAAAACTTTTTACATGAGGATTTTTTTTCAAAAATGAATGAATGCCTTCGCGAAGCTTACCAGTGCCTTTTCCGTGAACAATTCTAACAGGTGAAATGTTTGCAGATGCACAATTGTCTAAATATTTATCAATAACATAAATTGCTTCATCAACATTTTGACCAATAACATTTATTTCAGGAGAAACAGTTTTGGCTTTTGATTCTTTATTTGTAGTAACTTTTCCAGATTCTTTAACTTTAACACTATTAGTTAAACTTTTCCTTAAATCTGAAAGTTTAATATTCATTTTCATGTTGCCAACTTGAACTTGGACCTCATTGGATTTATTAATTTTATTACCAACAATATATCCATTTGAACCAAGAGAAGCAATGTAAACATTTAAGCCATCTTTTACATCTGACTCAGCTAATGCTTCAAAACTATTATTTTGCTCAGTATAATGAATAGAATTTATAGCTTTTAATTTATCATTTAGTTTATTTCTTAAATTATTTGCCTGTTTTATATCAGAAGAACTATTAAGCTCATGTATAATTTCTGTAGCTTCTTCTTTAGCGGAAAGCAAAATATCACGTGCTTCTAATTTAGCATCTTCAAGCAATTGTGCTCTTTTTTCTAAAACATCGTCTTGTTTTTGCTCTAAGCTTTTTCTCAAAAGTTCAATCTGCCTTAAATTTTTTTCGGTTTCTTCTTTTTGTTTTTCGATTTCTAATTTATTATCATAAATACTTTTTAATAATTCTTCAATTGGTATTTTATCATCTTTTAAATGGCTATTTGCTACATTTAATATTTGCTCATTTAAGCCAAGTCTTTTACTAATAGCAAAAGCATTACTTTTACCAGGAATACCAACTAATAGTTTATAGGTTGGCCTTAAGTTTTCTATATCAAATTCAAAACTTGCATTTTCAAATCCATCTGTTATTAATGCATATTCTTTTAATTCTTGGTAGTGTGTAGTACAGCAAACTATACTACCAATATCTTTTAAATAACTTAAAATGCTAATTGCAAGTGCAGCACCTTCTAAGGGGTCTGTTCCAGAACCAAGTTCATCTAATAAAACCAAACTATTAGCATCAGTTATATTAGTAATTTCAACAATATTTTTTATATGTGCAGAAAATGTACTAAGAGATTCTTGTATACTTTGCTCATCACCAATGTCAGCAAATATATGTGAAAAAACACTTATGCTACTACTTTCACTACAAGGAATAGGAATACCAGAATATGCCATTAAAAGTAACAAACCAACAGTTTTTAAGGCAACTGTTTTTCCACCCGTATTTGGGCCAGTAATTAAAAGCGAAACATAGCTTTTACCTAAAGAAATATCTATAGGAACAACCTTATCCTTGTCAATTAAAGGATGTTTTGCTTTATATAAATCAATGTATTTGTTATTATTTAAAACAGGAATAATTCCAAAACTGTCAATTCCAAAATTAGCTTTTGCAAAAATCAAATCAATACTAGCAATAAGAGCTAAATTGTTTTTTAATTGATCAACATATTCATATAATGAAGAAGAAAGTATTTGCAAAATTCTTTCAATCTCAATATCTTCTTCAATTTTTATATGATTAATTTTATTATTTAGTTCAAATATACTTGTTGGCTCAATATATAAAGTAGAACCACTACTAGAAGTATCATGAATAAATCCTTTTATATAACTTCTATATTCTTCTTTAACAGGTATAACATATCTATTATTACGAATTGTAACAATTGGTTCCATTATATATTTAGCATAAGTACTAGAATGAATAAATCCATTTAACTTATCTTTAACTTCTTGCTCAAAGTTTTTTCTGTTTCTTCGTAAGCTAGCAAGCTTACTAGATGCATTATCAGCAACAGTGTTTTCATCAATTATTTTATCAAAAATATTTTTTTCAATAGAAGGGTTTGAATAAAGAAAGCTAAAATATTTTTCTAGATATTCAAAAGTAACAGAAGAATCATCATAAAAATATTCTTTTAATTCTCTGCACATTTTTAAAAGCACGGCAAAATTAAGTAATCCTTTTATAGATAAAGTTTGATTACTTTCTAAAACTTTAATATATTTTTCTAATTCTTCGGTTTCATAAAAAGGTGGAATACTTTTTTGATGTAAAAGTGTATCAGCTTGTTTTGTTTCGTTAAGCAAAAAATCAACTTGTTCATAAGAAAAATTAGGGACTAATTGCTCACACAAATTTTTCCCTAAATAAGTTTTACAATATCCACCTAAATTTTTTATTATTTCATTATATTCTAATTTATTTAAAATAGCGTCCATAATTATAACCTCACGTACATATTATGCCATAAAATACGTGAAAAAACAAGAAAAACAACATACTCAGGACAAAAAAAGAATAAAATGCTTAAAAATACTTGCAATTGCTATAAAAGTAGGGTATAATAATAATGCATATTGAATTACAAGAAGAGTGGGAACAAATCCCACTCTTCTATCATGAAGAGAGGAGAAAAGACGTTAATTGGTAGCAAAATGAGTTAAAAACTGACAAGATATCAGTTAAAGAAACGTCTAAAAACTAACATGGAAGAAAAAATTGAAACTTTAATTAGTGAAACAATAGAAAAGCTTGGATATGAGCTTTATGATGTTATTTACGAAAAAGAGGCAAAAGACTTTTACTTACGAATTTTTATAGACACACCAAATGGTATTAGTTTAGATGATTGCGAAAAAGTAAATGATGCGATAAACCCTATATTAGATGAAGCAAATTATATAAAAGATCAATATTTTTTAGAAGTTTCTTCACCAGGTGTGGAAAGAAGGCTTAGAAAAAATAAGCATTTTGAAGCAAGTATTGGTAAAGAAGTTGATATCAATTTATATAGTCCTATAACCTTGAAACAAGATGAAATAAATGAAAAAAAGAAAAAAAATAATACAACTAAAAATATATCAGGAATTTTAAAAAGTTTTGATGAAAATAATATAACATTAGAAATAGAATCAAATGAAGAAATAAAAATAGAAAGAAAAAATATTTCAAATATAAAAATTAAATTTAATTGGTAATAAGGGAGGAATTTGAAAAATGAAAAAGAAGGCAAATATACTTGCAATTGATAATACTGAATTAATGATGGCTTTAGACGAACTTGAAAAAGAAAAAGGAATAAAAAAAGAAGCAATATTAGAATCTATAGAAACTGCTTTAGTAACAGCATATAAAAGAAACTTTGATTCAGAAGAAAATGTTAAAGTTACTATGGATGGACAAACAGGAGAAATCCATATATATGCTGTAAAAGATGTTGTAGAAGAAGTAGAAAATCCTAATACACAAATTTTATTATCAGATGCAAAAAATATAGACAGCAAATTATTAGTTGGAGATAAAGCTGAAATTGAATTAATGCCTAAAAACTTTGGAAGAATAGCAGCTCAAACAGCAAAACAAATTATAGTTCAAAAAATTAGAGAAGAATCTAGAAATTTAGTATTTGATGAATTTAATGAAAGAAAAGGCGAAATAGTTTCTGGTATAGTTCAAAAAGCAGATGGTAACATAGTAGTATTAGATTTAGGAAAATTAGAAGCTGTTATGCCAGCTAAAGAACAAGTTCCAACAGAACATTACCATGTAAATGACAAAATTAGAGCATATATTATGAATGTAGAAAAAGGATTAAAAGGTGCTCCACAAGTTACTGTTTCAAGAGCTTGTAGCGATTTTGTAAGAAAATTATTTGAACTTGAAATTCCTGAAATTTATGAGGGAGTTATTGAAATAAAAAGTGTATCAAGAGATGCTGGAAACAGAAGCAAAGTTGCAGTATATTCACCTAATGAAAATATTGATCCAGTTGGTTCTTGTGTTGGACAAAAGGGAATTCGTATTCAAAACATTATAAATGAACTTCATGGAGAAAAAATTGATGTTATTGAATGGAATCAAGATCCAGCAATATATATTTCTGCAGCACTACTACCTGCGCAGGTTATGGCAGTTGATGCTCATGAAGATGAAAAATTTGCACAAGTAATTGTACCAGATGATCAATTATCATTAGCAATTGGCAAAGCTGGTCAAAATGCAAGACTTGCAGCTAGACTAACAGGATGGAAAATAGACATAAAGAGTGAAACTCAATTTAGAGAAATGTTATCAAAACAACAAGAAGAGTCAGATGAAGAAACAAAAACAGAGGAATAATGAATAAAAAGTATAAATACATTAAAAATAAAGGATGTGAACATTTTGAAAAAAATACCTAGTAGAACTTGTATTGGATGTGGAACACAAAAAAGCAAAACAGAACTTATACGTATAGTAAAAACTCAATCAGGTGAAATAAAACTTGATAAAACAGGTAAATTACCAGGTAGAGGTGCATATATATGTGATAAATCAGAATGTTTGAATTTAGCAATACGTTCTAAAAAATTAGAAAAAACATTTGAAACTAAAATAGAAGAGAGTGTTTATGAAAGTCTAAAAAATACTATAAATCAAGGAGTATAAAATTTGGTTAATAATCAAAAAATATGTGGTTTAATAGGACTAGCAACTAAAGCTGGAAAAATAGTGGCTGGAACAGATGCATGTATACAGGAAATAGAAAAAAGAAATGTTAAATTATTAATATTAGCAGTAGATGCATCTGATAGAACTAAAAATACATTTAAAGAAAAATGTAAAGAATTTAATATTAATATATACGAAAAACTTACAATTAATGAAATTAGTAATTCAATTGGAAAATCCAATAAGGCTGTTTTGGGAATTAAAGATATTGGTTTTGCAAAGGCGATGAACAAAATAATTAATGGGGGTGAAATGATTGGGTAAACTTAAAGTACATGAACTTGCTAAAGAATTAGGTTTAGAAAGTAAAGAACTAATAAAAAAAGCAAAAGAAGTAGGTATTGAGGTAACAAGTCATTTAAGTTCTTTGGAAGAAGAGCAAATACAAAAAATAAAAAATATTTTTGAGAATAAGGGAGTAAAATCACAAAAAAGTATGGAGCAAGAAAAAAATAAAGAAAAGAAAGAAAAAAATACTAAAAAAGAAGCTACACCAGTTATTATAAGACGTGAAGTTATATTAGCTGATGAGGAAAAACAAGAAAAGAAACAAGAAAAAACAGAAAGAAAAGATGTTGGTTTTGTTGAAAGAAAAAACAATAAAGATTTTAATATTGTTTATAGAAAACAACCTGTAAAACCAATGACTGTAAGTGAGCTATTTGGATTAAAAACAAATAAAAAAGAAGAAAAAGCTCCTGAACCAATAAAAGAAGAGAAAAAAGAAGAACCTAAAGTAGAAGAAAAAAAGGTTGAAGAAAAGAAAGAAGAAATTAAACAAGAAACAAAACCTGTAGAAGTAAAACCTACAGTTACTTCAAATGCAGAAAATAAAAACAATTACCCTAATCGTGAAAAAACAAATAATCAATACCAAGGAAATCGTTATGAAAATCGCCAAAATAATAATTCAGGATCAAACAATTACCAAAACCGTTATGATAATAATCGTCCAAATAGATTTGGAAATAATCAAAATAACGGAAACTATGAAAATCGTCAAAGAGACAATAGGTTTGACAATCGCCAAGGCAATAATAACCGTTTTAATAATAACCGTCAAAATGGAGATAATAAATTTAATAACCAAAATAGAAACGGACAAAGACCATTTAATAGAAATAATAATGGAAGACCTTTAGACAATTATGGAATTGACAAAAATATTAAAGATATAATGGCTACTGAAATAGTTGAAAAGGAAGATAAAAGAGACATAAGTACAAGAGCAATAGATAAAGAAAAAGCAAACCGCTATGAAGATAATAAAGCTAAAAAAGGAGCTAAAGTTAAAAAAGGTGATCGTTTTAGTGAAGAGTTTAATGAAGGAAAATTAAAAGATTTAAAGCAAGTAGATAAATTATCTCGTATGTTTAATGAACAAGATGGCGGAATGCTTGATTACTATGACCTTACAACAGCAAGAGGAAAGAAAAATAAACGTAAACCACAAAAAGACGAAGAAAGAACAAAACAAAAAATATTTGAATTAACAGAAATTACAATTCCAGAAATGATTACAGTAAAAGATTTAGCTGCAGAAATGAAAAAGACAAGTGGAGAAGTTATAAAAAAATTATTTAACTACGGAATTATGGCTACAATTAATAACACAGTTGACTTTGATACAGCATTTTTAGTAGCTCAAGAATTTGGAATTACAGCAAATAAAAAAGAAGAAGTAAAAGAAGAAGATATTTTATTTGATGATACTGAAGACACAGCAGAAGAATTAGAACCAAGACCACCAGTAGTTGTTGTTATGGGGCACGTTGATCATGGTAAAACATCACTTTTGGATGCTATTCGTAGTACAAATGTTATTGAAGGTGAAGCAGGAGGAATTACTCAACATATTGGTGCTTATAAAGTAAATATAAGTGGAAGAGAAATAACATTCTTAGATACGCCTGGTCATGAAGCATTTACAGCAATGCGTGCTAGAGGTGCTCAAATTACAGATATTGCAATTCTTATTGTTGCAGCAGATGATGGTGTTATGCCACAAACAGTTGAAGCTATAAACCATGCAAAAGCAGCAGGAATTCCAATTATTGTTGCAATTAATAAAATTGATTTGCCAGGAGCAAATGTTGAAAAAATAAAACAAGAGTTAATGGAATATGAACTAGTTCCAGAAGAATGGGGTGGAGATACAATTTATGTTCCAATATCTGCTAAGAAGAAAATAAACATTGATAATTTATTAGAAATGGTATTATTAGTAGCTGATATGAAAGAATTAAAAGCAAACCCTAATAAACAAGCTAAAGGAACAGTTATTGAAGCAAGACTTGACAAATCAAAAGGACCTATTGCATCAATGCTTGTACAAAGAGGAACTTTAGATGAAGGCGACACAATTGTTGTTGGTAAATCTATTGGTAGAATTCGTGTAATGAAAAATGACAAAGGTCAAAGAGTTAAAAAGGCAGGACCTTCAACACCTGTTGAAATTATGGGATTAACAGAAGTTCCAGAAGCAGGCGATACTTTCTATGAAGTAAAAGACGAAAAAATGGCTAAACACTTAATTGAAAGAAGAAAACGTCAAGAAAGAGAACAAATAATAAATGAAAATAGTAAAGTTACATTAAGTAACCTATTTGAAAAAATGGAAAGTGAAAACCTAAAACAATTAAACATTATAGTAAAAGCAGATGTACAAGGTACAGCTCAAGCATTAAAACAATCACTTGAAAAATTATCTAATGACGAAGTAAAAGTTAAGGTAATACATGCTGTAGCAGGAGCTGTAACAGAATCTGATGTTCAACTTGCAAAAGCAGGAAAATGTATTATTATTGCATTTAACGTAAGACCAGTTAATACTGCAAAAGACATGGCTGAAAAAGAAGGAGTAGAAATTAAACAATACTCTGTTATATATCAAGCAATTGAAGATGTTCAAGCAGCTATGAAAGGAATGCTAGATCCAGTATATGAAGAAAAAGTAATAGGTAATGCAGTTGTAAGACAAACATTTAAAGTTTCAGGAGTTGGAACAATTGCTGGTGTATTTGTACTAGATGGAAAGATTGAAAGAAATGCAGGAGTTAGGGTAATACGTGAAAATGTAGTAATACATGATGGAAAATTAATATCATTAAAAAGATTCAAAGATGATGCAAAAGAAGTTACAAAAGGCTTTGAATGTGGTCTTCAAATTGAAAATTATAATGATGTTAAAGAAGACGATACATTAGAATTTTATGTAATGGAAGAAGTTAAACGTTAAAAGGAGAGAAAATAATGCCAAAGAATGAGGCAAGACTTAACAGAGTTAATGAAGAATTAAAAAAAGAAATTAGCCATGTACTTACTTTTGAGCTTAAAAACTCAAAAGTAACAGGGCTAATTAGTGTAACAAAAGCTAAAATAACACCTGATTTTAAATATGCAAAAATCTATGTAAGCATTTTAAACTCTAAAAGCATTGGAAAAACTATGGAAGGATTAAAAGAATCTTCAGGATTTATTCGTAGCCAAGTTGCAAAAAATATCAATTTAAGAATTACACCAGAGCTTATATTTGAATTAGATGATTCATTAGAATATGGTGCAAAAATTGATAGTATTTTAAATGAATTGAAAAAAGAAAAGAATAAATAAGAATAGAGGTAAAAAATGACTTTAGATAATATTTTAGAACAAATTAATAAAGCAGAAAAAATAGTAATATTAACACATGAAAATCCAGATGGAGATGCAATGGGAAGCAGTTTGGCTATGTACCATGCGCTAAAGGCTTATGGAAAAAATCCAGACTTAGTAATTCCAGAACATCCAAAGGTATTTGATTGTTTACCAGGAATAAATGAAATAAAAACTGAAACAAATATAGAACACTATGACTTAGCAATTTCACTTGATTGTGCATCAATAAAAATGTTAAATGGTTTTGCACAATATTTTGAAAATGCAAAAGAAAAGGTGTGTATTGATCACCATGGTACAAATACAATGTTTGGAGACTATAACTATGTTAATCCTGATGCGCCAGCTTGTGCACAGATTTTATTAGTAATTCTAGAATATTTTGGAATAGAAATTACAAAAGAAATTGGTACATGTATATTAGCAGGAATTATAACAGATACAGGTGGATTCAAATATCAAGGGGTTACAGCAGAAACTTTTGAATTTGTAGCATGGCTTTTAAATAAGGGAGTTAATGTATCAAAAGTATATCACCAAGTATTACAAACAAAAACAAAAGCTAATTTTGAGTTACATAGAATTGCAAATAATAGAATTGAATTTTTAGCAGATGGGAAAATTGCATATACATATATAACAGAAGAAGATGAAAAAAGTGTACATGCTGAAAGTGGAGACCATGAAGGAATTGTTGAAATAGGAAGAGATGTTGAAGGCGTTGAAGTTTCAATATTTATACGTCAAACAGAAAGAGGATGTAAAGTATCACTTCGCTCAAATGATTATGTGAATGTTTCTGATGCATGTGTTGTATTTGGCGGAGGAGGACATCCAAGAGCAGCAGGGTGCATAATTCAAAGCAATATGGAACAAGTAAAAGATAAAGTAATAAAAGAAGTAATGAGATTATTATAATATGGATGGAATTTTAATAATTAATAAACCAAAACAATATACATCACATGATGTGGTGGCAAAAGTAAAAAAAATATGTGGTGAAAAAGTGGGACATACAGGAACATTAGATCCGATGGCAACTGGTGTGTTACCACTTCTTCTTGGTCAAGGAACTAAACTTTCAAAATATTTAATAAATCATGATAAAACATATATAGCTACAATTCAACTTGGAAAGAAAACAGATACTTTAGACAGTGAAGGAAGTATACTAGAAGAAAGAATTGTTGATGGAAAACTATTGAATAAAGAAAATGTGCAACGAGTTTTAGAATGTCAAATAGGAAAGCAAATACAAACACCACCAATTTATTCTGCAATTAAAGTGAATGGAAAAAAACTATATGAATATGCGAGAAAAGGTGTAGAAGTTGAAATACCAAAAAGAGAAATAGAAATATATAATATTGAATTATTAGATATAAATGAAAAAGACAAAACGATTGAATTTAGAGTACATTGCTCAAAAGGAACATATATTAGAACTTTGTGTGAGAATATTGCAGAAAAATTAGGAACAATAGGGTATATGAAAGAATTAAATAGAGTTCAAGTTGGACAGTTTAATTTAAATCAGGCCATTACAGTTGAAGAATTAGAAAAAAATAAGGAAAATGAAAAGTTCTTGAATCAACATTTAATAACAGTGCAAAACTTTTTTGAAAAATATCCGATCGTTGAATTAAAAGAGGAAAAATTAAAATTATTTCTAAATGGAGTACAATTAACAAATAATAACGATGATGGTTTATACCAAATAAAGGTTAACAATGTAGTTGTAGGAATAGGAACAATAAAAAATAAATTATTAAAAAGAGAAATAATATACTAAAAGTAGTATCTAGATTATAAAGATACTACTTTTTTATTAATAAAAATAACAATCATTTAGATTTATTTCTTCAGAATAACTACCATCATAAATAGTTTTATTTCCATCAGCATTTTGTAAAGGAACTTGTAATACAACCTGATATGAATAGTCTTCATTTAATTCATTAATGATATGAATTGTAAAAGAAACTTCATTTTTTATAGATGATAAAGGTATAGAAGAACGTTTTAATATTGAACCATCAAAAGATAGACTATCTTCAATATTATTTATAACATGCCCATTTTTTATATTTTGATTTAAATAACGAAGAGTAATTGGCAAAATAAAGTGATTGTCAATACTAGGTTCCGAAACAATATCATTTAATAGAGAATCCGTACTATCAACTATATTAAAATTAATTTTACTTTGTTGTTCATTAGAAATTGCAAGTTCATCATCTGATATTAAACCGAAATTTAAAATTGGAATATAATTTAAATTTAAGTTACCAGTATTAGTATTTGAAAAATTTATTTTATCAATATAGATTTTAGAAATACTATATTTGGCTGAAGTATCGACGACTTGTAGATTTTCCTCTAAATTATTTTCTAAGTTATTTTTTACATTATTTATACCTAAGTATAAAGCAATATCAGTATATTGACTTACATTAACATCCCACATTGCCTTTCCTTCAGAATTATTTATACCAGTTGCACTACTGTAACAGTATATTTTATCTAAATAAAATATAGAAGATTTTTTTTCAAAATTAGAAACGCTATTTGAGAAGTTTAGTTTTCTAACCAAATTTGGAATGAAAAAAATAGACATAATAATGATAGTTATAAGACTAAAAGTAATTAAAACAATTTTAGCCCAATTGCATTTAAGAAATGTTATAAAATTATTTTTATTTTTCATATAAACTCCTAAATTATTTGATAAAATTAAGATATCATAAACAAGAAAAAAAGAAAATAGATTTTGATAAAAATAAACTTGAATTATTGAAAAAAAGTAAAAGCTATAATATTATAAATATAAATTTATTGAAAGGGGAATTTTATGTCGAAAATAAAAGAATTTTTAAAAGGGATAGTTTCGAATTACAAAAACAGTTTTAAACAATATACAGCAACTAATATAATAATAGTATTAACAACTTTATTTTTTGTATTTGCATTAGAAAATTTACCAACAATAACAGATAAATTGTTAACAGTAATAGTTATATGTGCTGTGAATTTTTTTACTTGTGAAACATATTTTAAGAAAATGAGCCAAAGGGGAATAGCCTACATAGTAAGTATAGGAGTAGCAATAGGATTAGAAAAACTAATATATACAGAAAATCTTTCAGCTGTTAGATTTGGAATAGGATATATAATAATAGTATTTTTAATTGGATTAATACAAGTAATAAGAAATTCAGAAGTTGATGTGGGAGAATATGTTGTAAAAACATTTAAAAATCTTTTTGGTGTTGGAATAATATATTCAATTTTAAACATTGGCTTAACATTAATATTATTTATATTTATTGCATTGATTTTAAATGATACGAATAATTTCAACTTGATAGGAAGATTGCAAATTGCATTGTTAGGGTTATGGATGTTGCCAGCAAGTTTAGTTGCTATAACAGATGTAAAAAATGAAGTTTCAAAATTTATAAAAGCAATTATATTATATATAATGTTGCCACTAACAATATTAGCTACGGCAATAATTTATATGTATATGGCTAAAATAATTATAATAAGAGAAATACCAGCAAATTCAATATATAGAATATTAGCAGGGTTGTTTATTGTAGCATTTCCTGTATGGACGGCAATACATGCATTTAGAGAAGAAGCAAAAATAATAGAAAAATTTTGCAAAATATTGCCAATATCTTTTATTCCATTTGTATTATTACAAATTTATTCGATATATGCTCGTATTGATGGAAATGGACTTACACCAAGTAGATATATAGGAATAATGTTTATAGTATTTGAAATAATAGCAATATTCTTGTCTTTATATAAAGAAAGGAAATATTTAATACATACAATAACAGCAGTATCAGTGATAATAGCAATATCTACAATGCTTCCAATTGTGAATGTACAATCAGCTTCTAATATAAGTCAATCAAACAGATTAAAAAAGGCTTGGAGAACAGGACAAAGTTTTGATGAATTATCAGATGAAAATAAAGAAATAGCTAAAAGTGCTTATGATTACTTAAAAAGACAAAATAATTCTGATAAATATATACCAAACTATGTAAGTGAAGATGAAATGGATAAAAGTACAAAAGATAATAGAAACTATTATAATGATTATGTACAATATAAAAATGTTGAATACTCAAAATCTTATGGTAAGGAAGAACCAATCATACCAATTGGAGGATATAGGTATTTGCAAGCAATTGCTGCATCAGAATATAACCAAAAACTTGAAAATTTTAGAAATATTAAATTCATAGGTTCAGTTACAATTAACTTAGAAGAATATATTTCTAAAGTGATAGAAGAGAATAATGAAAAGGGATACGTAGAAACAAATAATGTAATAAAAATAGATGAAAACAGAGACTTTTATATAACAAATTTACGAATGAGATATACTGATCAAAAACCGACGAAAATTAGTTATTTTATAATAAAAGGATATGTACTACAAAAGTAATAATAAAAATAATGAAATTTGGTAAAAAAATCAATTGTAATTTTATATGCTTTATGATAATATATATCTAATAATTAAATAGAATTTATTTTTCCCTGCATAGTGCGTGTAGACTGGAATTTTAGAACCAACAAATTCTAAACGGGAATCTGCCTTTAAATGTGGCGTGTAAGCTTACCAACTATTGTAAGAAACCCAGGAGCATTTAACAAGATACCCACCTGTGTAAGCAGGTCCTTAAAATTTCATTCACCTTACGGCTAAGGCGGGGCTTTGATTTATATAATTTTAAGGACTAGATGAAAAGCTTAAATATCTAGTCCTTTAAGCTATATAAAATTATTGAAAAACAAAATAAGTAAATGATATAATATAACAAGGTGAAAAAAATGAAACAAATTGAATTAATAAGATTTGGAGAAAATGCTTTAAAACAAGAAAACATACAAGATGCAGGTATAAAAGCAAGAATGCTTTTACAATATATATTAAATCAAACTAGACAAGAAATAATTATTAATAGTGAAAAAATTGTAAATCAGAATCAAATTGATGAATATGAAAAAAGCATAAATAAAATAATAGATGGATTACCAATACAATACATAACTCATAATCAACAGTTTATGGGACTTGAGTTTTATGTAGATGAAAATGTTTTAATTCCACAACCAGACACTGAAGTTTTAGTTGAACAAACAATAAAAATTATAAATCAATTATCAAAAAACGGAAAAAAAGTTGAAGTATTGGATTTATGTACAGGAAGTGGAGCAATAGCAATTTCAATTGGCCATTATTGTAATGATTTGGAAATAACTGCAACAGATATCAGTCTAAAAGCACTTGAAATAACTAAAAAAAATGCAAAAACAAATGAAGTGATAAATTTAGAGATTTTAAAATCCGATTTGTTTAATGAATTGTCAGAAAAAAAGTTTGATGTTATAGTATCAAATCCACCATATATTGAAACTGAAACAATAAAAAAGTTGAGCAAAGATGTACAAGCAGAACCACATATAGCCTTAGATGGTGGAAAAGATGGATTAGAATTTTATAGAAAAATATTAAATGAGTCACATAAATACCTAAGGCCAAATGGATATTTATTACTAGAAATAGGATATAACCAAGGAAAAACTGTTACAAAATTAGAGTGTAACAATTTAAAATTAATAACAAATGAACCAATAAAAGATTTTGAAGGAAATAATAGAGTTGTTGTTTTTCAAAAGGAGGGCTAAATGTCTTTTTCAGGTGAAGTAAAAGAAGAAATAAGTAAATTAAGCAATTTAGCAAACAAAGAAGCAGTAAAATATGAATTACTTGGATATATAATAACTAATAATATATCAGCAGAGAAAAATAAAATAAAATTTTGTACCGAAAGTGAATACAGTATAAATCGATTTAGTAAATTATTAAATAATTTACAATACTCAAATCATAAAATAGAAATAATCGGAAAGAAATTTTGTATTAGTGTAAATAAGCCAGATATTTCAGAAATTACATATATGAACAATACAGTGATGTTAGAAGGCATAATTAACAAAGTTAGTAATCAAGAAATACTAGAAAAAGCATTTGTAAGAGGAAGTTTTTTAGGAGGAGGATCAGTAAATAACCCTAAAAATAATTATCACTTAGAAATAATTTTTTCATCAGAAGAAAATGCAAGTATAATACTTGAAATTTTAAGTAAATATGAGATAAATTTTAAAAAAATAGAAAAGAAAAACGGACAAGCAATATATACAAAAGATGGAGAACAAATTTCAAAATTTTTAGCACTAATTGGGGCAAGCACAGCTGTGCTTAAATTTGAAGAAATACGTGTATATAGAGAAATTAGAAACAATGTTAATAGAAAAGTAAATTGTGAAACAGCAAATTTAAATAAAACAGTTGAAGCTGCAATAAAACAAATAGAAGATATAAACTTTCTAAAACAAATAGGACAGTTTGAAAAAATGCCTGAACAATTACAAGAAGTGGCAGAGTTAAGAATTAAAAATCCAGAAGCAACTTTAAGTGAAATAGGAAAAATGCTATCAAAACCAATAGGAAAATCAGGAGTAAATCATCGCTTTCAAAACATAGAACAATTTGTTTCTAAATTTAAACAATAGAGTAGACACAAAGATTAACAGTTATATTATTTTTGAAGCCGGAAAGTCGCTGTTCCTACTCTAACAATTTAATTAAATCTAAAAATTATATAACTGTTAATCTAAAAAATAAGAAAGGAATAAAATTATGCGAAGAAAACAAATTGGACTATACATACACATCCCATTCTGTAAGCAAAAATGTAGTTATTGTGATTTTTGCTCTTATGCAAATAAAGAAAGCTTTATAAAAAGGTATATTCAATGTGTATTAAAAGAAATTATAGAAGTTGGAAATAATAATAAAATTGATTTTGAAAATGGCAAAGATGATTTGTTTTTAGTTAAAACAATATATATTGGCGGTGGAACGCCATCATTAATTGATAGTAAATATATTGTTCAAATTATAGAAGATATAAAACTAAATTTTGAAATTGACGAAAAAGCAGAAATTACAATAGAAGTTAATCCTGGAACAGTCACTTTGGAAAAATTAGAAGATTACAAAAGGGCTGGAATAAATAGACTAAGTATAGGTTTACAATCTACACATGAACATTTATTAAAAGAAATTGGAAGAATACACACATATTTAGACTTTTTAGATACTTTCAGATTTGCAAGAGAAGCGGGATTTGAAAATATAAATGTGGATTTAATGATAGGACTTCCAAACCAAACGTTAGAAGAAGTAAAAGACTCAATAGAAGAAATAGTATCTATGGAACCAGAACATATTTCAGTATATTCTTTAATTTTAGAGGAAAATACTCCACTATTTAAAAAAGTAGAAGAAGGTTTAGAATTACCAAATGAAGATTTAGAGAGAAAAATGTATTGGGCTGTAAAACAAACATTAGAACAGAATAATTATATTCATTATGAAATATCTAATTTTGCTAAAAAAGGTTATGAGTCAAAACACAATTTAGATTGTTGGAATCAAAAGGAATATATAGGTTTTGGAATAGCTGCACATTCATATACAAATGGAATTAGATATTCAAACATAGAAAATATAGAACAATATATAAAAAATTATGATGAAGACAAAACAGAAGAAAATTTAGTATTCCATGAAAAACAAGATATGGAAGCAATGCAAAAAGAATATATGCTATTAGGTCTAAGAAAGATAGATGGAGTTAGTATACAAGAATTTAAAATAAAATTTGTAGCAAACCCGGTTTTTTTATATCATAGTGAACTTGAAAAACTTGTGAATGAAGAATTACTAGAAATAGATGGAGATATGATTAAATTAACTAATAAAGGACTAGATTTAGCAAATATAGTTTGGGAAGAATTTGTTTAAACTAATATATACATAGAAAAATACCCTAAAAATATTGCTTATTTTAGGGTATTTCTTTCACAAAATTTTCACATAACTTTTTAGCAATATGTATTGACAATTGCTAAAAATGGATATAATATATATGCAGTTTAGCAGATAAGAACTGAGAGTGCTAAAACATATAAAGAGTTAGAAGGTGAAAATGTGTTAGATGATAGAAAAAAACAAATCTTACAAGCAATAATAGAAGAATATATTAACACAGCAGAACCGGTTAGCTCAGGAGCACTAGTACAAAAATATAATTTAGACTATAGCAGTGCAACAATCAGAAATGAAATGGCAGACTTAGAAAAAAGTGGTTACTTAGATAAACCACATACCTCAAGTCGGCAGAGTTCCATCAGCAAAAGGTTACAGGCTATATGTAGACGAACTATTAAAAGATGATGACATCAGCTTAGAAGAAATAAAATACATACAATCTAAATTAGAAACCCGAGTTAATGAAATCGAAGAATTAACTAAAATAGCTACAAATACATTATCAGAAGTAACACATTATACATCAGTTGCAATTGGACCTAAAACAAATCTTCAAAACATAGAAGAAGTAAAATTTGTTTTGCTAGGAACTAGAATGTTAATGGCAGTTATACTTACAGATACAGGAATTATAAAAGAAACAATTATTAAATTTGATGAAGATATTACAGAAGAACAAGTAAATACATTAAATTTCATATTTAATAATAAGCTTAAAGGAAAGCCTATAGATGAAATAGATAGACCTTTAGAAGAATACATCTTTTCAGAAATGAACTATAGTTTAAATGTTATAAAACCAATAATGCAACAACTTGATAAAGTAATAAATGAAGAAGCAAAAGTTTATTTAGAAGGAACCAACAAAGTATTCGAGCTTCCAGAATTTAAAAGTCTAGAAGTAGCTAAAAACTTTGTAAATCTAATAGACACAAAACAAGTTATGTTAGACTTATTAAATACGGGATTTGCAAAAGATATAAATGTGTATATTGGTGATGAAAATGAAAATGAACAATTAAAAGATTTCAGTATAATAACATTTAAGCATAGATATCAAGATAAAGACTTAGGAACTATTGGAATTATAGGACCAAAAAGAATGGATTACTCAAAAGTTATTTCGGTTATGAAATATATTAGTAAAAAATTAAATGGACAATAAAGAAAGGAGAAATGAAATGGCAGAAGGAAAACATGCAATGGAAAAAGGTAAAAAAGAAGTCAAACAAGAAACTAAAGAATCAAAACAAAATGATGAAATAATTGAAATAAAAAAAGAAAATGAAACTCTTAAAATTCAATTAGATGAAACAAATGACAGATTAAAAAGAATTGCTGCTGAATTTGATAATTATAAAAAAAGAAATGAAAAAGAGAAAGTTGGAATGTATAGCTCGGTTATGGCTGATGTAGTATCTAACTTTTTACCAGTAATAGATAATCTAGAAAAAGCAGTAGCAAGCCAAACAGAAGATGAAGGCTATAAACAAGGGGTAGAACTTGTTTTAAAACAATTTAAAGATGTACTAAAAGCAAATGGAGTAACTGAAATTGAAGCAGTTGGAAAAACTTTTGATCCAGAACTTCATGAAGCTGTAAGTTTAGTAGTAGATGAAAACTTAGGAGAAAAAGAAGTAAAAGAAGAATATAGAAAAGGCTATAAAATAGGTGATAAAGTTATTCGTCACTCGATGGTAGTTGTAGCCAATTAAACAAATGAAAAGCATCGTCTAACTTTGTTAAACTTCATAAATTTTCTTTCGATATACATTTGTATAATCTCAAGAAAATTTACTCGTTTGCCTCGTTATACTCGCTTTTGATTTGTTTAGTAATTAAATAGATATTAATTTTAAAATATATATAAATTTAGAAAGGAAGTAAATTATTATGGGAAAAATTATAGGAATTGACTTAGGAACAACAAACTCATGTGTAGCAGTAATGGAAGGAGGAGAGCCAGTTGTTATTCCTAACGCAGAAGGAAATAGAACAACGCCATCTGTTGTTGCATTTTCAAAAAATGGAGAAAGATTAGTAGGACAAATTGCAAAACGTCAAGCAGTTACTAATCCAGAAAACACTGTAATCTCAATTAAAAGAGATATGGGATCAAACAAAAAAGTAAAAATTGAAGGAGACGAATTCTCTCCACAAGAAATATCAGCAATGATATTACAAAAATTAAAAACAGATGCAGAAAACTATTTAGGCCAACCAGTTACACAAGCTGTTATTACAGTACCTGCTTATTTTAGCGATAGTCAAAGACAAGCAACAAAAGATGCTGGTAAAATTGCTGGACTAGAAGTATTAAGAATTATAAACGAACCAACAGCAGCAGCTTTAGCATTTGGTATGGACAAAGAAGACCAAGATCAAAAAATAATGGTATATGACTTAGGTGGAGGAACATTTGATGTTTCCATCCTAGATATTGGAGACGGTGTATTTGAAGTACTTGCAACAAACGGAAATACAAAATTAGGTGGAGATGACTTCGACGATAGAATTATTGAATATTTAGTATCAGAATTCAAAAAATCAAGTGGTATTGACTTAAAAACAGACAAAATGGCAATGCAAAGACTAAAAGAAGCAGCAGAAAAAGCCAAAATAGAGCTTTCTGGAATGCAACAAACACAAATCAACTTACCATTTATTACAGCAGATGCAACAGGACCAAAACACTTAGACATTACATTAACAAGAGCAAAATTTGAAGAGTTAATTAGTGACTTAATTGAAGCTACTAAAATACCAGTAGAAAAAGCTATGAAAGATGCTGGAGTTACAGCAAATGACTTACACAAGGTATTATTAGTAGGTGGATCTACAAGAGTTCCAGCTGTTCAAGAAGCAGTTAAGAAAATTACAGGAAAAGAACCAGACAAAGGTATCAACCCAGACGAATGTGTTGCTATTGGTGCAGCTATTCAAGGTGGTGTTTTATCAGGTGATGTAAAAGACCTAGTATTACTAGATGTAACACCATTATCATTAGGTATTGAAACATTAGGTGGAGTATTTACAAAATTAATTGAAAGAAACACAACAATACCAACTAAAAAATCACAAATATTCTCAACAGCAGCAGATGGTCAAACAAGTGTTGAAATTCACGTATTACAAGGTGAACGTGAAATGGCTGCAGATAACAAAACATTAGGAAGATTCCAATTAACAGGAATTCCAGCAGCACCTCGTGGAGTGCCACAAATCGAAGTAACATTTGATATTGATGCAAACGGAATTGTACACGTATCTGCAAAAGATATGGCCACAGGAAATAGCCAACAAGTAGCTATTACAGCAAGTACAAATCTATCTGATGAAGATATTGAAAAAGCTGTTAAAGATGCTGAGGCACATGCTGCAGAAGATAAAAAGAGAAAAGAAGAAATTGAAGTTAGAAATAATGCAGAAAGCTTAGTATATAACAGTCAAAAAACAATTGATGAACTTGGAGACAAAATTAGTGGAGAAGAAAAAGCAAAAGCAGAAACTGAAATTGCTAATGTTAAAAAAGCATTAGAAGGTTCTGATGTTGAAGCAATTAAATCTGCAACAGAAAAATTAACAACAGTATTCTACTCTATAACAGAACAATTATATAAGCAAACATCAGCTGGACAACAAGCACAAGCAAACCCAAATGATGCAAATGCAGAAACAAATACAGAAAATAATAATAATGAAGGAAATGAATAATGGCTACAAAAAAAGACTATTATGAGGTATTAGGCGTAAATAAAAATGCAACTGATGAAGAACTAAAAAAGGCATATAGAAAACTTGCAAAACAATACCATCCAGATGCTAACCCTGATAACAAAGAAGAGGCAGAGAAAAAGTTTAAAGAAGTAAATGAAGCTTATGAAACTTTGTCAAACCCTCAAAAAAGAAAGATGTATGACCAATTTGGAGCAGATGGACCTCAAGGCTTCGGAGGCGGAGCCGGAGGACCATTTGGTGGTACATATACATATTCAACAGGTTTTGATGGATTTAGTGATTTTGGAGATTTAGGAGATATATTTTCTTCTTTCTTTGGTGGAGGATTTGGAGGTTCTTCTAGAGGTACAAGAAAAAATGGACCTAAAAAAGGTGCAGATTTACGCTATGATATAGATATAAGTTTTGAAGAATCTTTCTTAGGAACAGAAAGATATGTAACAATAAATAGAAATGAAACTTGCAATACTTGCCATGGAGAAGGAACGAAACCAGGAACACATCCTGAAACATGTAGTGTATGTCATGGAAGTGGACAGATTAAACAAGTACAAACTACAATACTTGGACAAATGCAAACAACTAGAACATGTACAAATTGCCATGGTACAGGTAAAGTTATTACAAATCCTTGTGAAACTTGTAAAGGTAAAGGAACAGTTAGAAATCAGGTACGTTTAACGGTAAAAATTCCTGCGGGTGTTGATGATGGTCAAACAATAGTAATGCAAGGAGAAGGCGAGCCAGGAACAAATGGTGGACTAAAGGGAGATTTATATGTATTGATACATGTAAAAAGACATAGCATTTATAGCAGAAAAGGCAATAATGTCCTTTGTGATGTACCAATTACATTTACTCAAGCTACATTAGGAGCAGAACTTAAAATACCAATGGTGGATGGAACAACTGAAACTTATAAAATTCCAGACGCAACTCAAACTGGTACAAAGTTTGTTATAAGAAATAAAGGATTTAAAGGTGTAAACAGTAGTGCACAAGGTGACTTTGTATTTACTGTACAAGTACAAGTTCCTAAAAAATTAACATCAGAACAAAGAGACTTGCTAATGCAACTTGCAAAAACTATGAATGAACAGCCACCAATTAAGAAAAAAGGTTTGTTTGGATAAAATTTAATTATATATTAACTATAAAAAACCACTAATATATACAGTAAATGTTATTAGTGGTTTTTATATGTTGGAAAACCTTAAAAATTTATTAAAATACTTTGCTTTTTTGGGAATATATTATATAATATACATGTTAAAATTTATCCAAGGGAGGATATTTTATGGGAAACAAACAGAAGCACTCAAGTGATACTAAACAATATAAAATAAAAAGAAGTAGAAGAGAAAATAAGGCAGATACAATAAAAGTAAGAAAGCATCCAAAACTTAGAAAAGTAATACTAATATTTATAATATTAGTTCTTTTATTAATGCTTGTAGGTGGAGGTGTATTGGCTGGAATATTCTTTAGTGATAAATGGGCGATTACTAGAGAAGAACTAATTGCAAGTGGAAACTCAGAAGTATATGATTCAGAAGGAAAACAAATAGCTGTATTATCAGCTTCAGAAGGAAATGAAAATAGAAAAGTAATTACATTAGATCAAATGGGAAAATACACTGCAAATGCATACATAGCAATTGAGGATAAAAGATTTTATGAGCATTCTGGAGTAGATATTTTAAGAACTGGAAAGGCAACATTGAGCTATTTACTAAATAAAGGAAGTTCGGATGTTGGTGGAGGAAGTACAATTACACAACAATTAGTAAAAAACATAATGAAAGATAAAGCTGATACTGGAACTGCTGGAATTGAAAGAAAGATTCGTGAAATGTCAAGAGCGTATAAAATTGAAAGTATGCTAACTAAAAACCAGATTATTGAAAAATATTTAAATATAATATTTGTTGGTGGAAATGATCTTCATGGTGTAGAATATGGTGCACAATATTATTTTGCAAAATCAGCAAAAGACTTGGATTTAGTAGAGTCTGCATTTTTAGCAGGAATAAATGATGGACCAAACATGTATAATCCTTATGACAAAGAAAATGACCATAGTGAATTAATAGAATCAAGAACTAAATTAGTATTACGTTTTATGAAAGAACAAAATAGAATTAGTGATAATCCTGAAGAGGCAGAAAAACTTTATAATGAGGCAGTAGAAAAAGTTGAAAAAGGCTTAAAATTCAAAAAAGGAAAAATACAAATTGGTGAGATTTCATACTTTGTATATGAAGCTGTTAATGATGCAGCAAAAGATTTAGCAGAAGCAAAAGATATAGACTTTAAAGAAGCAAAAGCTATGATTCAATCTGGAGGGTATAAACTATATACAACACAAGTAACATCAATTCAAAATGCTGTTTTAAAAGAAATGGCAAAAAAAAGTTATGTACAAACTAAAAATAGTGGTAAGAAAGATGAAAATGGAAAGAAAATAGTATACAGAACTCAAGCTGGAACAACAATTATAGAACCAACAACAGGAAAAGTTGTTGCAATGGGTGGAGCACTAGGAAGTGATCAAGGAACAAACCATAATTATGCAATGAGTGAAAGACAAACAGGTTCATCAATAAAACCACTTGTTGACATTGCACCTGGATTAGAAGAAAAAGCAATAACAGCTTCAACAGTTTTTGACGATACAAGAACACAGTTTAAAGGATTAACTTATATTCCTAAAAATGCAGGGGGATATCAAGGTTTATGTACAGTTAGAAAAGCTATTGAGGTTTCATCAAATATAGTAAATATGAAAGTACTATATACAGTTGGAATTAATAAAGCAATTGATTATTTACATGAATTTGGACTTACAACATATACAAAAGAAGAAGACTCAATGCTTACATTAGGAATTGGTGGAGCGACACATGGATCAAGTACATTACAAATGGCAGCTGCGTATGCAACATTAGCAAATAAGGGCGTATATATAGAACCAACATTTTATACAAAATTAACAGACAGTGAAGGAAAAACTGTTGTAGAACCAAAACAAGAGAACAGAAGAGTTATTTCAGGAGCAAATGCTTTTATTATATCAGATATATTAACAGATGTTGTTACAGGTTATAGTGGAACTGCAAATGCTTGTGCAATATCTGGAATGGATGTAGCTTGTAAAACAGGAACTACAGATAGTGATACAAATGTATGGCTTTGTGGATACACGCCATATTATGCAGGTGCAACATGGTATGGATTTGATGCAGGAGAAATTGAATTATATCAAATTTGGGCAGCTAGAAGTATATGGGCTAATATAATGAAAAATGTACATAAAGGATTAGAGAAAAAACGTTTTAAAAAGCCAGATGGTGTTGTAACAGCTGTGGTTTGCAGAGACAGTGGCAAAATAGCAACAAAAGAGTGTAATAGAACATATACAGAATATTTTACTAAGGGAAATACACCAAAAGCATGTGATGGTCATGAGGTAGTAAAAATATGTAAAGAATCTAAAAAAGTTGCAACAGAATATTGCTTAGAGACTGAAGAAAAAGTATATACAGCAAAACCAGAAAAAGAAAATAATAGTAACTGGACAGTCTTAGGAAAAGACAAATATGCAGTACCAACTGAAAAATGTAGTATTCACACAGAAGAGAATAGTACAATAATAATACCAAATTTAGTAGGTAAAACAGAAGCTGAAGCGAAAGCAAAATTGTCAATACTAAATGTTCAAATTATTTATGAAACACATGAAGATCAAGATGATGGAATAGTTATTAAACAAAGCCTAGAAGAGGGAGCAAAGGTTATTAGAGGTACTAATATTGTAATTACAGTAAACAGAAAACAAACTACACCACCAGACTTAAACACGGAAAAACTACCAGAGGAAAACAATGAAAATAATGAAAATAATGAAAACAATAGTACATCGGGTAACACAACAACCCCATAAAATAGGAGGATGCTTATGGCAATACAATTATATAATACATTAACTAAAACAAAAGAAGACTTTAAACCAATAGAAGGAAATACAGTTCGAATGTATTCTTGTGGACCTACAGTATATAGCTATGCACATATTGGTAATTTTAGAACTTATGTTTTTATGGATACTTTAAGAAGAGTACTAGAATATAATGGCTATGAATTAAAACATGTAATGAATATTACAGATGTAGGACATTTGGAGTCTGACGCTGATGAAGGCGAAGATAAAATGGAAAAAGCAGCAAGAAAAGAAAATAAGGATCCTTATGAAATTGCTAATTTTTATACACATAAATTTTTTATTGATATGGCAAGATTAAATATTGAAAAACCTGAAATTATTGCAAAAGCTACAGATCATATACAAGAAATGCTAGAATTTGTTCAAGGATTAATAAAGAACGGATATGCTTATGAAACAAGCAAAGGAATATATTTTGATATATCAAAATTAGATAAATATCCAGTTTTATCTAATAGAAAGTTAGATGACCAAATTGCAGGAGCAAGGGTTGATGTTGATACTGAAAAGAAAAATCCTTATGACTTTGCTTTATGGATAAAAGCACCTGAAAACCATATTATGAAATGGGAGAGTCCTTGGGGATTATCATATCCTGGATGGCATATAGAGTGCTCTGCAATGGGAAGAAAATATCTTGGAGATCAATTTGATATTCATACAGGTGGAATTGATCATATTCCAACACATCATGAAAATGAAATTGCACAAAGTAAAGGGCTAACAGGAAAAATACCTGCTAAAACATGGATGCATGTTGAATTTTTACAAGTTGATGGTGGAAAGATGTCAAAGTCTTTAGGAAATACTTACATATTAGACCAACTACAAGAAAAAGGAATTGAACCACTTGCATATAAGTTGTTCTGCTTTACAGCACACTATCGTACAAAATTAAATTTTACATTTGACACTGCTTTAGCAACTCAAAAAGCTTTAACAAGACTAAGAGAAGGATTTGTAAAACATCAACAAGGAACAGAAAATATAGATGAACAAGAAATAAAGGAATATGAAAATAAATTTTTGGAAACAATAAATGATGATTTGAATATGCCTGCTGCAATGGGAATTGTATGGGAAATAGTAAGAAATGAACATAAATCAAATCACTTTGCAGAACTTCTATTAAAATTTGATAAAGTACTTGGATTAGATTTAGAAAATAGTAAAAAATATTTAGAAGAAAGTAAAAATGTAGAATTACCAGAAGATATTCAAGATTTGATTGAAAAAAGAAAAGAAGCTAGAGAAAATAAAGATTGGTCATTATCAGACCAAATAAGAGATGAATTAAAAGAAAAAGGATATATAGTTAAAGATACAAAAGAAGGAATGACAATAGAAAAAGTGTAAAAGAAGGGAAATTAAAGTGGAAGAAGAAGTAAAAATTTCATTTTGGAAAAAACTAAAAATAAGTATATTTGGATTAGAAGAATATCAAAAATTAATTGTACAAAAAACAAGAAAAACAATATTTTATGTAATTATCTTAATGCTAATTTTTGCTTTCTTCTTAAGCTTTGCGTTGACATATAAATTTAGTCAAAAGGTAACAGAAGTAAAAAAATATATTGAAGAAAATATAGAAACTTTGGAATTTGATAATGGAAAATTATTAATTTCTGGTAAGGAAAGTAATGTTATTCAAACGGACAAACTATATGATGGCAAAATTATTATAGATACTGAAGAAAATATAAGCAATGAAAAATTAGAAAAATATAAAGATGATATAAAAAGTTATTATAATGGAATTATAATTCTAAGAGACACAGTAATGATTAGAAGTATTACAGGTACATTTACAACAATATCATTAGAAGAAGTTTCAGATAAATTTAATTTAGTAAAATTAAATAAACAAGACATAATAAGTGTTTTTTCTTCGAATAATGTTTATAGTATATATATATCTTTCTATATAGTGATGTTTGTTTATATGTTTATTATATATTTATCAACTACATTACTAGATGCTATATTATATTCTTTTTTAGGATATATAACAGGAATTTCGGTTAACTTAAGAATCAGATATAAAAATGTATACAATGTTGCTATATATAGTATGACTTTACCAATTATATTAAATTTAATTTATATGATTGTTAATATTTTAACAGGTTATACAATTAAATATTTTTCTATTTTATATATGGCAATTACATGCATTTATGTTATTGCTGCAATATTGATAATTAGATCTGAAATAATAAAAAAACAAATAGAGCTTTCGAAGATTTTAGAAGAGCAAGAAAAAGTTAGACAAGAAATAGAAGAGAAAGAAAGACAAAAAAAGGAAGAAGAAGAAAAGGAAAAAATTCGTAAAAAAGACGAGAAAGAAAGACAAGAACAAAAGAAGAAAAAACAAGAAAATAAAAAAACACCTAAAACTGGAGAAAATCCAGAGCCACAAGCTAATATAAAAACAGAGGAGTTTTAAGAATAAAGGAGAAACTTTAAAATGAGCAATGATAACAAGCCAAAGCAAAACAAAAAAACATCTATTTATTTTATAATTGCTGGTATTATACTGATTATAGCCATAGTAGCAGGTATTTTTTGGATGAATTCTAAAAAAGATAAAGAGGAAAAAACTATTAGCTATACAGACCTTATTAAACAAATTGATGATGGCGTAATTGAAAAGGTTGAAATGACAGTAGGAAGTACTACTATTAAGGTAAAAATAAAAGATGTAGAAGAAGAAAAAGAAGCAATAGTGCCAAATACACAAGCTTTTATAGAATTAATTCAAGACCAAAAATTAAAAGGCAATGAAATTGAACTAATTCAAAAACAACAAAATATGTTTTATACTACATTCCAATATTTATTTTCATTATTACCAACAATTCTTTTAATAATATTATTTGTTGCAGTATTTAAAATGCAAGGACTTGGAGATAAGGGAAAAATATATGATGCTGAAACAACAAAATCTAAAATAAAATTTAATGATGTTGCAGGTTTAGATGAAGAAAAAAATGAAATGATAGAAATAGTTGACTTTCTAAAAGAGCCAAAAAAATTCTATGAGATGGGTGCTAAAATTCCTAGAGGAGTTCTATTATGTGGACAACCAGGTACAGGAAAAACTTTGATTGCTAAAGCAATTGCAGGAGAAGCAAAGGTACCATTTATTTCAATGAGTGGTTCTGAATTTATAGAAATGTTTGCAGGATTAGGAGCTTCACGTGTTAGAAAGTTATTTGAAAAAGCAAAAAAAGTCGCTCCATGTATAGTTTTTATTGATGAGATAGATGCAATTGGTTCAAGAAGAGCAAGTGGAAGTGGTGCAGAAACTGAAAATAACCAAACATTAAATCAATTACTAGTTGAAATGGATGGATTTGATACAGAAGAAACAATTATAGTTTTAGCTGCAACAAATAGACCAGAAATGCTAGATAAAGCATTACTAAGACCAGGAAGATTTGATAGACAAATTACAATAGCACTTCCAGACATGAAAGGAAGAGAAGAAATACTAAATATTCATGCAAAAGATAAAAAGTTTGCAGAAAATGTTAGTATGAAAGATATTGCAGGAGATACAGCAGGATTTACTGGCGCAGAGCTTGCTAATATATTAAATGAAGCTGCGATTATAGCAACAATTAAAGAACATAAAGCAATAACACAAAATGATATTGAAGATGCTGTTAAGAAGGTAACAGTTGGACTTGAAAAACAAAGCAGAGTTATATCAGAAAGAGATAAAAGATTAACAGCTTTTCATGAAGCTGGACATGCAATAGTAAGTAGTCAACTAGAAACTCAAAAAGACATAAAAGAAGTATCAATAATACCACGTGGAGTAGCTGGTGGATATACTATGTATAAAACAAATGAAGATAAATATTACATTTCGAAGAAAGAAATGGAAGAAAAATTGATTGCATTATTGGGTGGAAGAGCTGCTGAAAAATTAGTATTAAATGATATATCAACAGGTGCAAGTAATGATATTGAAATAGCAACTCAAATTGCAAAAGACATGATTATAAAATATGGAATGAGTGATAATCTAGGACCAATATCAATAAACACAGACAAAGATCCTTATGAATTACAATTACTAGGAGAAAAATTTGGAGATGCAATTGGAGCTGAAGTTAAGATAATGTTGGATACAGCTTATGCAAAAGCTCAAAGTATTTTAAATAATAACATGGATAAATTACATGCAGTTGCACAAGTTTTAATACAAAAAGAAATTATCTCAGCAGAAGAATTTGAAGAGATAATAAAATAGAAAAACGTGCCAATGGGGACGGAGAATATTGGCACATTTGACTATTAATGAAGAATAACAAAATTAAATTCTAAAATGTGCCAATATTCTCCGTCCCCATTGGCACGTTTTTATTATTCAAATAATTTAAAATACCAGCATCAGTCTTAAAACAAAACTTCAATGAACAACTACAAAGCTGTTGATATTTATATTTAAATTTCTTATTAATTTCTCTATCACCATATTTCCCATCACCGATAATAGGGTAACCAATATGAGCCAAATGAGCCCTTATCTGATGAGTTTTACCAGTATGTAAATTAACATCTAGCAAACTGGTATTATTTTTACTATTAGAGCTAATTACTTTATAAGAAGTAATAATTTTTTCATAACTCTTTTTAGGAACATCAGAAATATATACCAAAGATTTTTTTGCATCCTTAAAAAGATATGCAGTTAAGGTATCTTCTTTTTTACGAGGAATACCATAAACTAATGCTTGATAATGTTTTTCAATTTCGTGATTCTTAAATTTGTCTAATAAAATATTTAAAGCTTCCTCATTTTTAGCAAATAAAACTAATCCAGTAGTATTTCTATCTAGACGATGACAAGGTGCAATAAAATTACTGTTATAATATTTACAAAGTTCAGTTGTTAAGCTATTGTCACCGACTACTTCAATTTCAGCAGGCTTATTTACAACTACTATATTATTATCTTCATAAACAATATTTATATCAAGCTCTACTTTACTAAATAATTGCTCGTCAGGAATAAACACTTTTATAACATCGCCAAAATGTACAATAACATTATCGGAAATTTTAAGATTATTTATTCTAATATCTTTTTTTCGTAAAGCCTTGTACAAGGTATTTAATTTAAGACCATCAAAATTATCTAGTAGAAAACTATTCAATTTTTTTCCATCATATTTTTTATTAACAACAATTTCTTTCATGTATTTTAGTATACACTCTTTCATAGAGATTGTCAAAACTGTAACAAAAAAATATGTCTAACATAAAATAAACCAAAAGGAGAAAGAATATGTGGAATTTTATATTTAATGCGATAATATGGGTATTGGCATTATATGGTTTAATTGAAATCATAAAAACAATAATTTATACATATACATATACCAATCTGAATCCAAATGGAATTTATGTAATAATAGCTGTAAAGAATCAAGCTGACAAAATAGAAGGGTTTTTAAGAGCTCTATTATTTAGGGTGATTTATGGAAAAGAAGAAAACATCAAAAATGTAATTGCTGTAGATCTGAATTCAAAAGATGAAACAAAAAAGATTATTACCAAATTAGGTGAAGAATATAGCAATTTAAAAATATCAAATTGGAGAGAATGTAAAGAAATTTTTGATAATATTGATGAGATAAAATAATATATTTAAATTAGTATAAATACACTTTGAATTATAAAAAAATAAATGATTTAAAGTGTATTTATGCTATATTATGTTAAACATAAAAAAACCTACGGAAGAAGGGAAAAAAGATAAAAAATGGAAAAATTTGTTTACAAAATGTGAACACAGTGATATAATACCTATGCTTATAAAAAGATATTAAAATTTTATGGAGGGGTGTAAAACATGAAAAAAAGTTTAGCACAAAAAGTAATGTTATTTTTAGCAGTAACAATTATAACAATAACATTATTACAAAGTTTTTCACTTGCTAAAAGTGAAAATGTACAAATGATTAAAAAGAGTGAAAAAGAGTACATAATTTATGTTTCAAATTTAATAGGTAGCGAATTTGAATTTTCTTTTGCTAATAAAAAAGATGAATCAAAAGAAAACCTAGTATTTACAAATTCAGCTTTAGATCAAGAAGATAATGGAAATAATATTGCATATATTGATGAAACAATATACAATAATTATTTTGACGGAAAAAAAGAAACATATTTATGGGTAAAGCAAGGAACAGAATACAAGGTTGAGGCAGAAAAAATAAACTTAAAAGATGCATTAACAGAAGAAGATATTCAAGAATTAAATAATGCAACAAAAAAAATACCTGTAAAATTTGGAGAACTAAATTTACCAGCAGAAACTGTTGACGGAGTTAAAATCACTCGTAGAATGGGAACAATTAACATTGAAGATAATTCAGAAACAGAATATTCTTATAAAATGTTAAAATCTACAGAAGAATCAAAAGTTGAAGAACTAATTAATTTAGCAAATGAAATGAATAAGCTAGATGAAAAAAATACATATGACAAATTATCTATATATGGACAATTTAAATCATTATATGAAGAATTAAAACCAAGCGATGGATGGAATGTTGCAGAAAACAATGTGATAAAACAACCTCAAGAATCAAAAAAAGGTGAACAATATCTTGTTTGGATAAAAAATGAACAAACAACAGATGTACAAATTATGACATGTAATGATGATTACACACCTGAATATGAAAATAAAAAAATAATTAATAAAGTAATAACAAAATTACCAATTACTGGTGAAAGCTTAGCTTTATATATTACAGCTGCTATACTAATAGTATTAATTGTTACAGTAGCGATTTTGAAAGTAAAAAATAACAAATCAAACAAAAATGAGTAAAAAATGAAAAAAAAAATTTATAATATAATTTTAATAATATTAGCACTTATACTTTTAGTAGTTATTTCAATAATTGCCTTTAAACGTATAAACAATCAAATTAAAGAAAAAGAATTAATTAATACAGTAGCAGATATAAAGGTTAAATTAGAAGAAATAAAAGAGTCAGAAAATGATGAAAAAACCATTACAAAGTATAAAGGGTACGATATAGTAGGAATAATTGAAATTCCAAAAATAAATATTGAATATCCAATAATAAATCAAACAAGCGACGAAACAATGGCATTATCAATTACAAAGTTTTGGGGAAACAATGTAAATGATATTGGTAATTTTACAATGGCAGGACATAACTATTTTGATGGAACAATGTTTAGCAATACAAATAAGCTAAATATAGAAGATACCATTAAAATGACAGATTTAGATGGAAAAACAATAGAATATAAAGTGTTTGACAAATATATAATTGATCCAAATGATGTAAAGTGTGTACAAAGCGTGAAAGAAAATACAAGAGAAATTACACTTATAACTTGCATTAATGGAAGAAATAATAGACTTGTAGTAAAAGCGAGAGAAAATATTTAAAATTTGGTAAAAAGGGGGCACCAAAACAATGAAAGCAACACTCAGCTATAAGAGTAAAAGAAATATTATAATTGCTAGTGTAATTGTTGCATTACTAGCAGGTATTTCTACAGTAGGTTATTTCTACATAAAAGGAAATGACGAAACTGCAAGAGCATTCACACAAGATAATATAACAACTGGAGAGCAAACACAAACAGAAGGCGGACAACAAGGAAATCCAGAACAAAATCCAGAGCAACCATTAACTCCAGATAACCAAGGAGATAATAATGGAAATCAATCACAAGGAAACCAAAACCAAGGCAATCAACCAAATACAAATAACAACGGAACACCTAACCAGGAAAATGGTCAAGTACCAAGTGGAGAATTTGTAACAGAAGAGGTTGAAGAAAGAACAGTATTAGTGAGTGAAGACTATATGGTAGAATGGACACCAACAAATATTTTAGCTAATACTACAACAAGTAACCTTGGAATAGTACGTCCAATTATAACTGCTAGCAAAACAGCTGATAAAACAGCAGTTGTAGAAGGAGAAATTATTACATATACTATTACTGCAACAAATAGCGGAAGAGCTGATGGAAAAGCAGTTATAAAAGATACAATTCCAACAGGAACAACATTTGTTGAAGGAAGTATAAAAGTAAATAATGAAAATACAGATTATACAGCAGAAGATTTACAAAATGGAATAGAAGTAAATGTTTCAAAACAAAATGAACAAGGTGATGGAAAAACAGAATTAGTATTTCAAGTAAGAGTAAATGGCTTGGAATCTGATGAAAATGATAAAAAAGAATTAGTAGGTGTAGTAGAAAACAAAGCAACAGTAAATGAGATTCCAACAGAAGAGGTTAAAACACCTGCAATAATATTCTTTAAAAACGCAGAACAATCAACTGTAAAAGCAGGAGAAAAAATCCTATACACTATAACGCTTGTAAATTCTAGCGAAGTATCAGGAAAAGTTATTGTAAAAGATGAAGCTCCAGAAAATACAACATTTGTTGAAGGAAGCATTAAAGTTAATGGAGTTGAAAAAGCTGAATTAACTGAAGAAAACTTAAAAAACGGAATAGAAGTTGAAGTTAAAGAAAATAGTGAAGTAACAGTAACATTTGAAGTAACAGTAAATGAACAAAATAGTTTAAATGATGGAGACATTATTAAAAATACCGCTTATGTAAATGAAAAATCATCAAATGAAACAGAAACAGAATTCAATAAACCAGTAATTAACAGCGAAAAAGTAGCTGATAAAACTGCAGTAGTTGCAGGAGAAAAATTAACATATACAATAAAAGTAACAAATACAGGAAAAGCAGATGGAACAGCAACAGTAAAAGATGAAGTTCCAACAGGAACAGAGTTTGTTGAAGGAAGTATTGCAATTAATGGAAGCATTAAATCAAGCTTAACTGAAAAAGACTTAAAAGAAGGAATTGAAGTAGATGTTCCAAAGGCAAATGAAAATGAAGCAGGAACAGCAACAGTAAGCTTTGAAGTAATAGTAAAAGAAGGAACAACAGGAATGCTAACAAATAAAGCTACTGTAAACGAAATTCCAACAGATGAAGTTAAAACACCAGTTATAACATTTAACAAAAAAGTAGATAAAGAAACAGTAAAAGCTGGAGAAAGACTAAAATATACAATAACACTAAAAAATACTAGCGAAGTATTAGGAAAAGTTACAGTTAGAGATAACATTCCAGCAGAGACAACATTTGTTGATGGAAGTATTGAACTAAATGAAGTTCAACTTAAAGATAAAGAGAACAATGTATTAACAAAACAGGATTTAGAACAAGGAATAGAAATTGAAGTTGCAGCAAATAGTACAGTGAAATTATCTTTTGAAGTAAGAGTAAATAGTGAAAATAACTTAAATGATGGAGACATTATTAAAAATACAGCTTATGTAAACGAAAAACCATCAAATGAAGAAGAAACAGAATTCAATAAACCAATAATTAGCAGTGAAAAAGAAGCTAATAAAACTGCAGTAGTTGCAGGAGAAAAATTAACATATACAATAAAAGTAACAAATACAGGAAAAGCAGATGGAACAGCAACAGTAAAAGATGAAGTTCCAACAGGAACAGAGTTTGTTAAAGGAAGCATTAAAGTTAATGGAGTTGAAAAAGACGAATTAACTGAAAAAGACTTAAAAGAAGGAATTAAGGTAGATGTTCCAAAAGCAAGTACAAATGGAGCAGGAACAGCAACAGTAAGCTTTGAAGTAACAGTAAATGAAAATATAGAATTATCAAGTGTAATTAATAAAGCAAAAGTAAATGACAAAGACTCTAATGAAGTAACAACAAAAGTTATAACATATTACACTATTGAACATTACTATAATAATGTACTTGACTCAAGTGAAACAGTTACATCAGAGGAAAAAGAGATTGGAACAGTTATAAATGGTGGTTATGAATTAAAAGAAAAAGGTAAATTTAAATTTGTAAGAGATACTGGCTTACCACTTACATTAAGAGCTGATCCTTCAGAAAATGTAATAAGAATATATTATGAAGAGCCTAACATAACAGCAACAAAAACAAATAACTCAAAAGGAAAGAAACTTGTTGAAGGCGATAAAGTTGAATATACAATAAATGTTACAAACAACGGAAATGTATCAGGAGATGCAACTATTACAGATGAGATTCCAGAAGGATTAAAAGATGTATCTTTTGTGGAAACAAAAACAGGAAAAAATGATACTGTACAATTAAATGAAACAACTATTACATGGAATGTAAAAGAACTTGGCAAAGATGAAACCAGAACAATAAAAATTACTGCAACTGTGGTCGCAGTTGAGAAAGAAACTACTATAACAAACACAGTAAAAGTAGATGGAAAACCAACAGATGAAACAACAATTACAGTTACAAAACCAATAATAGAATCTAATAAAACAGCAACTACAATATTAAAAAGAGACAACAAAGGAAATGTAATACCTGGTCAAGATTCAACAAAGGCAGAAGTTGGAGATACAATTATCTATACAATAACAGCTACAAATAAATCTGATGTAAAATCAGATATTGAAATAAGCGATGATTTATCTAATTTACCAGTAACATTTGTAGATGGAAGCATAAAAGTAAATGGAAGTGCTTCAACAAAAGCTAAATATGAAAATGGAAAAGTAACATATAAATCAACATTAGCAGCAGGAGCAACAGTTACATTAGAATTTAAAGTGAAAGTTAATGAAGGAACACCAGTAAAAACTGTTATCAAAAATGTGGCAGTTGTAAATGGTGAAAATAAAGAAGCTATAACTACAGTGGTTAAAAAAGTTTGTGTAAAAACAACAGCAGAAACAGTAAATTCATTAGATATGATTTTAGTACTAGATATTTCAGGAAGTATGGATGAAAATAATAGACTAGCTGATTTAAAAACTGCAGCTAAAAATTTAACAAATAAATTATTTAGTGCACAAACAGACTCTACTTTAACTCTTATAAAATACTCAACAACAGCTAGTAATCCAACAACATATCAATATGACCAAAAAGATCAAGCATTAAAAGCAATTAAAAATCTAAAAGCAGATGGAGGAACAAACTTTTATAAGGCACTAGATACAACAATTAACACTATAGGAAACAACCCTAATAGAAATACAATAGTTGTATTCTTAACAGATGGTGCACCTACATTCTATAGAAAAGATAATGAGCCAGGAAATAAACTAATAGAAACAAATTCTAGTAACGATAACAGCTATAAAGACAACTTAAGACCACAAATAATTCAAAAGGCACAAGAACTAAAATCTAAACCTAATACAACAATATATTCAATAGGAGTAGGAATTTCTGGAAAGAAAGTACAATATGTTGAAAGAGATGTACCAGCAGAATTACAAGGAATATTTGATGGGACAAAAGACGTAGAAGATGGAAAAGGTAAAAATAAACAAACAATAACATATCATTATATGAAGGTTAAAACTTATGCGGAATATTTATTAAACAACATAGCATCAAGTGGAAGCTATATAAATACAAAAGACATTAATTCAACATTTGATGATATATTTAAACAAGCAACCTCATCTGAGCATATATATATGACAGAAGATGTGCCTGTAACAATAAATATACCAGAAACAAAAACAATTATAAGTGATATACAAGTTAAAATAGGAAATGGTACACCTACAGCATATACATTAAATGAATTAAGAAATGGAATTGATGGACTAAAATATACAGATGGTGTAGGATTTACTTGGACAATAACAGACATTAATACATTAAATAAAGAGCTTTATATATCTTATACAGTACAAGGTATAGCAAATAATTAAAATAATAAATACAGGTAGTTTCCACACTACCTGTATTTTAAAAGATAAAAGGAGTATAACTTTATGAGAATGGAAAAAAATAGGCAGAGAAGAAAGAAAAGACGATTAATAATTGGTATAATTCTAATTACTTTATTAATAATTTTATCTGCCATATATATGTGGAAAAAAATGCAAGAACAACAAGTAGAAAATGAACAAAAGGAAATAGAAGCGAAAATGGAAGAAAATGAAAAAAAGTTAGAAGAAGAAAAAGAATATAATGGAATGAAAATAAAAAATATTATAATAAATAAAAATGAAAAAGATATTGAATTAAAAGCAACAATACAAAATACAACATCAAAAGAATTTAAAGCTAAAAAGGTAACTATAGTATTTTTAAATGATGAAAAACAAGTTGTTACAAAATATAGATATTATTTAAACAATATAAAAGTGGGAGAAAGTACGGAAATAGAACTAATAGGTGAGAATATAGGATATGCATCTGATTTTGAAATAAAAGATTAAATATAAACTTGAAACAATTTATTAATTATAATATAATAAAGAAAAAATGGAGAAAAGGACAAAAATGAATTTACAAAAGAAGTTACAGAATTTAGGAATTGAACAAATAGAAAAACTAAGTAATGAATATGTAAGAGCTATTGCATTTAATGTAACAGAAGCGTTAACATCAGCATTTCCGGTAATATATAATGATTACAACAATATTTTTGCTCAACTTATAAATTGTAATATGTATACTGCTAGAATTACAAAACAAATTTCAAGTGTAAATTATATATATGAAAATAATAGTATTTATTTTGATAGAGCACTTGACTTAACAACTGTAAATGAGCAAATGATACATGAATGCATACATTATATTCAAGACAGTAGAAATAAACATGGAAAGCTTGATAAAATTGGTCTATGTAATTTTGGAAGGTTTTCAGTATTTGGTTTAGGAATAAATGAAGCAGCAGTACAATACATATCAGCAAAGACGGTAGAAAATAATACTACAATGCTTGAAAGATATGGAGTTAGAGTAAAAACGATAAGTCCAAATTATTATCCACTTTTAACTAATTTAATAGAACAAATAGTGTATTTAATAGGCGAAGATGTTTTGGTAAAAGGAATTTTAAATGATGGAAGAAAACTAGAAGATGAATTATTAAACACATTTGAATCAAACACTAAAAGAATCATAAATCAATTTGATATTATAATTGATATAAATAATAAACTAAGTACAGAAAATAATCCAGAAAAAATAAAAATATATCAAGAAGAAATTTCAGCAATGTATATTGACACACAAAATAAAATTTTTAGTACATTTTTTGAAAAGATTTTACCAAAACTTACAACTTACCAAGAAGTAGATTATTATATGGATAAAGCAGTTTGCTATAGAGGCTTAATGGGAATAAGTACACAAGAAAGATTTTTATTTGGAAGTTTTTATGATATTAAGTTAGAAGAATTAATAAGTAAATATGACAGAAAAAAAATTAAAATTAGTAGAAGAAGAGATAGTAACACACTTGCTGTTATATCAAATAATAAAATAATAAAATTAATAAGAAAAATTGTAGCGTATTTTTCAGCACAAAAAGATAAACAATAATTAAAAGCGAAAATAAGTAATAATACTTGTTTTCGCTTTTAAAATAACATATTTAAAATATTTATAACAGCTGTAATGAAAGCAATTTTCCATGAAAGCCTTCCAGTAGTTGTAAAAATATTTTTTACAATTGTTAAATTATAGTCTTTACGTACAACTAAGGCTAAGCAATTAGGTTCAGGTATATTTTCATTTTTGGGTTCTACTACATTAGAATTAATTGTGTTGTTTTGAGATGAAAAGTCAGAAACTTCAATATTATTTGATTGATTGAAAAATGAATCTGAATCAGTGCCAAAATCTTTCTCGGCAAAAGCTGCATAACTTGCCTTAACTTCGTTTAAAATTTTAACAGCGTAGATTGTAGCATTACTAACAACTTCAGCTTTTTCATTTGGAACTTCTAACATAATATCACCTCTCTTTTGTATAAATATCTAAGTAAAGTATAACATTCAAAAATATATAAGTAAAGAAAAAACGACAAATTTTGTGCTAACATGCATATATTTTATAAAAACTATTGAAATAAATACCAAAATGTGGTAATATAAATTATAGTTTTAAAGGCAAAGAAAAAGAGGAGTAAGTTTTAACTAACTATAAAGAGAACAGAAGTCACCGGCTGAAAGCTTCTGATAGTATAGAAAACTGAAGGTAGCTTTGGAGCTGATAAATTGAAATAGCAGTAAATTTATCCGTATAACTTGCGTTAAAAGTAACTAAGATTAACAATAAAATTGTTAAATTAAGGTGGTACCGTGAGAATAATACCTCGCCCTTATTTCAGGGCGAGGATTTTTGTTTTAATAAGGAGGAATGTGAGATGCACGAGTTAGAAGGAAAGTTTGAACCACAAACTTTTGAAGAGGAAATTTATAAAAATTGGAATGAAAAGGGTTATTTTAAACCATCTGATGACAAAACTAAAAAGCCATATACAATAGTAATTCCACCACCAAATATTACTGGTAAATTACACATGGGTCATGCTCTTGATGAGACCTTGCAAGATATTTTAATTAGATATAAAAGAATGCAAGGTTTTAATACTTTATGGGTTCCAGGAACAGACCATGCTTCAATTGCAACAGAAGCTAAAATAGTTGAAAAACTAAAAGTTGAAGGGATTACAAAAGAAGATCTAGGTAGAGATGGTTTCTTAAAAAGAGCATGGGAATGGAAAGAAGAATATGGTGGAACTATATTAAATCAGCTTAAAAAATTAGGTTGTTCTTGTGATTGGTCTAGAGAAAGATTTACAATGGACGAAGGTTTATCTAATGCTGTAAAAGATGTATTTGTTGATTTATATAATAAAGGACTAATTTATAAAGGAAAAAGAATGATAAACTGGTGCCCATATTGCAATACTTCAATTTCAGATGCAGAAGTAGAATATGAAGAAGAGCCAACACATTTATGGCATGTTAAATATCCTGTAAAAGGAGAAGAAGGTAAATTTGTTATAGTAGCAACTACAAGACCAGAAACAATGTTAGGAGATACTGGTGTTGCAGTACATCCAGATGATGAAAGATATAAAGACTTAGTAGGAAAAACTGTAATATTACCAATTATGAATAAAGAAATTCCTATTATAGCAGATGAATTTGTAGAAAAAGAATTTGGAACAGGTGCTGTAAAACTTACACCTGCACATGATCCAAATGATTATCAAGCAGCTTTAAAACACAACTTAGAAATTATACCTGTATTTGATGAAGAATTTAAAATGAATAATTTAGTACCTGAATACAAAGGTATGGATATGTATGAAGCAAGAGAAAAAATAGTTGAAAGACTACAAAGAGAAGGATACTTAGTAAAAATAGAGGACTATACTCACAATGTAGGAAAATGCTATCGTTGCCACCATACAATTGAACCACATATTTCAGAGCAATGGTTTGTAAAAATGGAACCTTTGGCTAAACCAGCTATTGAAGCAGTTAGAACAGGAAAAGTAGAATTTGTACCTGAAAGATTTGATAAGATTTATTACAACTGGATGGAAAATATTCAAGATTGGTGTATTTCAAGACAATTATGGTGGGGTCACAGAATACCAGCATATTATTGTCAAAAATGTGGAGAAGTTATAGTATCAAAAGAAGAGCCACATAAATGTACAAAATGTGGAAGCACAAATTTAAAACAAGATGAAGATACATTAGATACATGGTTTAGTTCGGCATTATGGCCATTTTCAACATTAGGTTGGCCAGAGCAAACCGAAGACTACAAATACTTCTATCCAACAAGTACATTAATTACAGGTTATGATATAATATTCTTCTGGGTAGCAAGAATGATATTCTCAGCATTAGAACATACAGGTCAAGTACCATTTAACAAAGTATTTATTCATGGAATAGTACGTGATAGCTTAGGAAGAAAAATGTCTAAGAGTTTAGGTAATGGAATTGATCCATTAGAGATTATTGCAAAATATGGTACAGATGCTTTAAGATTTTCACTAGTTTTAGGAATATCACCGGGAAATGATATTAGATATATGCCTGAAAAATTAGAATCAGCATCAAACTTTGCAAACAAGTTATGGAATGCATCAAAATTTGTTTTAAGCAATATGCCGAAAGATGGTTCAAAATTGGCAAAAGATAGATTGCCAGAAAACTTATGTTATGAAGATAAATGGATTTTATCTAAATTAAATAAATTAGTTAAAGAAGTAACTAATAACTTAGAGAACTTTGAGCTTGGAATTGCAACACAAAAAGTATATGACTTTATTTGGAATGAATTCTGTGACTGGTATATTGAAATGGTAAAATCTCGTTTATATGATGAAAATTGCACAACAAAATTTGCTGCACAATATACTTTAAACAAAGTATTAAAAGATTCATTAAAATTATTACATCCAGTAATGCCATTTGTAACAGAAAAAATATATATGCAACTATACCATAATGATGAAAGCATAATGATTTCAAAATGGCCAGAATATACAGAAAGCCTATCATTTGAAAAAGAAGAAGAGCAAGTAGAAAAATTAAAAACAATAATAGTTGGAATTAGAAATTTACGTACAAACTTAAATGTTCATCCAAGTAAAAAATCTAAATTGATATTTGTAACAAAAACAGCAAATGATATGTTAAAAGAATCAAGTGCAATGATACAAAAATTAGGATTTGCAAATGAAATAGATATACAAGAAAACAAAGAAAATATACCTCAAAATGCAATGTCAGTTTTAGCAGATGGAATAGAAGTATATATACCATTTGAAGAATTGGTTGATTTAGAAGCAGAAAAACAAAGACTACAAGGTGAAAGAGCAAAACTACTTTCTGAAGTTGCAAGAGGAGAAAAAATGCTTTCAAATCCTGGTTTTGTAAACAAAGCACCAGAATCAAAAATAAATGAAGAAAAAGCAAAACTTGCTAAATATAAAGAAATGCTAGAAAAAGTTGAAGAAAGAATCAAAAGTTTATAATAAAAAATTCCCAGTTTGACTGGGAATTTTTTTAGTTGATTAAAGTATCTAAATTCCTTTTATTATATAAAATTCTCCTTACTTCCATAATATCATTATGAACAACATAAAAAATAACATAATTTTTTACATAAATTCTATAGTATGTATTCTTTCTTTTTCTATTTGAATAGTATTTCTCATAGGAAGTTGGACTAATAACTCTAGTTTCTATAGCAGTTTGAAGCTCATTAAGCAAGTTTTGAGCAGCTGAGATATTACTAAAATTATAAGCTATATAATCAACAATACTTTCTAAATCTTTATAAAATAATGGCAAATATATTACTTTATATTTTTTATTCACTTAGTTTCCTCCTTAGTGTATCAAAAACTTCTTCATGTGTAAGATATTTAGTATTTTTATCTTCTGCAACAGCATCAGCTTCATCAAGTGCACTTTCAATATATTCATTGTACTCTACATCACTTATAAGTTTTGAATACTTTTGTAAACTCATTACAACCATAGAACCATAACCGTTTTTTGTTAGATAAACAGCTTCATCTTCTTTTAATACTAGTTCCTCAATTTCTGGATATTTGTTTCTTAAATCTGAAACAGGTCTTATATTTATCATAATTAAATCCTCCTAAAATTATAATAATATTTTATCATTATTTTATCATAAAATCAAGAAAAATATTCTGAAAAATCAACAAATTCCTAAAGAAAAAAATGTCGAAAACTTCCTAAAAAACGACAAAACCTCCTAGTTTTCACTCTAGCAATAAACTGGAAAAAAATGTATAATAGGACAAGCAATAACAATAAGGAGGTACACGTATGACAAGTGAATTTGATAAACTAGATAATTGCTTATATATTCAAATTACAGATGAAATAGACCATCATACAACAGAAATAATAAGGAGGAAAATGGATAATGAAATTACGAGATTTATGCCTAGAAAAGTTGTGTTTGATTTTAGTAAGGTTTCTTTTATGGACAGCGCAGGAATAGGACTATTGATAGGAAGATACAAACTAACTAAAATGCTTGGAGGAATTACAGAAATAAAAAATACAAGTAAGTCAATTGAAAAGGTATTAGAAATGAGTGGAATTACTAGAATAATTCCAATTACTCAAAATGGTAAAGTAAGTTAAGGAGGGGAAAAAATGAAAAGTAGGTATGATAATGAAATGGAGCTTCAATTTATAAGTAAATCAAGAAATGAAGCTTTTGCTCGTATTACAGTAGCAGCATTTGCTGCACAATTAGATCCAACAATTGAAGAGTTGGCAGATATAAAAACTGCTGTATCAGAAGCTGTTACAAATTGCATAGTCCATGCTTATGAAGATACAGAAGGAATAATAAAATTAAGAGCTACATTACTTGACAATGTACTTGAAATAGAAATTTCTGATAATGGAAAAGGAATTGAAGATGTAGAACTTGCAAGAAAACCTTTATATACAACAAAGGGAAATTTAGAAAGGTCTGGAATGGGCTTTACTATAATGGAGAGCTTTATGGATGAAATAGAAATTCATTCAGTAGTTGGAATAGGAACAAAAGTAGTAATGAAAAAAAGAATAAAAAAAGAAGATAACGAAATAATAGAAGAAGAAAAAAATGCTCTAATCAATTAAGATAGGAGGCATTTTTTTATGCAAGAAGAATTTGAAAATAAGATAGAAGACATTATAAAAGCACAACAAGGTGATAAAAATGTAATGCAATACTTAATAGAATCTAATAAAGGTCTTATTTGGAGCATTGTTAAGCGTTTTCAAGATAGAGGTTATGAATTAGAAGACTTATACCAAATAGGTGTAATGGGTTTTATAAAATGCATAAAAAGATTTGATAGCAATTTTGAGGTTCGATTATCTACTTATGCAGTTCCATATATTTTAGGTGAAGTTAAAAGATATATTAGAGATAATGGACCTATAAGAATTAGTAGAAGTTTAAAAGAACTTGCAATAAAAGCTTTAGAGACCAAAAATGAATATTATAGAAAAACAGGCCAAGAAATTAAAATAGAAGAACTTTCTAAATTACTTGGAACATCTAAGGAGGAGATTACTCTATCATTAGAGGCATTTCAGCCAATATATTCAATAGATGAACAATTGGGAGATGATGAAAATGATGGATTGAGTTTATTGGATAAAATGTCAAGTCATATTGATGAGGCAAATGTTTTAACGAATAAACTTTGTATTCAACAGGCTATTAATAATTTGAAAGATAATGAAAAACAAATAATTTTTTTGAGATATTATAAAGGAAAAACACAAACTGAAATTGCTAAGATTATGGGTATTACTCAAGTGCAGGTTTCTCGTATAGAAAAACGAGTGCTAGAAAATATGAGGGTAAAATTAGCAATTTAATTAAAATGAATTAGCAATAGTAATATGAAAACTTTTCTCCGTTCCATCCCTACGAAAAGTATCATATTACTATTGATGTAAAAGTTAAATAAATTGCTCATAGTAAAGGAGAGTAAATTGAAAAGATTTTTAGCATATATTCTAATATTTTTGATATTGTGTTTTTCCATTCCAATAATATTTACTAGTAAAGCAAAGCCGACAATTTCAAACAATACAGAAAATAAAGAAGAACAGCAAACAGTGGCAGATTATGATTATAAGCAATACAACACTGTAAAACTATTACATACATCAACCAACAAAGTAGAAAAACTAGGGTTAGATGAATATTTGTATGGAGTAGTAAGTAGTGAAATGCCGGCAAGTTTTGAAAAAGAAGCATTGAAAGCTCAGGCTGTTGTTGCTAGAACATATACTTTATATAAAATTATAAATGGTGGAAAAAAACATGGAAACGCTAATATATGTGATTCATCAACTTGTTGCCAAGCATGGATTTCGAAGGAGAAAAGATTAGAAAGATGGAAAGAAGAAAACAGAACTGAATACTGGAATAAAATTGTAAGTGCAGTAAATGAAACAAAAGGAAAAATGATAACATACAATGGTAAGCCAATAAATGCTTTTTTTCATTCAAATAGTGGTGGTTATACAGAAGCACCTTTGAATGTATGGGGAGGAAGCGGATACCCATACCTAAAATCAGTTGAAACATCTGGAGAGGATGCATATAATCAGTATTCGTCAAAAGCAACATTTACTAAAAAAGAATTTGAGGAAAAAACAAAGAAAGTTTATAGTAATTTTAAAATAGACTTTTCTAAAGAAGACTGTATAAAAATAAAAGAATATACAGAAGGTAATAGAGTAAAGTTGATTAAAATAGGAAATTTGGAATTATCAGGAGTAGAAGTTAGGACTCTACTTAGTTTAAGGTCAGCAAATTTCAAAGTAACAATTGAAAAAGATAACATTATATTTGAAGTAACTGGCTATGGTCATGGGGTAGGAATGAGTCAAACTGGTGCAGATAGCTTAGCAAAACAAGGCAAAAGTTATGAAGAAATAATCCATCATTTTTATTCTGGAGTAAAAGTACAAGATATTTAACATTTTTGTATAAATTTCTCAAACTTGTAAATAATTATACTAAAGAAAAATTAAGGAGGAATTATTATGAGAAGAAACTATAGAGGAAGGTTTACAGAGAGAATAGATACTAAAAAAATGTTATATATTGCAGGTACTATACTGGCTTTGGCAATAATAGCTTTTGTTATAACTTTTTTTGTTTATGGAAATACATTAAATAAAACAAATGAACTTAGTAAAATAAATACAAATTCATTAGGAACAATCACTGCAATAGAAGAAACAAGTACATCTTATGGTAAAACAGTTGATGAAGCAAAAAACGATATAGAAGATTCAAATAAAATTGCTGTTAATACAAGTACTATGAAAGATGAAAAAATAGACACAAAAAAGAATGAAAATAAAACAACAGTTAAAGATACAGAATCTAAAAATGAAACTAAGACAGTTACTGTAAAAGATCCGGAATTTAAAATGCCAGTAGAAGGTTCAATAATGAAGGAATTTGCAGATAATAAATTGGTATATTCTAATACTTTAGATGTGTGGACAACACATAGCGGAATTGATATTTCAGCTGATAAAACAACAGTTGTAAAAGCATCTGCAGAGGGAACTGTAAAGTCAATAAAAAATGATCCACGTTATGGATTAACAGTTATTATAGAACATACAAATGGATATAAAACTGTATATTCAAATCTTTTATCAACTGAATTTGTTGTAGAAGGTGAAAAAGTTAAACAAGGACAAAGTATAGGAACAGTTGGAACTACTTCTGCATTTGAAGTATCAGATGAGCCACATCTTCACTTTGAAATTATAAAAAATAATGAACAGTTAAACCCAGAACTTTATATAAAATAAAGTGTAAAATTAATCTGATTTTTTTATAAAAAACTATTTACAATATTCGAAAAAAAATATACAATACCCTTATAAAATAATAAGGAGGATGTAAAAATGAAAAGCGAAAAAGATTGGTTAGTAACTTTATTACTATGTATATTTTTGGGAGGAATAGGAGTTCATAGATTTTATGCAGGAAAAATTGGAACAGGAATATTACAATTAATTACTCTTGGCGGATGCGGAATATGGACTTTAGTAGATCTTATAATGATTATAACAGGAAGCTTCACTGATAAAGATGGAAACAAAATCACAAATAACTAAAATAGTATTATTTATTATAATTAATGCAACAATATTGTCAGTTTTATATGCAATACCAATAAACAGTAAGATAATGGAAAATCTATGCATATATAAATTAATATTAGGCAAAGAATGTTGGAATTGTGGAATGACTAGAGCATTTTTAGCAATGCTTCATTTCGATTTCAATACGGCATTAAGTTATAATAATAAAGTGGTAATAGTGTTTCCAATGGCAATAGTAATATACCTAAATACATGGTATAAATACATTAAAAAAGGTCAAGAGCAAAATTAGTTTTAATTTTGCTCTTTTACTTTGAAAAAATATATGATAAAATTTACAAAGGTAATATTAAATAAAAAAGGAGCAAAAAAGTGGCAGAAGTTAAATGGACTAATGAACAATTACAAGCAATACAAGAAAAAAATTCAAACATATTAGTAGCCGCTGCAGCAGGTAGTGGTAAAACTGCTGTGCTTGTAGAACGTATTATTCACAAAATAATTGATGAGCAAATGGATATTGACAAAATATTAGTTGTAACATTTACAAATGCAGCAGCTAGTGAAATGCGTGAAAGAATACTAGAAGCAATATACAAAAAGTTAGAAGAAAATCCTGAAAATGTTCATTTACAAAGACAAATAATACTTTTAAATAAAGCAAGTATATGCACAATACACTCTTTTTGCTTAGACGTTATTCATAATCATTTTTATGAAATTGATTTACCAAGCAATTTTAAAATTGCAGATACAGCTGAAATAGATCTTCTTAAACAAGAAGTATTAGATGATTTATTTGAGCAAAAATATACTGAAAATGATAAAAATTTTATAGAACTTTTAGAAAATTATACAAATTATCGTGGAGATGAAGCTTTACAAGAATTAGTATTAAAAATATATAAATTTATACAAAGTAGTCCATTTCCAATAAAATGGTTACAAGAAAAATTAGAATTATTAAAAATAGAAGATAAAGACATATCTCAAACAATATGGGGAAAACTTATAATTCAAACAGTAGACGATGATATACAAGAGAGTATTATGCAACTTGAAGTTACTAAATCTAAAATGGCGTTATATCCTGAAATGACTAAATTTTATCAAACAATAAGTGAAGATATAATAAACCTTCAAGATTTGCAAAAATATAATTCTTGGGATGAATTATATATAAAATTATTAAATTTTAACTTTAGTAAATGGCCAGTTGACAAAAAAGTAATAAATGACTTAAAAGAAGATTCAAAAGCAATAAGAGACAAAGTAAAAAAACATATTAAAGAAAAAACTGCAAAGCTATTAAGCTGTTCACAAGAACAAGCAGTAAAAGACTTGAAAATTATTACTCCAATACTAGAGAAACTTTCAAATTTGGTAACAGAGTTTACAAAAAACTTTGCAGAAAAAAAGAAAGAAAAAAATTGCATTGATTTTAATGATATTGAACACTTTGCATTAAAAATATTATTAGATGAAAATAATAACCCAACAGAAGTTGCAAAAAAATATAAAGAAAAATTTGAAGAAATTGCAATTGACGAATATCAAGATAGTAACTTGGTACAAGAAGCTATATTAACAAGCATTTCCAAAGGTAACAACATTTTTATGGTAGGAGATGTTAAACAAAGTATATATAAATTTAGACAAGCAAGGCCAGAGCTATTTTTACAAAAATATGATGAATACAAAAATAAAGAAGAAAAGGCACAAGAAGATAATTTGAAAATACAGCTATTTCGCAATTTTAGAAGTAGGCAAAACATATTAAATATTACTAACTTAGTATTTGAATCAATAATGAGCAAAGAACTAGGAGATATAAATTACAACGAAAACGAATACTTAAACTATGGAGCAAATTACCCGGAACCAGAAGAAATAAAAAATTATGCAGGTATTGCTGAGTTAGATATTATAGATTTAAAAGAAGATGAATCAATTACAGCTTTTGAAGGTGAAGAAGACGAAGAGGAACAAGAAAGAGTTGAAGATGATGTATTAGAGGCTAAGTTTGTAGCAAACAAAATACAAGAATTATTAAATAGTAATTATATGGTATTTGACAAGAAACAAGGCTATAGAAAAATTAGACCAAAAGATATTGTAATTTTACTAAGAGCAACATCGAATTTATCTCCAATATATGAAAAAGAACTATCTGATTTGGAATTACCAGTATTTAGTGATACATCAGGAACTTATTTAGACACAGTAGAAATACAAACAATATTATCAGTACTAAAAATTATTGATAACCCATTACAAGATATTCCACTTGTAGTAGTATTAAGGTCATCAATTTGCAATTTTACAGATAATGATTTAATTACAATAAGATTAACAGATAGAAATTGTAATTTTTATGAGGCTTTAATAAAAACAAGGCTAATATGTGAAGGAGATTTAAAAAACAAAATAGAAAGCTTTTTAGAAAAACTTGAAAAGTGGAAAAGTATATCACAATATATGCCTTTAGATGAATTTATATGGCAAATATATTTAGATACAGGATATTACCAATATGTCGGACTACTTCCAAATGGAGCAATGAGACAAGCAAACCTTAAAACATTATTTGAAAAAGCTAAACAATATGAAAAAGCAAGTTTTAAAGGGTTATTCAATTTTATACAATTTATAGACAAACTAAAAAAACAGAATGGAGATTTAGCTTCAGCAAAACTTATTGGAGAAAATGAAGATGTAATTAGAATCATGAGTATTCATAAAAGTAAAGGACTAGAATTTCCAGTTGTGTTTTTGTGCAACTCTCATAAAAAGTTTAATATGCAAGATTTAAATGACAATATTTTATTACATCAAGATATTGGCTTTGGTCCAACAATTATGGATACAACTAGAAAAATTAAGTATTCTAGCATAGCAAAAGATGCAATTAAATTAAAAATGAAACAGGAAACACTTTCAGAAGAACAAAGAATTTTGTATGTTGCATTAACAAGAGCAAAGGAAAAACTATATATTACAGGAAGAAGTAAAGATTTTACTAAATATGTACAAGATAAAAATAAAGTACTTGAAATGTATGAAAGTGAAAACATAAAACTAGATGCTAAACTTATGAAAAAAGCCAATTCATACTTAGACTGGCTTATGTATGTGTATTTGTTTAATCAAGGAAGAACGATTACACTAAAAGGAGAATCATACAAATTAAGTGATATTATAACTTTAAATGTTAGTAATAAAAAAGACTTGTTAAAAGCTTTAGCAAAAGAAGAAGTAGTTGAGCAAATTGATTTAAAAGAAAAGATAGAACAAATATTAAAAAATAAATCAGATGAAGAAAATAAAAAATCTGAACAAGCATTAAAAGAATTACTAGAATGGAAATATGACTATATTGTAGACACAACACTTCCTACTAAATCATCTGTTACAAAAATTAAGCAAGAAAAAATTAAATTAGAGGAAATGTTAAAAGGAATAGAAAGTGAAGAAGTAGAATACAAAAAATCATATACACCCAAATTCATGCAAGAAGATAAGAAAATATCAAGTGCAGAAAAAGGTACTTTAGTACACTTATGTATCCAAAGATTAGATGAAAGAAAAGACTATGAGTTAAAAGATATTCAAAACATGATACTTAACTTAGTTGAAAAAGAAATAATTACACAAAATGAAGCAGATGCAATTGATGTAAATTTAATTTATCAATATACAAAATCACAATTATTTGAAGAATTAAGGAAAGCAAAAGAAGTACATAAAGAGCAACCATTTTATATAAACATACCTGCAAAAGATGTTGTAAGTGAAGCGGAAAATTCAAAGAAAAACATTTTAGTACAAGGTATTATAGACTTATATTATATTGATAAAAACGATAATTTGATACTAATTGATTTTAAAACAGATTACATTTCAAATGAACCAAATGCAAAAGAAAAAATACTTGATAAATATAAAGTACAATTAGAAATATACAAAACAGCACTAGAGCAGGCATTAAATAGAAAAACAAGTAAGACTGCTTTATGCTTAGTTAAAAGTGAGTATGAAGAAGTTGTACTTGAATAATTATTATATAAGGAGGATATTTTTATGAGTGAAAAATATGATGTAATAGCAGTTGGAATGGGACCAAGTTCAATATTTATGGCTTATGAATTAATAAAATTAAAAAAAGCACATAAAGTTTTATTAATTGAGCAAGGAAAAAAAGTAGAAGATAGGTATTGCCCAATAGAAAAAACAGGAAATTGTATTAAATGCAAACCATTCTGTAATATTACTAGTGGATTTTCTGGAGCTGGAGCGTTTTCAGATGGAAAATTATCTTTATATAATAAAGAAGATGATGACATATATATTGGTGGAATTTTACATGAATATATTGGAGTAGAAGAAACAAAAAGATTAATAGATTATACAGATAAAATATATTTAGACTTTGGTGCAGATACTAAACTTGAAGGAACAGAACACCAAGAAGAAATAAAAAAGATTTCAGATAAAGCAAAAAAAGAAGGGATAAACCTTATAAATATTCCTATACGACATTTAGGAACAGAAAAAGCACATGAATTATATAAAAGATTAGAAGATTATTTATCAGAACATCACATTGAAATGAAATATCAAACAATAGTTGAAGATTTAATTATTGAAAAAGGAAAAATAAAAGGCGTTAGAATAAAGCCAGCTAAAGAATTAAACAACGAGGATGCTGAACTTGAAGAAATATATGCAGATAATGTAGTTATTGCAGTTGGAAGAAAAGGTGCTAACTGGCTAGTAAATATGTGTGAAAAGCATAATATAAAAACTAAGTCTGGAATTGTAGATATAGGGGTTAGATATGAATTACCAGATAGAATAATGAAGGACATAAATACTTACATGTATGAAGGAAAGTTCATAGGAAAACCAGAACCTTTTAAAGACAAAGTAAGAACATTTTGCCAAAATCCAAGTGGATTTGTTGCATCAGAAGTATATGACAATAACTTAAGCCTAGTAAATGGACATTCGTATAAAGAAAGAAAAAGTACAAATACAAACTTAGCTATTCTGGTTTCACATCATTTTACATATCCATTTAATAAGCCGATTGACTATGGAAGAAATGTTGCAAAAAATTTAAATGAGTTAGGTGCAGGAAACATATTAGTACAAAGACTTGGAGATATTTATAGAGGAAAAAGAACTTGGGAACAAGAATTAAAACAAAATACTGTTATTCCAACTTTAAAATCAGCAGTACCAGGAGATATTACTTATGCAATTGGATATAGAACAATGACAGATATTTTAAATTTTATACGTAGTATGGATAAAGTTGTTGAGGGATTTGCTGATCCAGATAATTTACTATATGCACCAGAAATAAAATTTTATAGCAACCAAGTTGTAATAGATAACAATTTTGAATCAAACATAAAAGGATTATACTCAATAGGAGATGGAGGAGGAATGACAAGAGGACTAATGATGGCATCTGCTTCTGGAGTACAAATGGCCAGAATATTAGCACAAAAAGGAGAAAAATAAAATGTCAAATTTTGTACATTTGCATATACATAGTGAATTTAGCCTACTAGATGGAGCAAATAGAATAAAAGACTTACCAGTAAGAGCAAAAGAATTAGGAATGAATGCTATGGCAATTACAGACCATGGCGCTATGTTTGGTGCAATTGACTTTTATAAAGCATGCAAAGCAAATGACATTAAACCAATAATAGGTTGTGAAGTTTATGTTGCACCAAGAAATAGAAAAGATAAAGACCCTAATTTAGATGCAAAATATAATCATTTAATATTATTAGCTAAAGACAACCAAGGATATAAAAATCTTGCAACTTTAGTTTCTTTAGGTTATACAGAAGGTTTTTATTATAAACCTAGAATAGACCACGAAATAATAGAAAAATATCATGAAGGGATAATATGCTTAAGTGCATGTTTAGCAGGAGAAGTAAACCAAGCAATACTTGCAAATGATATGGAAAAAGCAAAAGAAGTTGCTTTATGGTATAAGTCTATATTTGGAGAAGACTATTACTTAGAAATCCAAAACAATGGAATAAAAGAACAAGTTTTAGCAAATCAAAAATTAATACAATTATCAAGAGAGCTAGATATTCCACTTGTAGCAACAAATGATGCTCACTATTTAAAAAGAGAAGATGCATATAACCATGAGGTTTTACTTTGTATACAAACTGGAAAACGTATGACAGATGAAGACAGAATGAAATTTGACACAGATGAGTTATATGTTAAATCACCAGAAGAGATGAGTGACTACTTTAAAAATGTACCAGATGCGATTGAAAATACAGTGAAAATAGCAGAAAAATGTAATGTAGAATTTGAATTTGGACATACAATTTTGCCAAATTATGATGTGCCACAAGAATTTGCAACTCACTATGATTACTTAGAAAAACTTACTTATGATGGACTAAAAAATAGATATGGAGAAAACCTAAGTAAAGAAATATTGGAAAGAACAGAATATGAACTAAGTGTCATTAAAAAAATGGGATATGTAGATTACTTCTTAATTGTATGGGACTATATTCATTATGCTAAAACACATAATATACCAGTTGGACCAGGTAGAGGTTCAGGAGCTGGTTCAATAGTTGCATATAGTATTGAAATTACAGATATTGACCCTATTCAATATAACCTAATTTTTGAGCGATTTTTAAATCCTGAAAGAATTAGTATGCCTGATTTTGACGTTGACTTTTGCTATGAAAAAAGAGATAAAGTTATAGAATATGTTGAGCAAAAATATGGTAAAGACCATGTTTCACAGATTATTACATTTGGAACGATGTCTGCTAGAATGGTTATTCGTGATGTTGCAAGAGTATTAGATATGCCTTATGCAGAAGCAGACAAACTAGCTAAAATGATACCAAATGAAATACATATTACAATAAAAAAAGCTATGGAGCAAAACAAAGAATTAAAAGACCTTTACGATACAGACGAAGAAATTAAAAAAATGTTAAATATTGCCATGGCTTTAGAAGGAATGCCAAGACAGGCTTCAACACATGCTTGTGGTATAGTTATTACAAAAGAACCAGTAGTAAGCTATGTGCCACTTTATGTAAGAGATGGAGCTATATCAACACAATATATAATGACAACACTAGAAGAACTTGGACTTTTAAAAATGGATTTCTTAGGATTAAGAACATTAACTGTTATTCAAGATACAATAGACTTGGTAAAACAAAATCAAGGAATAGATGTTAAGTTTGACGAAAAGATGAATGATCCTAAGGTATACAAACTATGGCAAAATGGAGAATCAGTTGGTATATTCCAGTTTGAAAGTCAAGGAATGACAAACTTCATGAAGGAATTGAAACCAGACTGCTTGGAAGATATAATTGCGGGAGTTTCTTTATACAGACCTGGCCCAATGGATCAAATACCAAGATATATTGCAAATAAAAAAGATCCAGAACATGCAGTATATACACATCCAGCACTAAAACCAATTCTTGAAGTTACCTATGGCTGTATGGTTTACCAAGAACAAGTTATGCAAATAGTTAGAGACTTAGCTGGTTATTCATTAGGCAGAGCTGACTTAGTAAGAAGAGCCATGGGTAAGAAAAAGCTAGATGTAATGGCAAAGGAAAGAGAAATATTTATACATGGACAAATAGATGAAAATGGGAATATTGTTGTTCCTGGTTGCATTAGAAATGGTATAGATGAACAGTCTGCAAATAAAATATTTGACGAAATGGCTGAATTTGCTAAATATGCATTTAATAAGTCACATGCTGCAGCTTATGCAGTTATATCATTTAGAACTGCATATTTAAAAGCATATTATCCAACAGAATTTATGGCTGCAATGCTTAATAGTTTTTTAGGAAATCTAGATAAAGTACCAGGTTATATTGAAGAATGCAAAAGACTATCAATTCAAATATTAAAACCAGATATAAATAAAAGCTATACAAGGTTTACAGTTGATAAAAATCAAATTCGTTTTGGACTTGGAAGCATTAAAAATGTTGGAACAGCTGCTGTTGACGAAATAGTAGAAGAAAGAACAAAACATGGAGAATTTAAAGATTTTAGTGATTTTTGTGAAAGAATAAAAGAAACAACAGTTAATAAAAAATGTATTGAAAGTTTAATAAAAGCGGGAGCTTTTGATGAACTAGGACAAACAAGAAAAACATTTATGGCATCTTATGAAAATATTATTGATACAATAAGCAATGACAAAAAGGGATTTGATGGTCAAGTTTCAATGTTTGACTTAGGAGGAGAAACTCAAAAAGAAGAAATAAAATATAATTATATAATTGAACCTGAATATGATGAAAAAGAGAAACTTTCAATGGAAAAAGAAATGCTTGGAATATATATTTCGGGACATCCACTGGAAAAAATGAGAGCACAAATCGAAGCAAAAACTACTATAAATAGCTTGAAACTAAGAGAATTATCAGAACCAAGTGAAATAGAAGAAGATGAGAAAGTTACAGAATATCAAGATGGACAAAATGTAATATATGCAGGCATAGTTACAAGCGTTAAAAAGAAATATACTAAAAACAATACAATTATGGCATTTGTTACAATTGAAGATTTATATGGCACAACTGAATTTATAGTTTTTGATAGTTGCTATAGACAATGTTCTGATATATTAGTAAATGACAATATTGTTGAAGTAGAAGGCAGGTTAAGCATTAGAGAAGATGAAGAACCTAAAATTGTAGCTAGAACAATAAAAGAATTTGCAGAAATCAAGAAAAAAGCATTTGAACTAAATGTTACAAATCTTAACGAAGAAACTAAAGAAAAACTTAAAGGAGCAATTCACTTCTTTAATGGAGAAAAAAGTAATATGCAAATGCAAATAAAAAACGGAGAAAAACTTGATAAAGCAGGTGGAATTTATATGACACCAGAAATTTTAAAACAATTTCAAGAGCTAGTTGGAGAAGAAAATGCTCAAATTATTTTAATATAAAAGGAGAGAAATATATGAAGAATGAAAGAATGATAACAAGAAAATTATTCATATCATGTATTTTGATACTAAGTATTATATTTACTACTATTATAATTTTGCAAAAAGAGCATTATGAAAAAATAATAGAGGAAAATAATAACAATACTGAAATCCAACTTAATATTATTGAGGCTAATTAAACAAATTTAAAAACAATAAGAGAGTGGAAAAAATTATTGGAAATAGAAAGACACCTAGGCTATATCTAGGTGTCTTTTCATGTTAATTGGTAAAAGATGTTTTTGAACGACAATTATTGACAAAAAAATACCTAAATATTAAAATTAATTTAGGTGAAACAAATGAGAAAAATAAACCATAAAATAAAAACACAAGTATTAATCATAAGTCTACTACTAGTTATAGGATTAGTAGTAAGTTTGTGTGCATATATGTTTATTTTTCAAAAGAAAACAGCTTATGCAGCCACACAAAACGTTGAAGAAGAATACGAAACTATAGAAAAAACATTCATAGACATAAATGAAATATTAGAGAAAAATACTCAAAATAAAAAGAAAGAAGAAATAGTAAAAAAAGAAATAGATTTAGAATATATTACAAAATATCAAAATAATCCTGAGTTACCTAGTGGAATGATACAGGTGGTACAAGAAGGAATAGATGGAAAACAAGAAGAAATAACTAAAAAAATATATGAAGGAGATAAACTTACTGAGGAAAAAATAGTTGGAAATACAGTCACAAAAGCGTCAGTAAATAAAATAGTAGAAGTGGGAACAGGAAGGCATATAATAAATTATAATGCTGAAATTGGAGATGACATATATATAACGCCGAGTTTTCTTGCAATAAGGATTGAACCAAATGAAAAAAGCGAAAAATTAATAACATTAAATAAAAACACAAAAGTTGAATTAATTGAAAAGAAAAAAGAATGGTATAAGATTCAATATCAAAGTTATGCAGGATGGGCAAAAGCAGAATGTTTTACAAGCATAAATCCAAACGAGCTAAAACAAGATGAAATTGAGATAGTGCAAGGCAGCAAATATACAAAACAACAGTTGATAAGAAGTTTAAGCTTTAACATGAAATTGAACAAACCAAGTGGGTTATCATTAGAACAATTTAAAAAAATATTTGCAAATGAAACAAAAGACAAAAATAATATTTTTAAAGATAATGCACAATATTTTTATTATGCTGAAAAACAATATAATATTAATGGAGTATTCTTGGCAGCTGTAGCAATACATGAAAGTGGATGGGGAGGATCAAGTATAGCATCAAATAAAAACAATTTATTTGGGTATGGAGCTTATGATAGAGACCCATATAATAGTGCTTATGAGTTTTCAGATTATTCAGAGGGAATAGACTTGTTAGCAAGAGTATTTGCAAAATACTATTTAAATCCAAAAGGTACAAAAATATATGATGGAAATATTGCTGATGGATGTTATTACAATGGAGAAACTCTTACAGGAGTTAATAAAAAATATGCAACAGATAAAAACTGGGCAAATGGCGTATACTACTGGATGAAACATTTATATAATAACTTATAAAGGCAACTGGATATTTTTATAAAAATATCCAGTTTTTCCTTGATATTTTCTGGACTTTATTGTATGATATAATATATGAAAGTGAAAAAATGAAAAGGGGCAGTATTTTATGAAGAAAGTAATTTCAATATTATTTATATTATTAATCATATCTGGAACAGTTACTGTATATGCAAGTAACGCTCAAGAAAATACAATAACCTCAGAAACAGCTACAACTAATCTAGTAGGATTAAAAGATAAAGCATTAAAAGCATTAGAAGATTATCAGGTAGCTTATGGAGACAATACTTACGGACTTGTTGCATATATTTTAAATATAGTTAGAATATATAGCATTCCATTTGGTTTTGTAGGAATTGTTTTAGCAGCAATTTACCGTTATGTTATAGGTATTAGAAAACTAGATGTTCAAGATAAAGGATTTGGTGTACTAGTAGCTATTATTACAGTAATGGTAATTTGTCAAGTACTACCATTAATCTTTGCGATAGTTGTAAGAGGTTGGAGGGGTTAAAACGAATGAAAGTATTATTTGCAGTTAATAATGAAAGCATTTCTGAGTCAATAACAAAAAAATATCAACAAGAATATAAAGAAATTATCTCAGCAAAAAATGTGTATTATTTTAATGCAATTATTAAAGAATTACAAAGAGATAAATCTTATGATAGAATTGTTATAAGTGAAGATTTACAACCATTTTCTAATAATAATTATGATCAAATAGATAAATTTATTTTTGAGAAAATGGATAATATTAGCGATGAAGCAACAAAGCAAAATGGAAATGATATTCCAATAATTTTAATATGTGCTGATAGAAGAGAAAAATCAGATCCATTACTAGTTAAAATGTTTGGAATAGGTGTTTATAATGCTCTTATTGGAAAAGATAGGAGTATTACTGCTGTGTGTCAATTATTAAATAGACCACGTAGTAAAAAAGAAGCAAAAGTGTATTACCACATAGATCCTGATGATGTGGATTATAAAGTAGAAAATGAAGGAGACGTTAGTGAAGTTGAAATTCAGAATATTTTAAATCACTATAAAAGACTTGGAAGGAATGAAGAACAATATGTTGAGAGCTTTGACCATATTGCGAGCCAATATACAGATTCACAATTAAGATTAATTGCTAAATTCCTACCACTAAACGTAAAAGCAGTACTAGAAGCTAATAGTCCAAAATATCAAGAAGTTGTTGCTTTAGGAATGCCTTCAAAACCTGATAGAAAATACAATCAATATAATAATTATAAAAAGGATAAAGATAAAAACAAAGATAAGAATCAGAAAAATGTAAAACCAGTTGATGACACAAAAGATTTAGATATAATAAAACAAAACTTAGAAAAAAATGTAATAACTGAACCAGTTATTATACCTTCAGCAATAAATACTAATTCAGTAAGAAAAGTGAACAGTGTAAAGCCAAAAGAAGAGCCAACAATTTCGCAACCAATATATCAGAATGAAAATGAAGAAGAAGATCTATTTGAAGATATAGTAACAGATGATGAACAAATTGAAGAAAATCAAGAAGTTGAATTAGAACAACCAAAAAGAAGAGGAAGACCTAAAAAAATAAAAGCAGAACAAGAAGTGAAAGAACAAGAGGCAACAGTTGTAAAAAGAGGAAGAGGAAGACCTAAAAAACAACAAGAAGAAATAATAGAACAAGATGATGAAAACAGCGAAGAAGCAAATATTTTACCAGGCTTAGAAGAAGATGTATCATCTTCAGTAAATTTATTTGAACTAGGAGATGAAGAACAAAAAAGCAATACAAATCAAGAATCAGATAATGACATAATTTTACCAGGAATAGATAATGAATTCCTATTTGCACAAGATGGTGATCAAAATGAAAGAAGTCATATAGGTGTTTCTAATTTGAATGAAAACAATAATATATCTTCAACTCCAAGAAATAATGATAGCATGGACTTGACACAAACAACAACAAATAATTATAATAACACAAGTACAGCGAGCATCATATCAAAGGATAAAAAAGTAGTTACATTTATAGGAACATCAAAAAATGGAACATCATTCTTAGTAAATAATATTGCGGAAATTATTTCACAAAAAGGAATTAACACTGCAATTCTTGACTTAACTCAAAACAAAAATGCTTATTATATATACACTGAAAATGATGAAAACCTACGTAACATAGCTTATTCATCTATAGAAAACCTAAAAATTGGAAATGCTAAAGGAATTCAAGTACATAAAAATTTAGCAGTATATACTTCATTACCAGGTAAAAAACAAGATACTTCAAATTACACTAATATATTAGAAACTTTGACTAAAAATTATTCTTTGGTAATTATTGATTGTGACTATGATACAGACTATAATTATTTTGCACAAGCACAAGAAATATATCTAGTGCAAAGTTTAGACATTTTAACTATACAACCATTAACAGCATTTTTAAGAAATTTAAAAGCTAAAAATGCATTGAATCCAGAAAAAATCAGAGTAGTTTTAAATAAAATGGTTAACTTAAAAAGTGTAACAGAGAAGACAATTATTGGAGGAATGGCATATTACAATGACCCATCAATGTCATTTATGACAGAATTATTTAATAAAGACACTGTTAAATATTGTGTAATTCCGTTTGAAGAACAAACTTATGCAAAATACTTAGATGGAATTATCAATTGTAAAATTTCTTTAAATGGATATTCTAGAAATTGTATGACAGCACTTAATACATTGAGTGATATGGTATATCCTTTAGTCGAAAATAATACAACAAGAAACAATAAAACATATAATTCATATAGCAGTGGAAACAATTTCTCAGCTAGTATGAATAGCACACTAAATAAAATGAAAAATAACTATTAAAATATTCTTACAAAAAGGGGTGAGCTTTTTGCCATTAGCAATAATAATAATATTAATACTAATAATTGTAGCATTACTTGCATATAACTTATCAATAAGTAAAAAAATAGAAAACTTTAACAGCATAAATCAAAAAATAACAAATTTAAATATACTACAAGATTTTATGAATACTATAAGCGAAGTCACCTCTGTAAATGAAAAAATTCAAAAAATCAATAATATATTAATTGAAAGATACAATATTAAATATTCTACAATAGTTGTATATAATGGTACTGAATATGTAATTAAAGCATCAAATGTTGATAAAAAACATTGGGAAGTGTTAAGAAACTTACAAAGTGAAGAAACATTTAAAGACAGTATACAGTCAGCAATTCCAAAATATATTACAATTGAAAAAGAAGGGGAAAGATTACCATATCAAAAAATGGAATTTGAAAGAGCTAAATCAGCAATATTTTTCCCACTTTACATAGATAATGTATATATTGGTTATTGGATTATTGAAGGCAGTAAACCTCATGAATTTGATAATATTGATACAACAATACTAGAAGTTGTAAAAAATAATATTGTATCAGTATTAAAGACTGTAGAAAAACAACAAATAATAGAAAATATAGTTAGAGAAGATAAATTTACAAAATTAAAATCAGCAGAGTATTTGTTTGGAGAAGGTAAAAAGACAATAGACAAATACACAACCTCAACAGTGTGCTTATTTAAAATTACAAACTTAGAAGAAATAAATGAAACAATAGGTAGAAAAATAGGAAATGAGATACTCACAAAAGTAAGTGAAAAAGTAAAACAAGATTTATCAGATGAATATATATTTGTTAGATATATGGGACCAAAATTTGCTATAGTCTTTTCTGGAATTGAAATGGATGCTATTGTTAGTTTTATGAGTCAAGTAAAAGAAAAAGTTGAAAACATAAAAATAACTGTAGACAAAAATAAAGAAGCAATTCCAAAAATAAATGTAGTATTATCTACATATTATAAAGGAACTGCACTAGAAGGACTTACAAAAAAATTAGAAGAGTATTTAGATACAGCTTCAAATAATGAAAATACAATTAATTATTTATAAGGAGGAAAATCAATATGATATCAGATGAAACAGTTAGCTTTAAAGTTGAAAAGGACAAAAACATAAAGGCAAGGGAAATCTTAAAAGAAGTATATCATGCTTTAGAAGAAAAAGGATATAATCCTATAAATCAAATAGTTGGATATATTTTATCAGGAGATCCAACATATATTACAAGTCATAATGATGCAAGAAATCTAATTAGGCAAATTGAAAGAGATGAACTTTTAGAAAAAATGGTAAAAAACTATATAGGATTGGACGAATAATAGAATGCGTAAATTAGGAATTGATTATGGAGATAGTAGAGTAGGACTAGCTATAACAGATGAATTAGAAATTACTGCACAAGGTTTAGAAACTATTCACCATAATGGAAATGATAAGTTAATCTTAAAAAGGTTGGATGAAATTTTATCTCAATATTCAATTGATACATTTGTTATTGGAATGCCAATAAATATGGATGGAAGTAAAACAGAAAGAGTAGAAGTAACAACTAAATTTATACATAAATTAAAATGTAAATTTCCTAAAATTTCAATAGAAACAATAGATGAAAGACTAACTACAGTAGCAGCGCATAAAACAATGAACTATTTGAATATTGATAAAAATAAAAAGAAACAATTAGTAGATACAATTTCAGCAGTATATATTCTTGAAACATATATGAATAAGCGAAAAAACAATGTATAAACAATATAAAAATACAAATAATAAATAAAGAAAATTAAACAGATATTAACATTGTAGAGATACAATATTTATAATATATAAAAAACGAGAGGAGAAAAAATAAAATGAGTGAAGATCTAAACAAGAAAGTTGAAAATGAAAATGAAGGAGAAGAATTAGACAATATATTAGTACTTAATGATGAGGAGGGAAATGAAGTAGAATTTGAATTTCTAGACTTAATTGAATATGAAGGAGAAGAATATGTTGTTCTTTTACCAGTAGATGAAGAAGAAACAGAAGAACCAGGAGAGGTTGTAATCTTAAAACTAGAAGATACAGAATCAGAAGAAGAAGAATCTTATGTTAGTGTAGAAGATGAAAATGTACTTAACAAAGTATTTGAAAAATTCAAAGAGAAATTTGAAGATGAATTTAATTTTGTAGACTAATAAAAAATTATGTGTGAAGTTTTCAGGTTTGATAACTCCACATATATACATAAGAAACTTGTTTAGTAAAAAGGATGGAAAAATATATGAAAAATTTATCTAGTTGGTTGATTGCTATATTTGCATTTGCCTTTTGGTTATATAGAGTTGTAGCAACAGCATTATATTCTATGGGAACAGAGCTTGTTTTACCACCAATGGACATGATAATGGAAATATTATTGTTATTCATTACATTTATATGTATATGCTTTATTATAAAAAGAAAATTATTATCTGCAATAATATATTTAATATCACATATATTCTACTATGGAATATATATGTATCAAAATGTAGAAACTATGATAAATAATTCGGGAACATTAAACTTATACATGGGATTGCTTGTATGTTTGGTTGCTTTAGTAATACCAGTAGCAGCTTTATTTGATGTATTAGTTGATAAAAGCAGAAAAGTTAACCCTGTGGATAAACAAACAGACTGGTTTTATAAAAATAAAGAATATGATAGAAAGCTTGATGAAAGAGCAGATAAAAATCAATATAGAACTTTATAAAAATAATATCATAAATACTACTGACAATGTTAATATTGTCAGTAGTATTTATATAAATAAGTATAGGGAGACTAATTAAAAATGAAAAAAGGCGAATTAGAACTAATTGATTATGCTATATATTTTGCAACAAAAGCACATACTGGTCAAAAAAGAAAAACAGAACAAGATGTGGATATGATATTTCAGAAAATAAAAGTTTACCATGGAAAGAAAGAAAAATAGAAGCAATAAATAAAATAAAAACAGCAAGTATGGATGGAAAACTTGTGGAATGTGCAGATAAGATCAGCAATTTAGAGTCTTTGTACAATTTGTATCAAGAAGAAGGGGAAGAAGTTTGGAAAAGCTTTAATAAACCAAAAGAAGAGCAAAAATGGTATTATACTAATATGTTTCAAGCCGTTTTAATGAATACTACAGAAGAAAATATGTTATTTGACAGATATAAAAGAATATTAAATAAAGTTTTTTAAAGGAGTATTTTTATGCAGTATTCATCTGAAGGAATAAATGAACAAAAGAATAAAATAGAAGAAAATTTAAAATATATATGTGACAATATAGCTAAGATGAAAGGACCAATTTTTATAGAATTACTAGGAATGGCTAAAAATTGATTTTTCTGTACATGAAGGTTCAATACCACAAAGAGACGGAGAACTATTAAAACAATTACTAAAAAGTGAATTTATGAGAAGATATAGCCCTATTTGCTATGGATTTATAACATCACCAGAATTAAGTGTTTTTAGAAAAGGAAAAGAAGGAAGACTTGTAAATAGAAAAAGTGTAAAGTTATTTAATGATTGTATGGAGAGTGAAAAGACTACAATACAACAAGGAGCAAAGAAATATACTGAAATAGTAACAGATCCATATCAAGACCATTTGAAAAGGTTTATTATGGATATTACTGAAAGTATAACTTCTGATGTAAGAGAACAAATTATGGAAAAAGAAAAAAACAACAAGAGGAACAATTATAAAAATACATAAATAAAATGTCTTAGAGTAATCTGAGGCATTTTTTAGTACATTGTAATTTTATTGAAAATTATTTTTTGTTATGTTAGAATATGAATGAATTGAAAGAGAAAGGAAATAAAATATGGATGAATATGTTTTAAAAAAATTGGAACTAATAAAAGCAAAATGGAAAGAAAAAAATGACTTTCAAGAAAAAGGAGTAATATTATTACCTAAAATTATTTCTATAAACAATGTATATTACTTTGCTTATCCAATACTTAGCAAAAATGAAAATTCTGAATATGAATTGCAAAATTGGATATATCAAGAATTGAAAAAATTAGTATTAAAATATTCTCTTAAAAATAGTGATGATTATATTGGAAAAGTAAACTTTGATGAAGAAATGATAAACAATACATTAGATAATAAAGATATATCAAAAGAATTTTTGAATCTATATAAATATATTACTGCAATTGTAACAAACAAAGAGAATAAAGAAATAGAACAAGGAAAATTAGATAAATTAATAGAGAAATATAATAAAAATTTACATGATAATTTAAATGAAGAAATTTTTAAAATTTATGAAAAAAATAATAATAGTGAAGATAATACAAGAGATAATCTTAAAGAAGTAAAGGTATCAGATGAGAAAGAAGGAAAGAATCAAAAAAATGGTGAAAATACAACAAATAGTAGTGAAAATGTAGTCGATAAATATTCTAAAGAAACAAAACAAATTTTAAAAGATATAGGTACTTTAAAAAATCTTGAAGTAGTTGATTATGACTTTGAATGGAATTTGGTTCAAGGATTAAGATTTGCTTCATTAGATTTTATAGAACTGTGTATCACAATACTAAAGAAAGGAGAAGTTTCATTAAAACAAGTTGTTGTAAATGAAAAGAATAAAATTGAAATTTCAAGTAAAATTCTTAGTTTATGTGATAACAGATTTCAAAAGGAAGAAACAAATGATGTTATATTAAAGAAAAAAATAGAAAATAATGAGATGATAAATAAAAGTTCAAATAATTTTACAACATTACCAAATGATTATGAAAACAGTTCATGTATTAAATGTAAATATAGTAAATGTCCTAAGTACTATGCTGGTTACATTTTATATTTGAAAAACAAGGGATTATTAGAAACAAAATTAAAAGATAGAGAAGAATATAGAAGAAATAAATTTGAAAGTGATTATTTCACATTTAGATGGACTGTAGAAGACGGAGTTAAAAAAATTCCAGGGAAAACATTTGATATAGCATTAGCATTATTTAAAAATAATATGGTGTTTGTAGAACAAGGAGGAAGCCAAGACGGAGAAAATGCATCAGCAAAAATACATCTACCATTTGACTGTAATGTATATAAATTTAATTCGGATAATATTGAAAATATATTAAAGTATAAAGATACTCCTGTTAAAGGATGGAGAAATGTTACAAGAAATGTAAAAAAATTATTGTATAAATGTAATAGCTGGAATTGTGCACTACCATATTGTATATTTGATGTTGCTGGATATCTTTTTTATCTTGATAAAACAGGGCAATGGAAACAGGCTGAAGAAGATAGAAAATATTATGAAGAAAATAAAAAAGAAATAGAAGAACAGGCTTTGAAAGAACAAGAAGAACAGTTATGTAAATTTGAAGAAGAAGCTAAACAAAAAAGAGCTCAAGAAACTGAAAGAATATTAGAATATAAGAATAAAGCTCAAAATATTGAACAACTAATAGATAAAATAAATACAGAAGAAGGATTACATATATCTATTGAGGGTGAAAGAGGTACAGGAAAAATTGAATTGGCCAATAGAATATGCAAATTACTAAAAGCAAATAATAAAATTGATAATGATGAACCGGAATACTTAAGCATTCATAATTTAGCATTCAAAAATACATACGAGAAGCTGGAAATTCCAGGTACTACAACATGGACTGTAAAAGAACTTTCTATTAGCAATAAGCATTTGTATGTTTTAACAGATATAAAAGAATTTATTAAGGAATATAAAAATATAAATAGTGAAGATAATGTTAATTATATTACTTTAAAAAGAATTAATAGAGTAATTGAATTGATAACATCTTTATTTGGAGAAGATTATATTATATTGGCATCTGACAAAAAGTCAATTGACGAATTTTTAATGTTAGATTCAAAAATTAAATTTGTATATCAAAATAATAGATATGAAATTTCAAACTTATCAATAGATGATTTATTTGAGTTATATTATAAAAGTTTAAATAATGAAATGTTGAACAAGCTAAGAAATGATACAGAACTTAGAGAAAAAATTAAAGAAAAATTTATAGATTATGTGAGTATAAATGCAGAATTTTTCCCATTTCAAAATGAGGAATTAGCAAGATACTTAGCAAATTATAGTATAAGTAAAAAAGATTTTGTTTTACCAGATAATATTTATAGAAGAGAAACTGTGGATGAAAGCTTAAAGAAAATAATAGGTTTAAATACAGTAAAAGAAAATATTAAAAAATTTGAAAAGTATGCACTATATACAGTAAAAGCCAGAAACTTAGGATTAGAAATGAATAAATCAAATTTACACATGATTTTTACAGGTAATCCTGGTACTGGAAAAACAACAGTAGCAAGAATTATGGCTAAAATGTTATATGATTTAGGTTTAATTTCAGAAAACAAATTAGTAGAAGTTGAAAGAAAAGATTTAGTTGCAAGTTATATTGGACAAACAGCACCGAAAACAGCAGAAGTAATTGCAAAGGCAATGGGAGGGGTCTTATTTATAGATGAAGCTTATACTCTAGCACAAGGAAATAAAGCAGAAAATGATTATGGAGCTGAAGCGGTTGCAACTTTAACCAAAGCAATGGAAGATCATAAGGATGATTTAGTGGTTATTTTTGCAGGATATAAAGATGAAATGAAGACATTTTTAGATATAAATCCAGGAATATCTTCAAGAATTGGTTATACATTTCACTTTGAAGATTATACTAGTGCTGAACTAAATCAAATGTTCTTTATGAAAATGATGAATATGGGATATTCAGTGGATAAGAATGTGAATAAAAAACTATTAAAGATTTTCGACTATTTTATTAAGAAAAAGAACTTTGGAAATGGACGTTTTATAGACAAACTAATTCAGGAAGTTATTATGCAACACGCATTAAGAGAAACAAAAGATATAAGAGTAATTACTACAAATGATATACCAACAATAGAAGAATTAAATAATACAAACTATACAAACTATGATGCGGATAAAATGCTTAAAGAATTAGTAGGACTAAAAGATTTAAAAGAAAAAATTAAAGAATTTGAGAATTATATAAAATTCTTGAAAAAGGCAGAAGAACAAAACTTAGTTATACCAAATCAAAATTTACACATGATTTTTACAGGAAATCCAGGCACAGGAAAAACAACTGTGGCAAGAATTATTGCAAAAATTTTATTTGATTTAGGAATGATTCATGAAAATAAACTAGTAGAAGTTGAAAGAAAAGATTTAGTGGCAGGTTATGTAGGACAAACAGCACAAAAAACATCAGAAGTAATTGAAAAAGCGATGGGAGGAGTGTTATTTATAGATGAAGCCTATACTCTAGCACAAGGTAGTAAATCAGGAAATGATTTTGGATCAGAAGCAGTTGCAACTTTAATTAAAGCAATGGAAGACCATAAAGGAGAATTTGTAGTAATATTTGCAGGTTACAAAGAAGAAATGGGTGAATTCTTAAATATAAATTCAGGTATTGCATCAAGAGTTGGCTATATATTTAACTTTCCGGATTATACAGATGAAGAGTATTGTGAAATATATTATAGAAAAATATCAGCATTAGGCTTGAAAATTGAAGATGATGCAAAAGAAAATGTTGAACAAGTGATGAAGTATTTTTGTAATGTGGAGAATAATGGAAATGGTAGGTTTGTAGATAAAGTTGTACAAAATACATTATTAAAACTTGCAAAAAAAGATGGGGACATTACTTTAGTAACAAAAGAATGCATACCATCAATTCAAGATATGACAAGAACTATGTTTGCTGGTGAATCTATGATAAATCCGGATTTTATTGATGAAAAATCTCAAAGAAGAACAGCAATTCATGAAATTGGACATGCAACTATAAGATATGTATTAGAAAAATTACCAGGAATTAAAAAAATTACTATAAATGCTGAAGGTACTGGAACACTAGGATATGTTGAATACAATAATACTAATTTTAAATATACATCAAGCAAAAATGAATATTTGAATAGAATATGTGGACTTTTAGGTGGAATGTGTAATGAAATAGTTTATTTTGGAGAACATGAATCTGGTAATGGTAGTGATTTAGAAAAAGCTTCTAAGATTGTAACTAATATGATTACAAGATTTGGAATGTCAGACATGGGATTATATACATTTCCAGATGAGAAAGACACTGGTAAATACATATATGAGGAAGCTAATAAAATACTTGCCGAATGTTATGATAAAACAATTAAAATATTGACAGAAAATAAAGAAAAAACTCAAAAAGCAGTTGAATATTTACTTGAACATAAAGAAATTGACGAAAGTCAATTTGTAAAAATTATGAATAAATCATAATAATAGAAATTTATTAAGGAGATATATGATATGAGAGATAGTGAACTTATAAACAATTTAAGATATATTTTAGATAAAGATTGTGTAGAAAAATTAATAAAACACCATGATGAAGAATATGAAAAAACATTAAAAGAAATACGTAAAAAGGGAATGATTTTCTAGAAATATAAGTTATGATATACAAGAGGCCTGTTTGGAAAAAGGATGGAAAATATTATGAAAAATGAATCAAATTTAAAATATACATATAAACATAGAAAAGTAGTTATGTACTTAGCAAATAAGTACATAAAAGAAAATAAAGATGCAATTTTATGTAGGATGAAAAATCATGATTTAGATAAAATGTTTATGTATTTGTTTTATGATAAAAAGGATGTGTCTCAAATACATAGAAGATTATCGTCACATCATAAAAATGAACTAGAAAAAGACTATATAGATTATGTTGAAATGGTATTAGACTGGGAAAGTGCCAGATATACAAAACCAGATAAACCATTAAATGCTTATGATACATTATACAAATATTATCCTACAATGGAAGAAAAAATAATACCAATATTAGAAGAATTTGAAATTAACAAATCAAATTTATCAATGGAAGAGGATGTACTTGAATATGCTAATAGTATAAGTGAAGTATCAAATGAAGAAATAAAAAATGAGCTATTAAATTATATAAACAGTGAATGTATTTAGTTTATATTAATAAGCATAAAATATTTGACAAGGAAAGTATGTAAAACTCAATATAAATTTTATGAAGTATAAATGGGAAAATTAAGTGACACACCGTGAAATAAAAATAGACACATAAGATTACAAATGATACAATGTAATTGCCAAGAGAACATTGAAAGAATTTGTAATTTATGTGTCAAAACAATTATAACAGAAAAAAAGAAGAAAAGAAATACCAACATTTAAATTATGTTGAAAAAACACAAATAGAAAGATTGTATAATATTGAAAAGAGGCCATGTTCAGAGATAGCAAAATTATTAAATAAAAGTGTAAGAACAATACAAAGAGAAATAAAAAGAGGGTTAACAGAAAATTTAACTACCCTTTTAGAAATAAAATATGTATATAGTGCAACTGTCTCAGAGCAAAAATATAGATATAATATGACAGCCAAAGGACCAAACATAAAACTAGATGCAAATTACAGATTGGTAGAATATATTGAAAATGGAATAAAAAAAGAAAGCTCATTATTTTTAAATGGTCAAGAATATTTACAGCAAACCACATTTTTAAATGGTAAAACAAAATTAATTGAAAATGAAATTACTAAATCAAATTTAAGGGTATATTTTGAAAACAAAGAATTTATATATATTAAAAAAATAGATATGATAACATTTATTTCAGAGAATGAATTAGATGGTGTGAATGTTTATATAAAAAGAATGCCCAATATTGAAAATCATATTATGGATGTTTATGGAAAAAAAGAATCTATATTGAAATTTATAAAGAAGATAACGAATGTGTCTGATAAAACTATGTTAAGTATGATTTCTAATATTCAGCTAGAGGAGGATGACTATGACTATAATCTAAGCTTTGCAGATGAAAAAGCTGCAATTGATGAAGAAATAGCTATATTTAATTTGTTAAATGAGGAGGATAAATAATGGAAGAGGAATTAAGATATTATTATGGCTTTGATAAGTACGAAACATTAATTGAAAAATTGAAAAAATATAATGAATTAAAGTATGATGGATGTTTTTATGAATTAACTACTCAATATGACCATCCCTGCATAGAAGATTCGTTTTATAATAAAAAAATTGATGGAAGATTTAGAGTAAGATGTTCTAAGAACATTAAAACAAAACAATCTAAGTCAAAAATTAGTTGGAAGAAAAGAACAAATAATACTTCAAATGGCTTAGTTAACAAAGAAGAAGAAGTAGAATTAAATTTTCAATTTGAAGAACTTGACAATTTAGTGTTTTTATTAGAAAATGTTATAAAGATGAAAAATATTGAATCATATGAAAGATATAGAAACATTTTTTATAATGAAGATATAGAAATTGTTGTTGATAAATACCCCTTCGGAATAGCACTAGAAATAGAAAACAAAAGTAAATTAAAGACTGCAGAAGAAACGGTATTATTTTGGGTAAAAAGATTAGGATTAAAACAAGAAGATGCATTTAGATTATCTTGGGATGATAAATATACAGAATTATGCAAACAACAAAATATAGAAATATTTAAACACGTAAAGTTTGATTTACCAATGCCCAAAGTTATAGAATAATGTATTAAAAAAGGAAATGTTTATGATTAGCAATTTAAATAGTAAAATAAATGAATTCTTAAATAATGAAAAAATATCAAAATGGAATTTTGATGATTTGAAAAATGTTGCAATTTATACAGAATTTAATGAAAACATTATGAAGTAGTTTAGATATCTACAATCTTTTGAAACTATAGGTTGGAGAAATAAATTAGTAACCAAAAAACTATGTAAGATTTTTTCAGATAATAAACAAATACAATTTTATTCTCTATTTTGTCCATCATATATAAAAGGAAATGGAAAGGCAGGATTTAGAACTGATGATGTTGGTAATACAACTAAAATAGGAATAAAAAATCTTATGAAAATAACAGAAGAAACTAGAAAATTAGGATATAAATGTAATAATCCAAAATCAATTTTTTTTGATGTAGCTCTTGAACAACCAGAGCAAACTATTAATATGCTAGATGATTTAGAAAAAAATATAGAAAATTTTAAGAAGTATGTCCCAGAAAATATGGAATTTTCTTTATTAAGTGAGGAATTTCCAGAATTAATGGATATTATAGGATATCACGGAATAGTAATAGAGCCATTGCCTGTTGATGAAATTATTCTAAAACGAATTATTGAAAGAGGTAAAAAATTTTATGAACTATTTGGATGGAGCTTAGAAAAAATTGAAGAACGTTCAAAAATTATTGCTTCAAGTGAAGCTATTGTAGGAACGTTTCTAAGAACAAAAATGCCTGATGCTATTATGATATATACTCCTACTATGCTTGAAAGAGCTCAAGTATATTCTGGAAAACATCAAAATGATCCATTAGCAATTATTATTCCCGAAAGAGATGATATGGGGTCGTAGTTATATAAAATAAAACGGTTAATATTTGTAATATTAGCAAAAGTTGGTGTAAATCCAACCGACTCCACCAATATATACTTTTAAAGATATAAAAACATTTCTATACCATTAAATTTTTTTTCACCCCATTTTTTTTGAGTGAGAATGAATTTCACTATCAAGAAAGTAGAAAAATCTGCTTTCTTTTTTGTTGGTAAAAAAAATTAAATATATTTGAGAAAATAGCATAATTCATTTCGCCTATTTATATAGAGACAAAGAAATCTCTAAAAAATTATAATTGAATAGTAATGATTACAAGACTTTATATAATTTCACTTGTAATTAGTAATAATTTTTAAAACACACTAATATTTTTAAGTGGGAGTGAATTAAATGGTTGCAGAAAAAGAAATTTATATTGTGGATGGTAAAAATTACACTGTAATAACTAAAACAAAAGAAAATGCTAATAGTGATGAAATATATAATATTTTAGTTAGATATGATATCGAGAAAATTGATGAGTATTTAAAATAATAACTATTCTTTGGGTTCGCCTTTTATAAAACTTTTTTGTATAATAAATCATAGCTGTTAAGATTAGTTGTTATTCGGAAAGGAGGACAACTAATATGCAAAATTCAATATATAAAGTAGCAGGATATTTAAGATTATTGAGAGAGGATGGAGATAAAGAAGAAAGTGATAGTATAAGTAGTCAAAGAAGTATAATTGCACGAAAAGTAGAAGAATTAGGGGAAGAATTTGAACTAATTGATTTTTACATAGATGATGGATACACAGGATTAAACACTGATAGACCGTCATTTCAAAAAATGTTAGCAGACTGTGAAAAAGGTTTAATAAATGCTATTATAACAAGAGATTTATCAAGATTTGGGAGAGATTATATAGAGGCAGGAATGTATTTAGAGCAAACATTTCCTTTTATATAATATTAGATTTATAGCGATTAACGATAATGTTGATAGCTATAAAGACCCAAAATCAATAAATAATGTAATTGTTCCATTTAAAGATCTAATGAACGATGAATATGCTAGAGATATTTCAAATAAAGTAAAAAGTGTTTACAAAACCAAAGCTCTTAAGGGAGAATTTGTAGGAGGTACAACACCTTATGGATATAAAAAAAATCCAGACAATAAATATCAACTTATTATAGATGAAGATGAGGCTGTAAATATAAGACTAATATATGAAAAGTATTTAGCAGGAGAAGGGCAAATAAAGATTTGTAAACATCTTAATGATAATAAAATACTTTGCAGAAAAGAAGTTCAAAGAAGAAAGAAAAGAGGTATAAGCCTAGAACCTGATGCAGATGAAATTTTTTATAATTGGAGTAAATCTACAATAGGTAAAATACTAACTAATGAAACATATATAGGAAATGTAGTACAAAACAGAACAACAACTGTTAGTTATAAAAATCATAAAATAATATACAAACCAAGAGGAAGAATGGGCAGTTGTAGAAAATACACATGAGGGGATTATAAGTAAAGAAGATTATCAAAAAGTACAAGATATATTGAAAGCTAGAAATTTTGAAAGAAAACAGCCAACAGAACTTACAATTTATTATGGCAAAATAAAATGTGCTGATTGTGGGAACACATTAACAAGAAAGAAAGGTCGTAGTAAAATTTATTATTATTGTTCTTCTTATGTAAGAAATAATACATGTACAAGTCATGGAATAAAAGAAGAACAAATTGAGGCGATAGTTTTACAACTGATAAATAAACAAATTGAACTTGTTCACAATACAGCGAAAATGATAGATAAGATTTCAAAAAATAAATCAATTGATTATGATTATGAAATTCTAATGAATAGAATTGATATTATAGAAAAAGAAAAGGAAAAATATTTAAAATTAGATAGAGAGTTGTTAAGTGATCTAACAGATGAAATTATAAATCAAACTGAATATGAAGAATATCGCAAAGATTATTGCGAACATATAAAAGAATTAAACAAAATAAAAAAAGAATTGAATAATAAATTAAAAAATAATAAGTCTATAGTATAGCAAATAAAAAGTGGATGAGTACATTTACAGAGTTTGAACAAATAGAAAAAATTAATTCTAAAACTATATATGAACTAATAGACAATATTTATATAGAAGAAAATGGAGGGATTAATATAAAATTTAGATATCAAGATGAATTTATTCAAGCGATTGACTTTATAAAAATAAATAATTGTGCTATAATATGGGAAGTTGTAAAAATGAAAGATAGAATGGAAGTGAATAATATATAGGGACATGTATCAAAAAAAGAAAAATGAGAGCAGAAAAAAATGAAATCTGAAGATGAAAAAAGGTTTCCAAAAATCTCGATATCATGGTATAAACCGACTTATGGAAAACTTCCTATGAAGTCTTATAAATAAAGTCTTTTAGTCTTATTCCTTTTTACATTTTATAACTGGAAAATGATAGTTATTTTAAATAAAATAGAGGTAATAACGACTTAAGGAAAACTTTTATATAAAAAATGAAGAAGGAGGTAATAATGAAGAAAATTGTAGATAGATATACTAATAATATTTTTGAAAATATTAAACATATGGATGAATATGGAAATGAATATTGATATGCTAGGGAACTTTCAAAAGTTTTAGAATATAGAGATTGAAGAAATTTTTTAAAGGTTTTAAATAAAGCAAAAGATGCTTGTAAAAATTCTGGGTTTAATATAGATGAACAACTTGTTGAGGTCAACAGGTTGTCAAAAAGAAACAATAATGCTATTGCTAATATACAAGATTATAAACTTTCAAGAAGAAAGGGAGCTTTCAAAAACAAAATCTTTTTAAAAGATGTTGAGGAGGATTAGATTTTATAATGAAATTAATAGATGATACAGAATTTTTAGTAATAGATTTTGAAACGATTACTCCAAAAGGAAGACCACCAGAGCCAATAGAAGTAGGAATATTAAGAATAAAACAAAAAAAATAGATAATAATGCATCAATTGATTGGCTGATTAAGCCACCAGAAGGTTTACACTTAACGCGTTTTGATACTTCACAAACAGGTATAACAGAACAAGATTTAATGCATGGTATAGATGCTAAAAGAGCAATGAGAATAATTGATAAATCTTGTTCAAAAAAAGACTATGTATTTATTGCACAAAATGCTAAATATGAAGCTAATATTTTATCTCATTATACAGATGAATGTAAAGGAATAGCTAAAACACCAATAATAGATACTATTTTATTAGCCAAACATGTTTTACCAAAATTGTCAAATTACAAATTAGATACCTTGGCAAGCACATTGAAATTACGAATCCCAGAAAATAGGCATAGAGCTCTTTCTGATTGCTTTTTAACAGCAGAAGTCTTTTTAAAATTACTTGAACTACAAAAAGGAAAGCATGAGATAATATATTTGGATGAGTTATTAAATATTGCGAAAATAAAAACAAAATATAGCGAACCTCAACAATTGACATTGGGAGATTTCATGGGATTGTAAAGATAACTTTTATTTAACGAAATGGGGTGCGATAATAATGCAAATTGGAATTGATGTAGATAGAGTATTACTTGATCAAAATATTAAAGTAAATATTACAAACATAGATGATAATGATTATATTTGTATTTCTGATTTTGGTAAATACAAAGAGGGAAAATCGAAAGCTGATGACATTATAAGAAACTGGTTAAGAAATAGAATTACTTTGGAATTTTTAGGAACATGGGAGTCTATTTATAATCCAAATTTTAATTCCGTCGAATTCGACGGGTTTAGAAAAAGTGCAGGACTTCATACATTTACATTAAGTGTTACTGAATGGTGTGATAAAACAAATGCGATTGGAATATATTCAAAGCGTGGAAAATATGGTGGAACATATGCACATAAAGATATTGCATTTGAATTTGCATCAGCAATTAGTCCCGTTTTTAAATTGTATTTAATAAAGGAATTTGAGAGATTAAAGGAGTTAGAAAATCAGAATAGAGAATGGGATGTAAAAAGAATACTAACGAAAAATAATTATTTGATACATACTGATGCAATTAAAAATTATATATTGCCAGATAATGATTTTTATAAAAATAGAGAATGGTTAAAGCATGCTGAAGAAGCAGATTTTTTGAATGTTGCAGTATTTAATACAACGGCTAAAAAATGGAGAGAACTTAATCCTGAATTAGCAAAAACATCTAATTTTGCAAGAAGTCATATAGAAGCAGATATGTATTTTGAAAATATTTTTCCAGCTTTAAATATTAGGTTTATATCTATTATAGAAAATATAGATAGCATAATTATATTTCAAAATGGAGAAATAAACGTAAAATTCAAGTAAAGGAGTGAACATAGATGAATAAAGAAAAAGATCAAAATAGTTATCACAAAATCAACCTTAACTGGTAAAGAACGACTCATATAAACTCTCTTTAAAACTCTTATTTTATAAGGCTTTTAATTAAAATCCTTTTTACAATTTTTAATAAAAAATTAACAAAAATTATAAGAAAAATTGGGTAAGAACTACTTAAAGAAACTTTTTTATAAGAAGGTGAATATTTTGAAGATAGAAGATTTAAGAAAAGATTATGATGAATTACAAGTTAAATATGGTGCTAAGGAATTAGATTCTATATATAATGGTGGATGTGAAAAAAATCCTGATATATGTTTTGTTTTTATGAATCCTACCGGAAAAAATATTGCCAGTGATAAATCTTGGAAAGGTAGAAAGTCTCCATGGTTAGGAACTAAAAATATATGGAAGTTGTTCTATAAAGTTGATTTATTAAGTGAAGAAACATTTAACAAAATTCAAGAAAAGAAACCAAAAGAATGGGATTATGAGTTTTGCAACTATGTTTACGAAGAAATTGAAAAAAATAAATTGTTCATTACTAATTTAGGTAAATGTACACAAATAGATGCAAGACCGTTGCCTGATGAAGTGTTAAAAAAATATCTTGATTTATTATTCAAAGAAATAAACATAATTAAACCAAAAATAATTATTACTTTTGGAAACCAAGTTAGTTCTATTATTTTAAATAAAAAGATATCTGTATCTGAAAATAGAAAAAAATGTCACAAAATACAAATTAATAAAAATGAATATAAAGTTTATCCTGTTTATTATCCAGTAGGTAATGGCATATTTAATATTGATAAATCGATAGAAGATATAAAATGGATAATTGAAAATGAAATAAAAAAAGAAGAACAAAATCTTCTTTGTGAAATTTTATAGAAAGTTGTAATATTAAGATGACATATAAGGTAGCAGCATATCTTCGTTTATCAAAAGAAGAATATAGTAATGAAAAAGAATCAAATAGCATAATTAATCAAAAATTAATTATAGATAATTATTTAAAAGAACATAGAGAATATAAATTAATTGATTATTATATAGATGATGGTTATTCGGGTACTAATTTCGATAGACCAGAATTTCAAAGAATGTTAGAAGATATTAAAAATAAGAAAATGAACGAGGATACAAAAGGCTTACCATCAACGAGTATCAACTGTGAGAGACACGTTTTTGCCAAACCACTCGCAACTCCTTATAAATAAAGTTTTTTTTCTTAAAAAGATATTACACATTTTAATAAAAATAGAATAGGAGATGAGAAAATGGAAAAAGATTTGATGATTAGAAGTAGTAGTGCTGAATTTTTAATATTTGAAAGACAAACGCATGATAAGGGTATACAAGTAAGATTTGAAGATGGCGACTTATGGTTAACACAAAATGCTATATCGATGCTTTATAATGTTGATAGAACCGTTATAACAAAACATATAAAAAATATTTATGATGAATATGAATTAGAAGAAAAGGCAACTAGTGCAATTTTTGCACTAGTTCAAAAAGAAGGAATTAGAGAAGTAAAAAGAAATATTCAGTACTATAATTTAGATATGGTTATATCAGTTGGATATAGAGTGAATTCAGAAAAAGCGATTCAGTTTAGAAAATGGGCAACATGTATATTAAAAGAATTTTCTAAAAAAGGATATATTATTGATAAAAAGAGAATGGCTAATGGTGCATTTTTTGATGAAGATTATTATGATTCTTTACTTGCAGAAATACGTGAAATAAGACTATCCGAAAGAAGATTTTATCAAAAGGTTACTGACATTTATGCCACAAGTGTAGATTATGATGCTAAATCCTCAACAACTATTAAATTTTTTAAGAAAGTGCAAAATAAGATGCATTATGCCGTGTCTCATCAAACCGCAGCAGAAATAATTTATGATCGAGCAGATGCAAATAAAGATTTTATGGGACTAACAACTTGGAAAAATTCTCCAAATGGCAAAATATTAGAAACTGATGTAGTCATAGCTAAAAATTATTTAAGTAAAAAGGAGTTAGAAAGCTTAGAGTTAATTGTATCAGCATTTTTGGATTTGGCAGAAAATAGAGCTAAAAGACATATACCTATGACAATGGAAGATTGGGTGGAGAGAATAGATAGATTTTTATTGGCAGACGATTTAGATATATTAAAAAATGCTGGGAAAATATCTCATGAGATTGCCTGTGATAAAGCATTAACCGAATTTGAAAAATATAGAATAAAACAAGATAAATTATATAAATCAGACTTTGATAATTTTTTAAATGAAACAAGAATGATAGAGAATGGAAGTGATAAATAATGGATATGTACCAAAAAAGAGAAATGAGAAAAAATAAAAAAATGAACGAAGATACAAAAAGTTTACCATCTACGAGTATCAACTGGTAAGTGGGGAGTTATGAAAAACACACTTGAATACTTGAGAATAAAAGAAAAAAATAAAATTTCTTTTTACATTTTAAGCATATTTTTTCTTGAAAAATGTTAAAAAAATAAATGTGTAGGAGTTATGAAAAACAATAGAAAGGATGTGAATTATGCTAGATAAAAATTATAAAGATATTATTAGTAATATTAAAGAAGAAATTATAAATACGTAAATTAAAACTATGCAGGAAGTCAATAGTAATTTAATTATGTTGTATTTTAAATTAGGAAAAATTGTTTCAGAAAACAAACAATATGGAAATAATTTTACGAAGCAAGTGTCAACAGAACTTAAATTAACTTTTCCTAATATGAAAGGCCTTTCTGAAAGAAATATAAGGTCAATGAGATTATTCTATGAAGAAAATGTTGAAGATGAAAAATGGCAACAGCTTGTTGCCAAATTACCTTGGGGACATAATCTATTATTAATTGAAAAAATTAAAGATAAGGGTATTAGAAAAATAAATTTTTATCATATATGATTGATAATAGAAATGTACTCATAACTAAAAAAGATTTTTTAATGAACTAAAACAAATTGTATAAGGAGATAGAAATGAGATATATAGATAGTGTTAATAAAGAGATAAAAGATTATTTTAAAATATTAGAGCCAGATTTTCCAGAATGGTTAAATGAGTATATAGATACAAAAGAATTGTTATCACAGCAATATATAAGTGTGACTTGTGGTACTATATATTCTGATTTGTTTGAAAGTGATTTTTTCTTTTCAAGTTTAGACCATTCAGTAGCAGTTGCTTTAATAGTGTGGCATTTTACTCGTGATAAAAAACAGACTTTATCAGGTTTATTCCACGATATAGCAACTCCTGCATTTAAACATTGTGTGGATTTCTTAAATGGAGATCATATGACACAAGAATCAACAGAGGACTTAACAACAGAAATTATTAAAAATTCTGATGAAATAATGAAATTGCTAAAAAGAGATAATATTGAAATATCAGAAGTAGATAATTATCATATTTATCCTATTGCTGATAATGATACTCCAAAATTATCTGCTGATAGATTAGAGTATTCTTTATCTAATGCTTTATTTACTTATAAACTATTAGGTTATGAAAATATTAAAGAAATGTATGATGATATTGAAATACAAACAAATGAAGAAAAAGAAATAGAACTAGGATTTAAAACTAAAAAAATTGCTAGGAATTTTGTCAAAGTCACTAGCAGATTATCTGTTATTTATCGTGAAGATAGAACAAGATATTCTATGCAACTAATTGCAGATATATTGAAAAAATTAAGTGAAGAAAATAAAATAACAAAGCAAGATTTATATAGACTAAAAGAAAGCAATGTAATAGATGTTATTGAAAAATCTAAATATAAAGATATATTTAATATTTGGAAAAAAGCAAAAAAGGTAAAAGTATCAAAAGAAAAACCTCAAAATGTTTACTATGTAAATCACGGGGCAAAAGTAAGATATATCGACCCATTATTTAATGGAAAAAGAATGTCTGAATCTTGTAAAATTGCTAAAAAGTTGATAGATAATAATTTAGCATACGATATGGATAAATATGTATATTTAGATTTTAAATTAGATTAGGAGGAATTATTTATGGAAAGAAAATTTAATAAGGGAGATATCGTTCAACATTTTAAGAGAGAAAAAATGACAGAGGAACAATTAAAAGAAGAACCAAATTTATATTTATATGAAATTATTGGTACTGCAAGACATACTGAGAATAAGGAAGAATTAATGATTTATAAACCTTTATATTCAACTGAATGTACAAACGGAGTTGATTTTGCTTCAAGACCATTAAATATGTTTATGTCAGAAGTAGATCGTGAAAAGTATCCAGAAATTAAACAAAAATATAGATTTGAACTTCATGAAAATTAAAAGTATAAAAATTAAATGGAGATGTTTTAAAAATGAATAAGACATTTGAATTTTTAAAACATAAAACACAAGTGAACTTTATTTCAACTATTGATAGAGATTATTTTGTAAGATACACTTGTACAGAAAAATATAATGGTACTGAATTATTTCAATCATTCGCAGAGGGAGAAGTCACACCAGAACAATGTCACGCTATTGGAGTTAGACTTGCCGAAGAAATGTGGAAAGATAGATTTGAAGTTATTGTCAGTACACATCTTAATAGTAATCACTATCATAATCACTTTGTAATAAACTCTGTATCATTTAAAGATGGAAAAAGATATTATGATAAAAGAGAAACTTATGCAGAATTAAGAAGATTATCAGATTCTTTATGTGAGGAATATGGCTTATCAGTTATACAAGAAAAACCATGTAGAAATAGTAAGATAAACTATGCTAATTATCAAAAAAATACTAATAACAAAGTTAATTATTATTCTATTGCAAAAGAAAACTTAGATAAGGAAAAAATCAATTCATATAATTTGGAATGATTAGAACATTTTAAAAATATTAAAAAACTAGATAAGATAGACAGAAATATAGTTGATAGTTATATTTCAAATATATATGTCAATGAAGATGGAAGCATAGATATTATTTTTAGATATAATGAACAATATAAAATTGCATTAGAGTATCTTAAAACACAAAAAAATATGATATAATATATAAGTGGAAAAACGACTTAATAAAAAAAGAAAGAAGTGATAAATAATGGATATGTACCAAAAAAGAGAAATGAGAAAAAATAAAAAAATGAACGAAGATACAAAAAGTTTATCATCTACAAGTATCAACTGGTATCCACGGACACATGGCTAAAACAAAAAAGCAAATAATAGAAGATTTAAAACTAATTGACATAGTTGCAGAAATATTAGATGCACGTATACCACTTGCTAGTCAAAATCCTGATATAAAGGAAATTATAAAAAATAAAAAAAGGCTAGTTATTTTAAATAAATGTGACTTGTCTGGCGAAAAAGAAAATAAGAAGTGGATAGAATATTTTGAAAAAAATAATATTCCTGCGGTTTTAGTTGATTCAGTATCAGGAAAAGGAATACAAGAAGTAACAAAAAAAATAGAGCAAATTTATGATAACGACAAGTATGAAAGCAAGGGAAGAGTTGGAAAATCAATAAGAATAATGATTTTAGGAATACCAAACGTAGGAAAATCATCATTTATAAATAGAATTGCTAAAAAAACAGCAGCTCAAACAGGAAATAAACCAGGTGTTACAAGAAAAAAACAATGGATAAGAGTATCAGATAGAATAGAATTATTAGATACTCCTGGCGTTTTATGGCCTAAAATAAATAATGAGAAAATAGGAATGTATTTAGCTTTTACAGGAACTATTAAAGATGATGTTTTACAGACAGAGGAAATTGGTTTTGAACTATTAAAAACTATGATTAAAAATTATATGCAAAACTTAATAGAAAGGTATAAACTAAGTGAGGAGCAAATAAAAAATATAACACAAAACCAAGAATTAGGAGAAAATGAAAAAGTATTAGAAATTATGAATATGATTGGCAAAAAAAGAGGAGCTGTTATTTCTGGTGAAGAAATAAACATAGAAAAAGTTGCTAATATTTTGATAGATGATTTTAGAAGCGGAAGGTTAGGAAGAATTACTCTTGAAAAAGTAGAAGGAGAAGAAATTGGAAATATTTAATAGAAATAAAAAAATAGAAGAAATAAACCAAATGTCACCATTAACATGGGCTTATGTTGGAGATTGCGTATATGAGTTATACATCCGTACAAAATTAGTAGATACTACAAGATTAAAGCCACACGAATTACATATAAAATCAATAAAATATGTAAAGGCTAAAGCACAGGCAGAAACATTAAAAGATATTGAAAATAGTCTTACAGAAGAGGAAAAAGAAATTGCTAGAAGAGGAAGAAATACACAAACTCATCATATTGCTAAAAATGCAAGTATGCAGGACTATATGTATGCAACAGCATTTGAAGCTCTAATAGGATATTTGTACTTAACTAAACAAGACGAGAGGTTAAAAGAGATATTAAACATATAAAATTTATATGTGCTTGTATTGACTAAAATATACAAATGTGGTATATTAATAAAGCAAGTTAAAAGGCCCCTTGGTCAAGCGGTTAAGACGCAGCCCTCTCAAGGCTGAATCATGGGTTCGATTCCCGTAGGGGTCACCAAAAGAAAAAGATGGAAAGCTTAAAAACTTTCCATCTTTTTTGCGTTACTTAGGAGCCTTTACCTGACGAAACTTCGTAACGACCTTTTTTCCGGTAGTGCGCTTGTTTACCTTTTTGGTAGAACCTTGAGGAACTCCCAAAAAAGTTGCCGGTTGAGAAGCGTCCATTTTGATTTTAGCAATAATTTTATTATTGCCAGCCTGCGGAGATAACTTGAGAATGTCACTCATACACAATACGCTCCTTTTAATATTTTTCACACTTGTGAATGGAATGAGTAGATCATGATTTTTGTAAAAAGTAAATAAAAGCAATTGACAAAACAAAAATTTGGTATATAATACAAATATACAAACATTAATTCGTGTATTAAGGAGGACTAAATGGTTACTACTTTACATATAAAAAACGTTGGAATTATAGATGATTTGAGTATTGATTTAAATAATGGGTTTAACGTACTAACTGGTGAAACAGGAGCTGGAAAAACGTTAATAATTGGTTCACTTGCAATTTTAGCAGGTGGAAGATTTTCAAAAGAAATGATTAGAAATGGAGAAGAATTTTCTTATGTAGAAGCAAATTTTTATTGTCCAAACAATGAAGTGGCTGTTGATGGCAATATTATTGTATCAAGAGAAATACATTTAAATGGTAGAAATTCTTGCAAAATAAATGGTAGATTAATTACAGTAAATGAATTAAAAGAATTTATGAGTAAAATTATAGATATACATGGGCAACATGATAGTCAACTAATATTAAATCCAATGCAACACATAATATATCTAGATAAATTTATTGGGAAAGAATTGAATGAAAGTGTATGCGAGTACATAAAAAAGCTTGAAGAGTATAATAAATTAAAGCAAGAACTAAAGAATACTTATGGAGAAGATCAAGAAAAAGAAAGAAGATTAGATTTATTACGTTACCAATATAATGAAATAGAACAAGCAAAATTAAAACAAAATGAAGAAGAAGAATTACAAAATAAGCATAAAATGATGCAAAACGCAGAAAAGCTAAAAGATAATTTATTTGAAATAGATACAAATTTAAATGAAAATGCAATAATTGCCATAAGTAATTCAATACGTAGTTTAGAAAAAATACAAGATTGTGGGAAAGAGTATAGTGAAAAATTAAGTATATTAAAAAATAGTTATTATGATATACAAGAACTTGCAAGAGATTTAAGCTATATGAGAGAAGAAGTAGACTTTGACGAAAACGAAAGAAATCAAATAGAAAATAGACTTGATTTGATTTTTTCATTGAAAAGAAAATATGGTAATACAATTACAGAAATATTAGAGTTTAGAAATAAAATTGAAAATGAAATAAATAAAATAGAAAATTTAGATGAATATCATAACAAAATAAAAATTCAAATAAAGAATTTAGAACAAGAATTATTTAAAATTGCAAATCAAATGAGTAATGTCAGAACTAAATATGCAGAAACATTATCAAAAAAAATCAATCAAGAACTAAAAGATTTAGAAATGCCAAATGCTAAATTTGAAATAAAAATAAATAAAACAGAAAGATTTTGCGAAAATGGAATCGATGAAGTTGAATTTATGATTTGCACAAATGTTGGAGAAGGGCTAAAACCTCTTACCAAAATCGCTTCAGGAGGAGAAATGGCAAGAATAATGCTTGCAATAAAAAATGTACTTGCAGATGTTGATGAAGTTAGTACATTAGTATTTGATGAAATAGATACAGGAATTAGTGGAAAAGCATCAAAAGCAGTGGCTGAAAAAATGAAATCAATTGCAGAATTACATCAAGTAATTTGTATTACACATTTGCCGTCAATTGCAGCTAGAGGAGATTATAATTATTATATAAGCAAACAAACGAAAGAAAATAAAACATATACAAGTATAAAATTATTAAATGAAGATGAGACAATAGAAGAAATTGCAAGAATTTCATCAGGAGAAGTGACAGAAATAGCTAAAGCACATGCAAAAGAATTAAGAAAGGCATCATGATAATAGTTTTTATAAAATTTTCTTCCGAATGTTTACATATAAGCTTTTTTGAGATATAATACTATTGGTAAATAATAAATAAAAGGAGAGTTTGCGTATGGAAGAAAAAAATATAAACAACCAAGAACAAGAATTAGATTTAAATCAACTTATGAAAATAAGAAGAGAAAAGTTGGTAAAATTACAAGCTGATGGTAAGGATCCTTTTGAAATTATAAAATTTGATAGAACACATAATAGTAAGCAAATAAAAGATAATTTTGAAGAATTAGAAGGAAAAGATGTTACAATAGCAGGTAGAATAATGGCTAAACGTATAATGGGAAAGGCATCTTTCTGTCATATTCAAGATAATGAAGGAAGAATACAAAGCTATGTTAGTATAAATGATTTAGGAGAAGAAAGCTATAAACAATTTAAAGAAGATGATATTGGAGATATAATTGGAATTACCGGTTTTGTATTTAAAACTAAAACTGGTGAAATTTCTATACATGCAAAAGAAGTTACTTTATTATCAAAATCACTAAGACCATTACCAGAAAAATTTCATGGATTAAAAGACACTGATTTGCGTTATCGTCAAAGATCAGTTGATTTAATAATGAATCCAGAAGTAAAGGAAACATTTAAAAAGAGAACAGCAATAATTAAAGAAATTAGAAAAGTATTAGATGAAAAAGGTTTTATGGAAGTTGAAACACCAATACTACAAACAATAGCAGGTGGAGCATCAGCAAGACCATTTATTACTCATCATAACACACTAGATATTGATATGTACCTAAGAATTGCAACAGAATTATACTTAAAAAGACTTATAGTAGGTGGATTTGATAAAGTATATGAAATTGGCAAAAACTTTAGAAATGAAGGAATGGATATAAAGCACAATCCAGAATTTACATGTATAGAACTATATGAAGCATATACAGACCTAGAAGGTATGATGAATATAACAGAAGAAATAATTAGAAAATGTGCTAACAGAGTATGTGGAACAGGAAAAATTACGTTCCAAGGTGAAGAAATAGATTTAGAATCACCATTTAGAAGAGTTACAATGATAGATGCAATTAAGGAAGTTACAGGAGTAGATTTCCATGCTATAGAAACAGATGAACAAGCACAAGAAGCTGCTAAAAAGTTAAATGTAGAAATAGACCCTATAAAAACAAGCAGAGGAGATATAATTGTTCAAATATTTGATGAAAAAGTTGAAGCAACATTGAGACAACCAACATTCTTATATGAATACCCAATTGAAAATTCACCACTTACTAAAAAATGCAAAGATAATCCAAAAATGACTCAAAGATTTGAATTATTCATTGCAGGAGGAGAATTTGCAAATGCTTACTCAGAGTTAAATGATCCAATAGATCAATATGAAAGATTTTTAAAACAAGTAGAAGCTAGAGAAGCTGGAGATGAGGAAGCAAATATGATGGATACAGACTTCATAGAAGCTCTAGAATATGGTATGCCTCCAACAGGCGGTATGGGAATGGGAATTGACCGTTTAATAATGCTACTTACAGATTCAGCATCTATTAGAGATGTACTTTTATTCCCTACAATGAAACCTTTGAATTAAAACATTGATAACATTTTAATAAATTCTAATGAGTTTTAAAAAGACTTAATGACAGTTAATATAAGGGTTACAACGATTTTTATAGAAAACTTCCAAAACGAAAAAATTTAATGAATTTCAATAAATTTAATCTGGTAGCATTAAAATAGCATTAAAAAATCTAATGAGTTTTAAAGGGTTTTAATGAGTTGAAAAAATAAATAGCAGTAAAAATTTGAAAAATTTTAACTCAAATAAATTACAAATATTATTTTATACATTTGATTTATAATCATAAATATTTTAATATAAAAATATAAAACAGAATAAGGAGAGATGATTATGAAGAAAATTAAAGTAAAAATAAATGATGAAGAAAAAAGTATAATCATGCAAGCATTACTTGAAAAAAGAAATAAACAGTTAAAAGAGAATAGACCAACAGAACCAGTAAATGAATTATTAGAAAAAATAATTAAGAAATAAATACATAAACTCAGAAAGCTAATCGAAAGGTTGGCTTTTTTTATTGGAAAAAATAAGAATTTGTTTTTTACATAGTCATCATTATTGATGGCTAATTTTTTGATGAAAGGAGGCAAAAAAGTGTCAAAGTGTAAAGTGATTGCCATTGCTAATCAAAAACGGCGGAGTTGGAAAAACAACTACAACAGTAAATTTAGGAAATGGATTAGCCAGGAATGGAAAAAAAGTATTACTAATAGATTTAGATCCCCAAGGGGACTTAACAACATCATTAGGAATTAAAAATCAAGACAATATAGAAAACACTATAAAAACATTGATGGAGAAAGTGATACGAGAAATTCCAATAGAAAAAACAGATGGAATAATAAACACTAGCGAGGGAGTAGATTTAGTTCCTGCAAATATTGAATTAGAAGCATTAGAGATTTCAATGATTAAATGTATGGACAAGGAAAACATTTTAAAAAAATATATTAAGCAAGTAAAAGAAGATTATGATTATATTTTAATTGATTGTAGACCATCTTTAGGATTCCTTACAATAAATGCACTAGCTTCAGCAGATAGTGTTATTATACCTGTTCAAGCTCAATATCTACCATTAAAGGGAATGACACAGTTAATACAAACAATAGATAAAACAAGAGTGCAAATAAATCCAAGACTAAAAATTGATGGAGTTTTACTTACTATTGCAGATATGAAAACTAAATTAGCGAGAACTACAATAGATACATTAAGGAAAAGCTATGGGAGTAAAATAAAAATTTATAATACTGTAATTCCTATGGGAGTAAAAGCTGCCGAAAGCACTATAAAAGGCAAAAGTATATATGCTTATGACAAGAAAAGCAAGCCAGCACAGGCTTATGAAGAATTTACAATGGAGGTGTTAAAGAATAGCGAAAGAGATAGATTTAGAGCTGACCAGTGTAGATGAGTTATTTAAACTTAGTACTAATAAAGGAAAAACAGAAACTGTTGTAATGATACCAATAGATGAAATATCAAATTTTCCAAATCACCCGTTTAAAGTTTTAGATGATGAAAAGATGATAGAAACAGTAGCGAGTGTTAAGAAACATGGTGTAATTTTTCCTGCCATAGTAAGAAAAAAGAAAGATGGTAGTTATGAAATGGTTGCAGGACACAGAAGAAAAAGAGCATGTCAAATAGCAGAAATAACAGAAATGCCATGTTTAGTAAGAAATCTAACAGATGAAGAAGCTACAATACTTATGGTAGATACTAATGTTCAAAGAGAGAAAATACTACCTAGCGAAAGGGCTTTTGCCTTCAAAATGAAATTAGAAGCAATAAAGAAACAAGGGAAAAGAGTGGATTTAACTTCTACACCATCGGGGGAGAAGTTATCTGTCGACATTATTGCAGAAGAATTTGGAATAAGCAGAGAGCAAGTAAGAAGATATATTAGGCTAACAGAACTAATACCAGAACTATTAGAAATGGTGGATAAAGAACAAATAGCTTTAAGACCAGCAGTTGAAATTTCATATATCTCAAAACAAGACCAAAAGGAATTACTAGATGCTATCTTATTAAATGAAGCAACACCATCAGAGAAACAAGCAAAAGATTTAAGAGAATTAAGCCAAAAAGGTGTGCTAAATAGAGATAAAATAGAAGAGATTTTAAGTGAAGAAAAGCCTAATCAAAAAGAACAAGTTAAATTTACAGTTGATAAAATAAGAAGTTATTTTCCAAAAGGATATACCATAGACCAAATGCAAAAAATTATGCAAAAACTTTTAGAAGAATATCATGCGAGATGGCAAAGGAAAATACAAGCAAGAGAAAGTAGATAAAAAGCGGGAGTACAAAATAAAAGTAATATTGCAGTTTGTATATTTGAAAATAATAACATATTGTAGTAGAATAAAGAAAAAAGGAGATGTGTTGTTATGAGTAAAAAGAAAAGAATTATTATTGGAATAATTATTGTGGGAGTAATAATTATATCAAGTATAATAGGAATATCAGTATATCATAGTAAGAATACTGAAAGCATCAATGATGGGGAAAGTAGTACTAATTCAACACAAGAGAATACAATAACAAATACAAATGAGATTATAAATACAGATACAGTAAACGATATACAAGAAAATGTAATAGTAGATGAACAACTTGAAGAAAATAAAACAAATGATATAATAGAGCAAAAAAATGAAGTGAGTAGTACCAATAATAATGCTGAACCAAAAAAGCAGGAAAGTACTACACAATCATCTGTGAAAAATCAAGAAAGTCAAACTACAGAAACTCAAAACAATAAAACACAAAGCACACAAAGTCAACAAACTACACAAACTCAAGATAATAAGCAAAATCAAGAAACAACACAAGTAAAACCACAAGAGGAACAACAAACTACACAAAAGCCAACATCGCAAGAACAAACAAGTAAAGAAGAAACTAAACAGGAAGAAACAACAAGTAAACCTGTTGTAGAAAAATGTACTAATAATAACAATCATGGTATGTCCGTTGGAAATTCTGGAAAGTGGTTTGATTCAAAAGCAGAAGCGGTAGCAGAATATGAAGCAGAGATAAACAAATGGGGAGATAAATGGACAAATTATGAAATAAGTGATGAAGAATATTATAAAAACTGTCCTTATGGTTACGAGGTATGGACTTGTCCGTACTGCAATTTATGGACTTTAAATTATTATTATGATTAAAAATTAAATATTAAATATTAAATAGAAATATTGGAACAAGTTTTAGACTTGTTCTTTTTTTACGCAAGGAGGTAAAAAGTGAATAAAAGAAGAAATATAAAAAAGAAACTACTATCTATGTTACTTTTATTAGCAACACTATTGGGAACAGTACAACCTATTTTTGCAGCTTCTGGTTCAAGTAGCTTTATAGCTGCACAATTTGCATCATATCAATTTACAACTGATAATGCACATACTGATTATGGAATAATTATTAGAAAAATTTATGATAGAAGTACAGGAGTTTGGAAAACTGTATTTTGTTCAGAACATGGAATTGATATTGCAACTGGAGAGAGGCATAATGGGACATATTCTACACCAACTGATGAAGCATTAAAATATGCATGTAAAATTGCTTACTTTGGTTGGTACGAAAAATATGGTGATTATGTAGTAGATGGTGGTATTTCTGTAGATAGAAAGAAACAATTTGCTCTAGTACAACAATTTATCTGGGAATCACTTGGGCAAAGTAATGCAACGTTTACTAATTCATCTACTCAAAGTGAATATGTAGCTTTAAAAAATGAAATAACAAATAAAATAAATAGAATGCAAACAAAGCCAAGTTTTAGTGGGAACACAGTAACTATTGATGCAGGTTCATCAATAACCTTAACAGATTCAAATGGAGTATTAGCTGATTATACAAGTATGGATAAGACAGTTGATGGAATAAGATTACAACATAATAAAGGCGAAAATACAATGACAATAACAGTCAGTGATGACTGCACAAAAGAAAATTATAGAATATCAGATGCTATGATGAAACAATGGGGTTGTTTAAAAGATGGAACACAAGATTATGATACAACTCTTTATTTTGATTTCCCAACAGGAGTTCAAGATCAAATATATTCGCTTAATTATAATGACCCAGTAACAATGTCTTTACAATTACAAATAAACGCATTTGGAAAATTAGAATTATCAAAATTAAGTGAAGATGGAGATTTAATTGATGGTGCAGTTTTTAGAATTGAAGGAGATAATTATAGCAAAGATGTTACAGTTACAAATGGAAAAATCGTAGTGGATAAATTGAAAAAGCGGTTTTTATACTGTAAAAGAATTGTCAGCACCGACAGGTTTCTTACTAAATACAGAAACATATAATGTAGAGATAAAAGTTAATCAAACAACACAACAAGCTATTGTTAATAAAGAACCAACAGGAACTTTCACATTAACAAAGGAAAATTCGGATGGAAGTGCAAAAATCGGAGGAGTAAAATATAAAGTTTGGAGTGAAGATAAGACTTATAATCAAGTTCATGAAACTTCTAATGCAGGTCAAATCAAAATAGAAGGCTTAAAATTACGGAAAATATTTCTATCAAGAACAACAGAGTGCAGAGGGTTACTTATTAGATGATACTGTATATTCATTTGAATTAACATATAAAGACCAACACACAGAAGTTGTTTATGCAAGTGCGACAAGAAGTAATACAGAGCCGACAGGAACTATAACTATCATAAAAAGAGATAGTGAAACAGGAAGTGTAGCACAAGGAGATGCAACCCTTGAAAATGCAAAATATGAAGTGTATGCAGAAGAAGATATATACAATAAAGCTAAAACAAAAAAATATTACTCAAAAGGAGATTTAGTAGCAACTAGAACAATGAATGAGGCAGGAACAACAGAAGATATAACAGGGCTTCCACTTGGAAAATTTAAGGTAAAGGAATCAGTTAGTTCATTGGGCTACTTATTAGATACCAAAGAATATATAGTAGAATTAAAATATAAAGACCAAAGAACAGAAATAATATCACAAACAGTTACAAGTAATGAAGTAGTAAAGAAAATGCAAGTACACATTTTTAAAAGTGGAATAAAAGAACAAAATGGGCAAGTTCAAGGATTAGAGGGAGTAGAATTTGCTATAAAATTAAATAGTGATGTAGAAGAAGCATATTCAAAAGGATACACTTATGTAGAAGTTTGGAATGGAATAGATGAATATGGAAACAAAGTAAATGTTGATGCAAAAAGAGTAGCAGAAGCACAAAAAATTGCTCCTACTTATGAAACAATAGTAACAGATTCAAACGGAGATGCTTATACTGAAAATTGCTTGCCTTATGGAAAATATATTGGAAAAGAAGTGAAGGGAATAAAAGATTTCTACACAGCAGAAGATTTCTATTTTACTATTTCACAAGATACAAGTGAAGTAAAAGAAATAGCAAAGAAAGTAAAACATATTGTAATTAACAATGAGCAAATGGAAAGCTATGTAAAATTAGTAAAAAAAGATGCTACAACAGATAAAATAGTAACTTTATCTAGTACAACTTTTAAAATAAGAGCAACACAAGACATTTATGATCGTGGCAATGGAAAAATAATTTATAAAAAAGGAGAAACAATAACTCAAAAAATAGGAAGTACAGTATATGATACTTTTACTACTAATGCAGATAACATTGTAGTTCCTAATAATAGTTACAATACTGATAATGATGACAAAGGAAGTGTAACAACGCCATTAACTTTGCCAGCTGGCTGTTTTGAAGTGTTTGAGGTAAAAATTCCAAATGGTTTCTTGCAATTAGAAAAGCCAGTAACATTTGAAATTGAAGGAATTAGAGATTATGACAAAGATAAGCAAGGAGATTATATAAAAACAGTTGAAATAAAAAATGAACAGCCTACTTGCACAATAATAGTAGATAAAGAAATCGCAATAAGAGAAAATGTAGATACTTCTCTAATAGATACAAGTGATTTAAGTGGTATAGAATTTACTTTAGTTGCAAAGGAAAATATAATTGATATGGCAGACGGAAGTATTATATATGAAAAAGGTACAGAAATTAAAAAAGTAAATCTTACTAATGCAGGAACATTAGAAATAACAGGGCTTCCTGTTGGTTGTTATGAATTATATGAATCCCAAACGTTGGAGGGACTGGTATTAAATGAAAAAAGATATGAAATTAAATTTACTCAAAAAGATACAATTACAAAAATTTATGAAAAAAAATTAGAAATTGAAAATGAAACAACATTAGTAGAATTTTCAAAGAAAAGTATCACAGGAGAAGATGAATTGCCAGGTGCAAAACTTACAGTATTAGATGAAAATGGTAATGTAATAGACAGTTGGACTTCAACAACAGAAACTTATAAAATAGAGGGTTTAGCAGCAGGTAAAAAATTTACTTTAAGAGAAGAAATTTCGCCAGATGGATTTGTAAAAGCAACAGATGTGCAATTTATAGTTGAAGATACAAACGAAATTCAAAAAGTAGAAATGATAGATAAAATTGTAACAATGACTAAGAAAGATATAGGTGGCGAAGAAATCGAAGGAGCTGAATTGAAAGTAATTGATGAACAAGGCAATATCGTTGATTCATGGACTTCTACAAAAGAACCACATAATATAAATGGACTAGAAGAAGGCAAATCTTATACTTTAATTGAAATGTATGCACCAAATTCCTTTGTAGTTGCTACCGAAGTTACATTTACAGTAACAACAGAGAAGAATGAACAAAAAATCGAAATGATAGATAAAATTGTTGAAATATCAAAACAAGATATAGCAGGCAATGAAATCGAGGGTGCAACACTAATTGTTACAAATGCTAAAACAAAAAATATTGTAGATAAATGGGTTTCTGGAAAAGAACCACATAAAGTAAGTGGACTTATAGAGGGACAGACTTATATATTACACGAAGAAATAGTTGTAGGTTCATTTGTTAAAGCAACTGATATTGAATTTACAGTAACAAGTGAAAAAGAAACACAAAAAATAGTTATGATAGATAAGATAGTAGAAATAATAAAAACTGATCTTGTAACAGGAGAAGAAATAGAGGGTGCTGAACTACAAGTAGTAGATGAAGATGGTAATATAATTGACAGTTGGACATCAACTAAAGAACCACATAAGGTTTCTGGACTAGAAGAAAATAAAAAATACAAACTAATTGAATTAACAAGTCCGTATGGCTTTGAAATTGCAGAAGAAATAGAGTTTGTAGTAACTAGCGATAAAGAAACACAAAGAATAGAAATGAAAGATATGCCAATACTTCATACTTTAAAATTAGTGAAAAAAGATAGCAAAACGGAAGAAATAATTAAAGACAAATTTGCTTTTGGAATATACAAAGATGAAGCATGTACTGAACTAATTGAAATAGTTGAATCAGATAAAACACAAGGAACAATAACATTTAAAGACTTAAGATATAACACATTTTTTATAAAAGAGGAGAATAGTCCAAAAGGCTATGTACTATCTGATAAAATTATTAAAGTTGAAATCAATGATAAAGGAGTATTTATAGATGGAGAACAAATAAATGGCGAAGATGATATATATACTCTTGATTTTTATAATGCTCCAGTAGATACGCCAAAAACAGGACATGATAGCAACTTAATGTTATGGGCAATACTATTAGGTCTATCTGTTATTTCATTAACAAGTGTTGGAGTACACGAGTATAAAAAAAGAAGAATAAAAGATAAAAATAACTAACAATAAGGTGGCTATATTGCCACCTTAAAATAATTTTAGGAGGAATTTTAATGCCACAATATACACTAACACAAAGTGTAAAAACATTAGAAAAATTATTTGAAAATAATTTAGATTCAGAGAAAAAAATAAAAGCATTGAAGTGGGAAGATTTAAAACAATTTAGTCCTATTGAAAAAAGCTTTATTATGGATTTAAAAGAAGCAATAGCAAATAAAGAAGTAATAGGATTTTTAGCAGGAAAAGAAAACATGGAAGGGAGATAAAACATGATAGAATATTACAAAAAGCCATCAGTAAAATTTATAGTAAATAAAGGTAATTTTAATAAATTGATGGGAATATTAACATTTCAAGAAGAAAATATTATAACAAAAGAATGGAAAGAAAATGCAACAAAATTAAAAGAATTATTGTTAAGATATTCTATACCTCAAAAAGATGAAGATGGAGATATTTCAATAATAGATATAGCACTTTTCCAAAAAGAAGCAGCAGAACTAATAGTATTATTATTATCTGCTCTTGATAGAGTACAAGTAGATGAGGATTATACAAAGAAAATGAAAAGACAATAGAAAATATAGAGGAGGTACAATTTGGGAAAAATTAAAGAAACTAGGCAACTCTATAAAGAAGTATTAAATGAAATCTCAAAAAGTGCTGAAAACTGGACAAATTTTTTAGATAGCAGTTCATGGAATTTTAAGTATGATTTTGATGACCAAATTTTAATATATGCACAAAGACCAGATGCAAAGGCTTGTGCTACAATGGAAGAATGGAATAAAAAATTAAAAAGATGGGTAAATAGTGGAACAAAGCCAATATATATTTTTGAAAAAAGTCCTCATAGTGATTATCCTTTTAAATTAGTATTTGACTTATCGGACACTCACAATTATAATAATACTGAATATAAATTATGGTCTATAAAAGAAGATTATGAAGAAGATATAATTGATAGTTTAGAAGCTAATTTTGGAGATATAAGCTCAAAAGAAACATTATCACAAGCAATAATTCAAGCAAGTTATAATATGGTAGTAGATAATATAGAAGATTATTTAACATCTGTTATAAATCATAAATCAAATTCTATGCTTCAAAATATTTCTGACGAAGAAATAAAAGGTATACTTATAACTACTGCATGGGCAAGTGTAAGTTACATGATGATGACAAGATGTGGAATAAATGCTAGAGAGCAAATACAAGAACAAGATTTTTCATATATAAAATACTTTAATACACCAGAAGTATTAACTATTTTAGGTGCAAGTGTAAGCGATATTGGAGAAATGGGATTACGAGAAATTGCAAAGACAGTTTCAATTCTACAAAAAAAAGAAAATTTAAAAAATCGTACATTTGCAAAAAAAGAAAATGAATTATATTCTAAAGATAATAAAAATATCGAAGGAGGAATTGAAGATGGTAGAGAAAATAGAATACACGAAACAGGGAGATTATTACATGCCGAACCTAACAATGAAGAAAGAAGCAATACCACCAGGGAAGTACTCTCTAATGAGATACAATTATCTGAAGAATCACAAGAACCACGAGTTGACCATATTAGTAATGGAACAGAAATTGACAGAACATTTGACAGAGATACAGGAACAAGCAACGAAAAGAGTAGAGAAGATAGTGGAAGACATGAAGAAACAAGAGGGGATAACGGAAGAATTGAAAGTCCAAGACCAAATGAAATGGGTGGGACTTATGAACAATATCAAGTTGACAGCAGAGGAGATAGTGGCGAAAGAGTTGATTTACAACTAGAAGAAAGTATATCTCAGAGAAGAACATTATCTAAAAAAGAAATAGAAACTAACAGAGATTTTTTAAAAGACGAATATACAAGTGCATTATTAAGTAATACCCAAAATCTTAAAGTAAGTAAAAATGATATTAAAGAATTTTACAAAACACATTCAAACATAGATGAAAGAACAGAATATATAAAACAAGCATTTAATGATGCTTATACAGAAATTGTAGTTAATGATATAAGATTAGGTTATAAAACTTATGAAAATGTGTTACATCTATGGAAAGATAGTTATACAAATAGAACGGCAGAAGTCTATTATAATTGGGATACAGTTGCAGAATACATTGAAGGACTTATAATGATCAATGAATTTAATGATTTGCACAAGCCACTTCCAAGTTATGATGACCAAATGCAACTTTTACAGGTAGAAGCAGCAAATGCTCCTACTTTTTCTTTTACGCAAGAAATAATTGATTATGCTTTACAAGATGGTGGAAACGTTCATCAGAGTAAAATGCGAATATATAATCAATTTGAAAATAGTCTTTCAAGTCAAGAAAATATCAAATTTTTAAAAAATGAATATGGCTGGGGTGGTAGTAGTTCTATTCATATTGGTACAGGAATTGGCATTGACTATGATGGAAAAGGAATAAAATTAAGAAGAGGATATAAAGAAAATGATCCTAAAATTATAATACCATGGAATAAAGTAGAAAAAAGAATAAGTGAACTAATAAAAGCCGATAGATATTTAAATTCAAAAGAAAAAGAGCAATATTCAAATTGGCTAAAACAAAAGGAACTTGAAGAACAATTAAGAGAAAGTAAAAAACAGCTTTTGGAAGAAAAGAAAAAGCCCTTAGAAGAACAATTATTAAAATTTTTTAAAGAACATGATGTTTTTGAAGCAGATTATTCTGAAGATGAAAATATAGACTTAACAAAGATAAGAGAAAATTTAAAAAATTACCAAGCAGTAACAATAGGCATTGATTATTTAAAACGAATAAAAAGAGCAGAAGATAGCAATAAAATACTAGCAGAACAAATAGACTATTTTGTTGATAAACTTGTTAAAATAAACGAAGATAATCGAGAACAAAACATAGCAGAAAGAATAAATAGCTTTGTAAAAGACTTTGACTTCTACAATTACATGGACAATACGGAGTTCTATCGTTCAAATGCAGATAATATTGCTATTATCAAAGCAGATATAAATGATTCAATGAATATAAAAGATTATGTTAGAGCAATTAAAAAAATTATAAATGATGTGAATCTTGATAATGAAAGATTAGAAGAAGCAAACGATTTACTTAATATATTAGAAGAACGATTGCCAAAATACGAATATCATTTAGGAGATACTGTTTATATAGGTGCAGATGAATATGAAATTGCAGCAATTAGTGATAATTCTGTTACTTTATTTGATGTAAAGTTCCCACTTCTTAATAAACAAATGGAGTTTGAAGAATTTGAAAGGAAAGTTCAAGATAACTATGCTAATGACCATTTGAAAGTAAAAGAGAGTATTAAAAAAACAAGAGAAGAAAAAAATACTGAACAAGAAAAAATAATTAACCATTTGACACCAGAAGATGAAAAACAGTATGAATACTTTTTAGGGGATACAGTTTTTATAGGTGAAGATGAATGTACTATTACTTTATTTAACGATGATACTATCAATGTATATAATAAAAATAGACAAATATATGAACAAATAGAAAAAGAAAAATTTAAAGAAATAATTAGACAAAATCCTAAAAATAGCCATTTAAAATATAATTCAGTAATAAAAGATGATTTACCACGATTTTTAAATGACATTCTTATATTTGCAAAAATAGAGGGAGTAGAATTTGATTTAGATGACAATGGTAAAATAAATAAAGTACAAATGCAAGATGGTAATTTATCACTTCAAGAGTTTCTTTCTTATATTATAGATTATTTTGATGAAAATAGTCATTTAATAAGAGAATTAGAAAAGGATAGATTATATAAAGAGTTATCGAAAGTTCGAGAGAATAATAGAAAAATTTATATAGGAAAAGAAATCATATATAATGATGAGCCTTATACTATCATATCAATAAAAGAGCAAGAAGATTATTATGAGGGAGATTTAGCTGTATTACAAAGTCAAAATTCGCCAGAAATAATAAATACTGAACCAATGCACTTTGTAGAATGGTTGATAAGAGAAAAACAACAAGAAATTGAAATAGAACTAAAAAAAGATGATAATGAAGATAAAGTAAATGAAGTTGTAAAAGGTAGTACTTCGGAAGAAAAGCCATATAAAATAGGAGAAGAAGTCTATTTAGAATCAGACAGAAAATATAAAATTGATGTAATTGACTTAAAAAATGAAAAGATTAGTTTACTAGATTTACAAATAAATTATCCTATATTTAGAGAAGAAAGTATTTTAACATTTGAAAATCTATATTACCAAAATGAAAGAAATCATCAAAAAGAAAATATAAAACCTAATTTTATAAGAGCTAGCAATAAAATTCAAGATTTTGTGTTGCATCCAGAAGTTGCAATAAAGGATAGAAACAATTATAAAATTACAGATAATGATTTAGGTATTGGAACAGTAAAAGAAAAGTTTGCAAGAAATATTGAAGCAATAAAGGTACTAAAAAAATGTGAACAAGAAAATAGATATGCAACACCAGAAGAACAAGAGATATTATCTAAATATGTTGGTTGGGGTGGTTTACAACAAGCATTTAAGGAAAATGAAAATGGCTGGATAGATGAATATAATACTTTAAAAGAACTATTAAATGATGAAGAATATAAAAATGCTAGAAAATCAACATTAACAGCTTATTATACACCACCTATTGTAATCAATGCAATGTATGAAATACTACAAAATATGGGACTAAAAGAAGCAAATATATTAGAACCATCTTGTGGAGTTGGTAATTTTTTCGGTATGCTACCTAAAGAACTTGAAAATTGCAAAATGTATGGTATAGAACTTGATTCTATATCTGGAAGAATAGCACAACAGTTATATCAAAAATCTACAATAGCTGTAAATGCTTATGAAAAAGTAGAATTACCAGATAGTTTCTTTGATGTTGCAATTCGGAAATGTACCCTTTGAAGACTTTAAGCCTAATGATAAAAGATATAATAAAAATAAATTTTTAACACATGATTACTTTTTTGCAAAGAGTATTGATAAAGTTCGACCAGGGGGAGTTATTGCTTTTATTACCTCAAAAGGAACAATGGATAAGAAAAGTCCTGATGTAAGAAAATATATTGCTCAGAGGGCAGAACTTTTAGGTGCTATAAGATTACCGAATAATACCTTTACAAAGAATGCAGGTACAAAGGTAACATCAGATATTATTTTCTTGAAAAAAAGGGAAAATATGACAGATATAATGCCAGACTGGGTATACCTTGATACAGACAAGAATGGAATTACAATGAATAAGTATTTTGTTGATAATCCAGATATGGTATTAGGCGAAATGGGAATGGAGTCTACTAGATTTGGCAAAGATTCTACTTGTAAACCTTATGAGGGAATAGATTTAAAAGTTCTATTAAACGAAGCTGTAGAAAAAATAAATGGAGAAATAACAGAATATGCAGTTGGAGATATTGAAGAAAGAGAAGAAAATACACTTCCAGCAGATCCTAATGTTAAAAATTTTTCTTATTGTATAGTAGAGGGTAAAGTATATTTTAGAGAAAACAGTATAATGGCAGAACAAGACTTGCCTATAACTACCACAAACAGAATAAAAGGAATGATAGAACTTCGAGAATGTGTACGAGATTTGATAGAATTGCAGACAGAAGATTATCCAGAAGAAAATATCAAAGTAGCACAAGCAAAATTAAATAGAATATATGACAATTTTGTAAGAAAATATGGAATTATAAATAGTAGAGGAAATCGTTTGGCTTTTGAAGCAGATAGTAGTTATTATCTTTTATGCTCATTAGAAGTAATTGATAGTGAGGGAAGATTTGTAAGAAAAGCAGATATGTTCAATAAAAGGACAATTAAAGCATATAAAGAGATAACAAGTGTTGACACAGCAAATGAAGCTTTAATAGTATCACTTTCAGATAAAGCAAGTGTAGATTTAGAATATATGTCAAAACTTACAAATAAAACGCAAGAAGAAATAGTAAAAGAACTTGAAAGCATTATCTATAAAGTTCCAATGGAAGATAATAAATATGTTACTGCTGATGAATATTTGTCTGGAAATGTAAGAGAAAAATTAAAATTAGCAGAAGCATTAGTAGAAACACAACCAGAACTAAAAATAAATGTAGAAGCTCTAAAACAAGTAGTTCCAGAGGACTTAACAGCAACAGAAATAGGAATAAAGCTAGGAGCAACATGGATTCCTACAGATGTAATAGAAAGTTTCATTTATGAATTATTAGATACACCTAATCATGCACAATGGAAAATCAAGGTTAATTTTAGTAAATATAATTCAGAATGGTATTTGTCTAATAAAAATTATGATTATTCAAATGTAAAAGCATATAAGTCTTATGGAACAGGTAGAATAAATGCTTATGAAATCATTGAGAAAACATTAAACTTAAAAGATGTAAAAATATTTGATACTGTAACTAATGCAAATGGCGAAAAAGAAAGAGTATTTAATGCTAAAGAAACAGCTATTGCACAGGCTAAACAAGACCAAATAAAACAAGCATTTGAAGATTGGATTTTTAATGAGCCAGAAAGAAGAGAACGATTAGTAAGATTATATAATGATAGATTTAATAGTATTAGACCTCGTGAATATGATGGTAGTCATTTAGTATTTCCTGGTATGAACCCAGAAATCACATTAAGGCAACACCAAAAAAATGCAGTAGCACATGGTTTGTATGGTAGAAATGAATTGTTGGCACATGAGGTACGGAGCAGGAAAAACATTTGCAATGATAGCAATAGCAATGGAAAGTAAAAGATTAGGACTTTGTAATAAGTCCATTTTTGTTGTTCCAAACCATATAATCGAGCAATTCGCATCAGAATTTTTACAGTTATATCCGAGTGCAAACATTTTAGTTGCAACTAAAAAAGATTTTACAACAGCTAATAGAAAAAAGTTTTGCAGCAGAATTGCTACAGGGGATTTTGACGCTGTAATAATTGGGCATTCACAATTTGAAAGAATACCTATGTCAATAGAAAGGCAACAAGAACTGATAGAAAACCAAATTTCGGACATTTTGAATGCAATAGATGAAGCTAAAAGAAGCAAAGCAGAGAATTTTACTATAAAACAAATGGAGAGAACAAGAAAAGCTCTTGAAAGTAAACTTGAAAAATTAAATTCACAAGAAAGAAAAGATGATGTAATAAATTTTGAACAATTAGGAGTGGACAAACTTTTTGTAGATGAAGCTCATAATTATAAAAACTTATTTCTATATACAAAAATGCACAATGTAGGTGGTATATCTCAAACAGATGCTCAAAAGAGTAGTGATTTATATATGAAATGTCGCTACCTTGATGAAATTACTGGAGGTAAAGGTATAGTTTTTGCAACAGGTACACCTGTAAGTAATAGCATGGTAGAACTTTATACTATGCAGCGATATTTACAGTATGGCGATTTAGTCAATATGGGACTTGAACATTTTGATAACTGGGCTAGTATTTTTGGAGAAACAGTAACAGCAATGGAACTTTCTCCAGAGGGAACAGGTTATCGAAGTAAAACAAGATTTTCTAAATTTCATAATTTACCAGAATTGATGAGCCTATTCAAAGAAGTGGCAGATATTCAAACTGCTGATATGTTAAATCTTCCAACACCAGAAGTAGTAAGACATGATGTGTTAGTAAAACCAAGTCAAATGCAGAAAGATATGGTAAAAGAGTTAGGAGAAAGAGCAGAAGAAATTAGAAAAGGCAGTGTAGATCCGAGCGAAGATAACATGTTAAAAATTACTAATGAAGGTAGAAAACTTGCTTTAGACCAAAGACTTATGAATGAAATGCTAGAAGATAATGAAAATGGAAAAGTTGGAGTATGTGCTAATAACATTTATGATATTTGGGAAGAAAATAAAGAGGAAAAATTAACTCAATTAGTATTTTGTGATTTATCTACACCAAAGCAATTTGAAGAAAAATACGATGAAGATGGAAATTATGTTTTTACTGATGTTTATAATGATTTAAGAAGAAAACTTGTATTAAAAGGGATTCCGAGAAATGAAATTGCTTTTATACACGAGGCTGACAATGAAACTAAAAAGAAAGAATTATTTGCTAAAGTGAGAAAAGGCGAAATTAGGGTTCTTATAGGAAGTACAAGCAAAATGCGGAGCAGGAACAAATGTGCAAGACAAAATAATTGCTTTACACCATTTAGATACACCATTTAGACCAGCAGATTTAACTCAAAGAAATGGTAGAGGAGTTAGACAAGGAAATCAAAATCCACAAGTCCATATATTTACCTATGTTACAGAGCAAACTTTTGATGCTTATTTATTTCAAATGTTAGAAAGAAAACAAGGCTTTATATCACAAATAATGACATCAAAGACTCCAGTTAGAACAGCTGATGATATAGATGAAAAAGCATTAAGTTATGGAGAAATAAAAGCCTTAGCAACAGGAAATAAACACATATTAGAAAAAACACAGTTAGATTCCGAAGTAGCAAAATTAAAAATTGTAAGGCAAAGTTATCAAAATCAAATTTATGATTTAGAAGATAAAATAGTAAGAACATATCCTACTCAAATAAAAGAGTTACAAGAAAAAATAAGATTACTAGAAGAAGATGTAAAGCAACTAGAAGAAAATACAATATTAAATGAAGATGGATTTTCTAAAATGAAAATTAAAGATATAGAATATTCAGACAAAGAACAAGCAGGAAAAGCTATTTTAGAAGCATGTAAAACAAAAACAAATCCAGATCTTGAAATAATAGGAGAATATCGAGGGTTTAAGTTAGAACTTGGATTTAATTCTATAGAAAAACAATTTACAATGACTATGAAAAATAAATATAGTTATTGTATTTTTTTAGGTAGCGATGTTTATGGTAATATCACGAGAATAAATAATGCTTTAGAGGGCATAAAAGATAAAATACCAGATGAAAAATTAAGGGTAGAAGATATTGAAAAACAGCTTGAAAATGCAAAAATAGAAGTTCAAAAGCCGTTTCCACAAGAAGAATTATTAAATGAAAAAATGAAAAAACTTGAAGAATTAAATATTTTGTTAAAATTAGATGAGAAAGAAAAACAAGTTTTAGATACTTCTGACAACGAAGAACCAGAAAAAGATTCTCCTAATAAAGACCATGAAAGATAGAAATGGAGGGAAAGCATTTATGAGAATACAATTAACAAGTGTAGAAGAAAGTAATAAAGCAGAACAAATACAAAAAATAATTAAAGCAATGTTTCCAGATTATACTGTTACAGTAATTCCTAATAAATATGCAACAGAAAAAGGCAGACAGGAAGTAAGAGAATATAGTAAACAATATTATCAAAAAAATGCAGAAAAGCAAAGACAACAAAGGAAAGAAAGATATTATAGGCAAAAAGCAGAAAGAGAAATGAACATCATAGAAGAAAATTTAGAGCTTAAAAAGGAACAAGAAAAAGATGAAATTGAAAGATAATACAGACAAAATACTGTATTATTTTTTGTTTTTTAGGAGGTGTTTTACAATGCCTTATATACCACCAGAAATAGTAAAAGAAGCAGAAAAAATGGACTTATTAACCTATTTACAAAATTATGAACCAAGAGAATTAGTGAAAATAGGAAATGGAACTTACACCACAAAAACACATGATAGTATGAGAATAAGTAATGGATTATGGAATTGGTTTTCAGAGGGTGTAGGCGGAAAAAATGCAATTTCTTATCTTATGAAAGTTAAAAATTATACTTTTTTAGAAGCTGTAGAAACGATTATAGGCAATGTAAATATCAAGCAACCTGTTATCTATAAACAAGAAGAAATAGCAGATAATATTTCACTAATTTTACCTCAAAAAGCATACAATTCACAACGTGCAAAAACATATCTAATGAGCAGAGGTATAGCTCCAGAAATAATACAAGAGTGCATTGATAATAATTTAATTTATGAAAGTATGCCAAATCATAATGTTGTTTTTATAGGTTTTGATGATAATAAAAGTCCAAAATATGCTTTTTATAGAGGTACAAATGAAACAAGATTTATGGGCGAAGCTAAAGGAAGTGATAAGAAATATACTTTTAGATTAGAGGCTAAAACAGAAAGCAACAGAGTTCATTTATTTGAAAGTGCAATAGATTTATTATCTTATGCAACATTATTAAGAATGAAAAATATTGATTGGCACAGAGAAAATATGATTTCACTTGCAGGAGTTTATCAGCCATCCAAAACCACAGAAAATAATAAAATTCCAGTAGCAATTAAGGAATTTTTAGAGAAAAACCCTAATATAAAAGAAATATATTTGCATTTAGATAATGATGAAGTAGGAAGAAATGCAAGTAATTCTTTACAAGAAATTTTATCAAAAAAATATACAGTTTTTGATAGACCATCACCCATAGGAAAAGACTGTAATGATTATTTACGTTATATATTAGGTACAAGAAATTTTAATAAACACACAAAAGAAAGAGTTAGCCAAATGGCACGATAAATAATAAATATTGGAGGAAAATAAGAATGAATAGATATAAAATTGAATTTAAACAAACATTTAAAAAAGAAATTACAGTATTTGCAGATGATGAAAATGAAGCAATGGATATAGTAGAAAAGGCATATTTAAAAACAGATTTATTAGATAATTCATATAGAGATTTAGCAGGAATTGAAACTAAAATTATTGAAAAAAACAATGAAAAGGTTGAACAAAACTTAATGGATTTAGAAGAAAATGAAATAATTCTAGATGAAGAAGATATTGAATATCTTGAAGAATTAGCAGATGAAATGGAAGGAATTTTAGACGAAATGAGAGAAGTTTTAGAAGAAAATAAAGAGGAAAATTTATAAAAATTCGCAAAAAATATAGCAAAAAAATATATACTTTTATTTTAGCTTATTTTTGAAATTAAAAATTTATGTCCTAGCAAGCAATGAATTTGTACTCCCGCACAAATTCGATATATGGGGAAACCCCCAATCCCCTTTAAAAATACATGAAAAGAGGTGGACATTTTTTATTGAGAAAAAGAGATATAAAAAAACAAGTATGGCTTAATGAAACAGAAAACAAGAGATTAAAAGAAAATGCAAAAAAGACAGGATTAAATGAAAGTGCATACTTAAGAAGTCTTATTATGGGATATAAACCGAAAGAACAACCAAATGAAAAATTCTATGAAGATATGAATCAATTAAGAGGAATAAGTATAAATCTAAATCAAATTGCAAGAAAAGCAAATTCATTAGGATTAGTTGATGCACCTTTTTATAGAAAAACTTATAATAAATTAAATGAGTTTATGCAACACATAAAAAAAGAATATCTTGATATTGAAAAAGGAACTTAATGGCAACAACAAGTATATGGAAAATCGATAAGAGATTAGACCATGTTATAACTTATACTACAAACCCAGATAAGACAACAAAAGAATCTTATCAAGAATTGCATAATGTAATTGAATATGCAAAAGCCTCATACAAAACAGAAGAACAACTTTATGTGTCAGCAATAAATTGTTCAGAAGAAACAATATTGCAAGATATGATGGAAACAAAAAAGAAGTATGGAAAGACAGATGGAATTTTAGGTTTTCATGCTTTTCAATCTTTTGTAGAGGGAGAGGTTACACCAGAAGTAGCTCATGAAATAGGAGTTAAGTTAGCAAATGAATTGTGGGGAGATAGATTTGAAGTAGTTGTTTCAACACATATAAATACTAAACACATACACAACCATTTTGTATTAAACTCTGTTTCATTTAAAGATGGAAAAAAGTATTACAACAATAGACATACTTATGCTATGTTAAGGCAAGTTTCAGATAGTTTATGCCAAGAATATAATCTTAATGTATTAGAAGAAAAACCATGTGGTAAACACAATATAGATTATAGAAAATATTATAAAGAGCAAGTAAAGAAATCTAATTATCATAATACTGTAAGAGATGATATAGATTATGCAATAGGACAAGCATATTCTTATAAGGACTTTTTATCTATATTAAGAAAAATGAATTATGAAATAAATAATCGTAATGGAAAATTAAGTGTAAGAAAAGATAACTATAAAAGGAATATAAGAATAGAAAGAGCCTTTGGCGAAGAATATACAATAGAAAATATTGAAAAGCGAATATATGAAACAGAAAAAGTAAGAGAGCCTTTTCCAGAAGTAAGAGCAAAACCTAAAAGATATAAAATGTTGAAAAAACAAAATTTAAAAAATAAGAAAAAAGCAGCAGGAATAAAAGCATTATATCTTCATTATTGTTTTTTGTTAAAGATGTATCCTAAAAATAAGAAAAAAAGATATTCAAAAGAAATGAGAGAAGAAATTAAAAAAATGGACAAGATTTCAAATGAAGCAAGGTTCTTATGCAAAAAAAATATTCAGTCTGTGAAAGAACTATCAGCATATAAAAAATCTCTTGTTATAGACAAAAAAGAAAATAAAACAAAAGTAGAAAACTTATGGAGGAAAAATAAAAAAGCAAAAAGTGAAAAGGAAAAACAAGAAATATATGAAGAAATAAAATTGCTTCAAAGCAAAATAAAAAAACTAAATGAAGAAATTGATTTAATAGAGGATATAGAAACAAGAATACCTCAAATCAAAGAAAAAATAAATGAATTAGAAAATAAAAATCAAGAAAAAGTAAAGGAGAAAGAAAATAGTGAGCATATCAAGTGAATCGGCAGAACAAACTATTAAACTGATTTTAGATGGAACAGTAGTAGTTGCTAAAATAAGTGGAATGGCTGTTAAAAATATTGCTGTAGCTTTATATACTATATCACAAGATCAAAAACAAACTAAAGGCAAAACAAGATTGAATAATATGTTAAAGTCTGATAATGAATTAAAAATATTTTCTATTAAAAAAGAAGATTTAAAAACATTTTATCAAGAAGCTAAAAGTTATGGAATATTATATTGTGCCTTAATAAATAGAAGAAACAAAAATATTGATGGTATGGTAGATATAATGGTTAGAGCAAAAGATGCACCACAAGTAAACAGAATAGTCGAAAGATATAATTTAGCTACTTTTGATAAGGCTTCAATTCAAACAGAAATTGAAAAAGAAAGAGAAACTACTACAAAAGCAAAAGATATATCAGATAATGTACCAGATTTAGGAGAAGAACGAACAGAAGTAAATGAAGATATGGTAGAGGATATTTTTGCAAAACCTAAAGAGAATGTTAATCAAAACCCCGAGGCAGCAAAAACGGAAAAAAGCCCTCCGTCAGAGCTTTCCTTGAAGAGCAAAAACAATTCCGAGGGGGTTACTAAGCCTGTAAAGAAAGAATCTGTTAAGAAAAAACTAGAAGATGCAGCAGCAGAGCTAAAGGTTGAAACGGAATTGAAAGAAGCTCAAAAATCTAAAGTAAATAGTATATTAGAAAATAATAAAATAACTTTAGAAATTCCTACAGCAAAAAACGGAGAAAGAGGTAAATGAAAATGGGAGAATTAGACCAAGTATATGAAACTTTTAGTAGAAAAAATAGAAAGTATGATAAGGAAGAATATAAAGAATATAAAAAACAAGAAAAACAAGATGTATATGCACTAATTGATGCAACAGCAGAAAAAATAGTTTGTGATGGTCAAGAGTTTAAAAAATATTTAGATACACAGAGTAAATTTGAACAATATTCAGTAGGAAATGCTTTATTGGTAACAGCACAAATGCCAGAAGCAACAGTTTTAAGAGATTTTGATAGTTGGTCAAATTTAGGAGGTTATCCAAAAAGAAATCGTAAAGATGTAAGAATTTTAGAACCAGGAGACTCTTATATGAGAGAAGATGGTAGTGTTGGAACAAATTATAATGTTAAATATGTAATTGATATATCACAAGTTAGTATAAGACAAAAGCCAAGAGCAATGAGATATGATAACAAATTATTATTAAGAGTATTTTTAAATAGTAGTCAAGCTAAAGTTCAAGTAGTAGATGAAATACCTAATGTAGATAGAAGTGCTTATTATGATACAGAAAAAGATGTATTATATATTGCTAGAGGAGCAGAAGCACCACAAATTTTTCATGAAGTTACACAAGAACTTGCAAAACAAGAAATAGGAGAGAATGATACACTAGATACTTTTAAAATAAATTGTGTTTCATATATGGTATGTAAAAAATACGGCATTGATGTTTCAAACTATAATATAACTGATATTCCTTATGAATTTAGAGAAATGTCAGCAAAAGAAATAAGAGAAGAACTTGAACCAGTCCATGATGCAATGGAAAATATAGGTGGAAGAACAAGCCATTATCTTGATGTCCTTGCAAAGCAAAACAAAGAAAAAGAACAAGCAAGATAGGAGGACAATAATTATTGGAAGAACAAAGAATTATAATATTAAATAAGTATGAATATGGACTTATGATAAATGCACTAAATGAATTTCGCACAAAGTTAATAAAAGAAAAAAAATCAACAGAACTTGTAAATGAATTATTATTAAGATTATTAAATATCCCCGTTAGAAAAAAATCCATTTTTCAAAGGGTAAGTAACGAACGATAATAAATCAAATGCGTTTTTGTATATATTAGGAATAATTCCTGTAGTATGGGTAGCTATTTTAATTGCACCATATATAAATGATGGAATAGTTGGAGTAATAAATAACTTAACAGAGATAACAAACAACCCATTTAACCTTATATGGTGTGAAAATAGCTTAAAAATTGTACTTATTTGTATATGTTTTTATATTTTAGCAATAAGCATATATGAATCTACAAAAAAGAACTATCGTAGGAGAGAAGAACATGGTTCTGCTAAATGGGGAATTGCAAATGTAGTAAATAAGAAATATAGACAAAAGCCATTTTGTGATAACAAGATATTAACTCAAAATGTCGCAATAGGATTAAATGGTAGACAACATAGGAGAAATCTTAATGTTTTAGTATGTGGTGGTTCTGGAGCAGGCAAGACAAGGTTTTATCGGAAAACCAAATGTAATGCAATGTGGTTCTAGTTCTTATGTGATTTTAGATCCTAAAGGCGAAATTTTAAGAGATACGGGGAATTTATTAGAGAAAAAAGGGTATGAAGTAAGAGTACTTGACCTAATTAACATGGAAAAAAGTCATTGCTATAACCCCTTTAAATATTTAAAATCAGATAATGATGTTCAAAGATTAGTAACAAATCTTTTTAAAAGTACTACTCCAAAAGGTTCTCAAAGTCAAGACCCATTTTGGGATACGGCAGCTAGTATGTTACTTTTGGCACTTATCTTTTATTTAAAATATGAAGCTCCAGAAGATGAACAAAATTTTCCAATGGTAATGGAAATGCTAAGAGCTGGAGATGTAAATGAAGAACAAGAAAATCCTATAAGCCCGTTAGATATTTTATTTGATAAGTTAGAGTTTAATAACCCAGAACATATAGCATTAAAATATTATAGAAACTATAGGTCAGGTTCTGCAAAAACATTAAAATCAATACAAATAACATTAGCAGCAAGATTAGAAAAATTCAATTTAGAAAGTCTTGCTAATATAGTAAATATTGATGAATTAGATTTGCCTAGTTTAGGCGAAAAGAAAGTAGCATTATTTGCACTAATTCCAGATAATGATACAAGTTTTAATTTTCTAGTAAGTATTTTATATACACAATTATTTCAACAGTTATTCTATATAGCTGACCATAAATACGGTGGTAGTTTGCCAGTACATGTTCATTTTGTAATGGACGAGTTTGCAAATGTAAGTTTGCCAGATGACTTCGACAAAATTTTAAGTGTTATGAGGTCAAGGTCAGTTTCAGTATCTATTATTCTCCAAAATTTAGCACAATTAAAAGCATTGTTTGAAAAACAATGGGAAAGTATTGTTCGGTAATTGTGATGAGTTCCTTTATCTTCGGTGGTAATGAACAAAGCACACACAAGTTTGTAAGTGAACTCATGGGCAAAGAAACAATAGACTTAGACACACATGGTAAAAGTTCTGGTAGAAGTGGTAATTATTCAACAAATTATCAAATTAGTGGTCGAGAACTAATGACTCCAGATGAAGTGCGTTTACTTGATAATAAGTATGCACTTCTTTTTATTAGAGGAGAAAGACCAATCAAAGATTTAAAATATGACATATTAAAACACCCTAATGTAGCTTTTACTACTGATGGAAAAGGTAAGCCTTATATTCATGGGAAAACAGACAAAGCAACTGCTTCTATTGTTGTGTTAGATGAAGATATTGATAGTTATGAAATAGAAAATTTTGAAAATAAAGAATTACTAGAAAATTACGAACTTTTATCAGAAGAAGAATTAGAAGAATTTATTAAGGAGGTTGCTTAAAGTGAAAGCTAAAAAAATTATATTAAAAATCTTAAAAAGATTAACTCTAATTATATTTACAATTATCGCATTATTTGTAGCACAAGCATCACAAGTATTTGCAGCAGATGAACCATTAGCTGTTATTACTAATCTTTCAAATTTTGTATTTGGACTAATTAGAGCAGTAGGAATGATAATTTTAGGTTTTGGTGTAGTACAAGTAGGTATGTCATTGAAATCACATGACCCAAGCCAAAGAGCTAATGGTTTTATGACACTTGCAGGAGGTGTTGTTATAACATTTGCAAAAGAGATTTTAGATATTATTACAGGTGGTTAAAAATTGATTAAGAGGTAGATTATATGCGATTTTTTAATCTACTTCTTTTATTTATTTTAAGGAGGAAGAATATAGAAGAAGATAAAAAATATCAAATAATTTATGCGGATCCGCCCTGGAAATATAAAGTTTATTCGGAAAAAGGAAAAGGTCGTTCAGCTGAAAATCATTATCCCACAATGAGTATTGAAGATATTTGTAAATTGCCAGTAAACAAAATTGCAAGTGATGATTGTGTTTTGTTTATGTGGATGACATTTCCAACATTAAAAGAAGGACTAAAAGTTATTGAAGAATGGGGCTTTAAATATAAAACAGTTGCTTTTGTTTGGGTAAAACAAAATAAAAAGACACCTTCATTATTTTGGGGATTAGGCTTTTGGACTAGAGCTAATGCAGAAATATGTATATTAGCAACAAAAGGTAAACCAAAAAGAATATCAGCAAAAGTTCATCAAGTGATAATATCTCCTGTTGAAGAACATAGCAAAAAACCAGATGAAGCAAGAAAAAGAATAGTGGAATTATTAGGAGATATACCACGAGTAGAGTTATTTGCTAGGCAAAAAGCAGATGGATGGGATGTATGGGGAAATGAAGTGAACTGTGATGTAGATTTAACAAGATATGGAGATGATGATAAATAGCACAATTAAAAAAATTAGAACCTATAGTAGAAGAAATATTAAGAAAAGATGAACTATCAAGGAGAGATGATTGCTACTTAATATTACAAGTTATAAGTAAGTTATATCCTTATGATATTGGTAAAAAATTTGAAACAGTTATGTTTAATGCAAAAAATAAAGGTATAAGTTTTGAAAGTATAACAAGATGTCGCAGAAAATTACAAGAGAAAAATCCAGAATTAAGAGATGAAGAAACAGCTAATATGAGAAATGAAAAACAAAAAGAATATATAAAATATGCCAGCAAGACTAGGAGGTGGTAATTAGTGAGCGATAATTGGGTGGTTGGTAATTTGCAAAATGCAATAGAAACTTGGAACTCAAAATTAAGTGAAATATGGACACTTGTATCACAATCACCAGTAGACTTTAAAGGTGGAACTATATGGAATGTAATAACCAATATACATGGAGCAGTACAAGCAATAGCATTAGCCTTACTTGTACTGTTTTTTGTTGTAGGAGTAATGAAAACTTGTGGTAGTTTTGCAGAAGTAAAAAAACCAGAACATGCTGTCAAACTTTTTATAAGATTTGCAATAGCAAAAGGTTTAGTAACTTATGGATTAGAACTAATGATGGCTATATTTAAAATTGTGCAAGGACTAGCAAGTAGCATAATGAACGCAGCAGGATTTGGTGGAGCATCACAAACAGTTTTACCAAATGAAATTATAACAGCAGTAGAGTCCTGTGGCTTTTTCGAGAGCATACCTCTTTGGGCAGTAACACTAATACGGAGGACTTTTCATAATGGTTTTATCATTTATTATGATTTTAACTGTATATGGTAGATTTTTTAAGATTTACTTATATACTGCAATTTCTCCTGTAGCATTTGCAAGTTTTGGTGGAGAGCCAACACAAAATATTGGAAAGAGTTTTATAAAAGGATATTGTGCTGTCTGTCTTGAGGGAGTGATTATAATGTTGTCTTGTATAATATTTTCACTTTTTGCATCAAGCCTACCAGTTGTAGACACAAGTGCGGCAGCAGTAACCATGGTATGGAAATATATAGGAGAGCTTATTTTTAATATGCTAGTTCTTGTAGGAACTGTAAAAATATCAGATAGATTAGTAAGAGAAATGTTAGGACTATAAGGAGGTTTAAAATGAGCTTATTACAAGATTATGAAAGAGCAAAAATACAAATAGGAGAAGAAAAATATAATGCTATTGATGTTTATATAGAAGAAATTTGTCCAACTGAAAGAAGGAATTTATATAAACAAGAATTAAAGAAAATAGATCATTTAGAAATAAATGAATGGGAAAAAGAAAAGAAAAAATTAGAACAAAAATACGGAATAGTATATTTAGATGACATTTTATACAATGAAGAAGGTTGGAAAAAGTTTGAAGAATGGTACAAAAACTATTCTAGTAAAAAAATAATAATTGAATTAAAGCCAATAGGCGTCGATAACTGGGACAGACCTGTTTATATAAATAAAAACGGAACAATATACAAAGATATAAGTCTAGGTCAAGGAAATTTACGAGATTCCTTATGTAGTGCTGTTAATAACGAATTTTATGGAGAACCGTTTATTCCATTAAGAAAAGATAAAAATATTGAAATAAAGATTGTAGAAAAATTTATTGAAAATAAAAATAAAAGTAGGGAGAGATAAAATAATTGATAGTACAAGAAAAAGAAATTATTATAGAAAGGTAAAATTATGAAATTCTTAGTTACAGGTTATATGGACAAACAAGAAAAAGAAGATATAAAAAAACAAGGATTATATTGCTATGATTTAAGGCATAGTGATGACGGAACAGAAATAGCTACGATAGAAAAAAGTGTGTTAGTAAATAGGATAGGTTCAATTATTACAAATGAGGAATTAGCATTTGATAATTATGATTTTATAGATTTTGAAAAATATTCATCAGAAAACACACAAATAGATACAATAGAACAGTTATTAAATTCAAAAAATATTCAAACAATTCAAAAAAGTAAAATTTTTAAAAATTATAACAATCAATATCCATACAATGTTCAAATATGGAACAGTATAGATGGTGGTAATAAGTTTTTTTATTCTGGAAATGGAAAGTTTTTTAAAACAAAAGAAGATGCAGAAAAATATATGAACCAATTAGAAAAAAAGGAATAAAAAGAGAAAAAAATAAAGAAAGAGAGGCAAGATAATTGGAAGTAAAAATAAATAGAGAAATAAGAGAATATACCGAAAGTATATTTTTTGGACTGTCGTTAAGGCAGTTCTTTTTTTCTATATGTGCATGTGTAATAGCTGTATTTCTGTATTTTATATTAAAGCCTTATTTTGGAATAGAAACATTAAGTTGGGTATGTATATTAGGTGCTGTACCTTTTGCAGTATTAGGCTTTGTAAAATATAACGGAATGACGGCTGAAAAATTTATTGCAGCATGGATAAAGTCCGAAATATTAACCCCTAAAAAATTAACATTCAAACCAATAAATCTATATTATGAAGATTTAAAAAATATAGAAAACAGAAAAGTAAAAAAAGAGAAGAAAAGGCAAAAGGAGGAATTACGAAATATTGAAAACACTAAATAAATTGTTTAAACATGACAAAGAAAAATTTGTTATACCAAAAAGCGTACAAGATGCTATTCCTGTTAAAACAATATGGGAAGATGGCATCTTTTTAGTTGGAAAAAATAAATATTCAAAGTGTTATAAATTTAGTGATATTAACTATGCAGTAGCTAGTAGAGATGATAAGGAAGCTATGTTTCTAGAATATTCAGAGTTATTAAATTCATTTGATACAGGTGCTACAACAAAAATTACAATATTAAATAGAAGATTAAACAAAATAGATTTTGAAAAAACTATTATGCTACCTATGGCAGAAGATGAATTAGATAAGTTTAGAAAAGAATATAATAAAATGATTTTAGATAAAGCAACAGCATCAAATGGAATTATACAAGAAAAATTTATAACAATATCTATTGATAAGAAAAGTATAGATGAAGCAAAAAGTTATTTTTCAAGAGTAGGAACAGACTTAATAAATCATTTTAAAGAATTGGGTTCGGTATGTATAGAATTAGATGCAGTAGAAAGATTAAGAATATTCCATGACTTTTATAGAGTAGGAGAAGAAACTACATTCACTTTTGATATGATAAATAATATGAGAAAAGGACACAGTTTTAAAGACTTTATATGTCCAGATACTATGGAATTTGAAAGTGATTATTTTAAAATAGGAAATAGATATGGTAGAGTAATATTTTTAAAAGAATATGCAAGTTATATAAAAGATAGTATGGTAGCGGAATTAACAGATATAAATAGAAATATGATGTTAAGTATTGATGTTATACCAGTACCTATGGATGAAGCAGTAAGAGAAGCGGAGAATAGAAGATTAGGAATAGAAACTAATATAACGAATTGGCAAAGACGACAAAATGCATATAATAATTTCTCAGCGATAATTCCGTATGATATGGAACAACAAAGAGAACAAAGCAAAGAATTTTTAGATGACTTAATAACTCGTGATCAAAGAATGTTTTTGTCAGTACTAACAATGGTGCATACGGCAGAAACAAAAGAACAACTAGATAATGACACAGAGGCACTATTAACAATAGCAAGAAAGCATTTATGTCAGTTCGCAGTATTGAAATTTCAACAAATGGATGGGTTAAATACAGCTATGCCATTTGGAGTTAGAAAAATCGATGCGTTAAGAACATTAACAACAGAAAGTTTAGCAGTGTTCATACCATTTAGAGTTCAAGAAATTAGACATGATAATGGTATTTATTATGGACAAAATGTAATATCAAAAAATATGATAATAGCAGACAGAAAGCAACTACTAAATGGAAACAGTTTTATTCTTGGAGTCAGTGGAAGTGGAAAAAGTTTTATTGCAAAGGAAGAAATTGTATCAATAATGTTAAAAGACCCTAATGCAGATGTAATAATTTTAGACCCCGAACGTGAGGCAAGTTTATTAGTCAAAGCATTAGGAGGAGAAGTTATAAAAATATCAGCAACAAGTGGAAATCATATCAATGCAATGGACATGAATAAAGACTATGGAGATGGAGCAAATCCAGTAATATTAAAATCAGAGTTTATTTTATCATTATGCGAGCAGTTAGTTGGAAGTAACAATTTAGGAGCAAAGCAAAAATCAATTATAGATAGATGCACAGCAAGTGTTTATAGATATTATCAACAAGGAAATTATCAAGGAACACCACCAACATTGCAAGACTTCTATGAGGAATTATTAAAACAGAAAGAGCCAGAAGCAAAAGAAATAGCATTAGCTATTGAATTATTTGTAAATGGTAGTTTGAATACATTTGCAAAATCCACAAATGTTGATACCAATAATAGGCTAATATGTTATGATATTTTAGATTTAGGAAAACAATTATTGCCAATAGGAATGTTAGTAGTGTTAGATTCAATATTAAATAGAATTACAATGAATAGAGCTAAAGGTAGAAATACCTTTATTTTTATTGATGAAATATATTTATTATTTCAATATGAATATTCAGCAAATTTCTTATTTACCTTATGGAAGAGAGTAAGAAAATATCGGGGCATATTGCACGCGGTATCACTCAAAATGTGGAAGATATGCTACAGAGTCATACGGCTAGAACTATGCTTGCAAACAGTGAACTTATTATAATGCTTAATCAAGCATCAACAGATAGAGTAGAACTTGCAAAATTATTAAATATATCAGATTTGCAAATGAGTTATATTACAAATGTAAATGCAGGAGAAGGATTAATTAAAATTGGAAGTTCTTTAATACCATTTGTAAATAAATTTCCAAAAAATACTGAATTGTATAAACTGATGACAACTAAACCAGGAGAGGGTACTATTTAATGAAAAAAATATTATATATATTTGTTATTGTACTGCTAATAAGTTTAATACTTGTTAGCAGTTACAATATTTTTAATGAGTTACAAGAAAATAAAAAACAAGGAAAAGTATTTGAAGAACTGATAGAAATAGTAGAAAAAAGTAGTAGTGAAAATGAAGAAAAAGAAGAAACAAATTTGCAACAATTATATGAGATTAACAATGACTTTGTAGGGTGGCTTAGTATAGAAAATACAACTATAAATTATCCTGCAATGCAAACAAAGAATAATCCTAATTACTATTTGAAACGAGATTTTTACAAGAACTACTCTTCTTATGGTACACCTTATATATCAGAACAATGTAATGTAAGTGAAAGCGGTAATATTATTATATATGGGCATCACATGAAAAATAAAGAAATGTTTGGAGCATTAGAATATTACAAAAATAAAGAATTTTATAATAATCATCAAGTAATAACATTTGAAACATTAGAAGAAAAGAAAAATTATGAGATATTTGCAGTATTTAAAACAGTAGCCTATAGCAATAGCGGTTTTAGATACTATGATTATATAGGTTTTGAAAATGAACATGATTATAATAATTTTATAGAAAAATGTAAAGAATTTTCAATTTACGAAACAAACAAAACTCCAATATATGGAGATAAACTTTTAACATTATCTACTTGTGAATATAGCAATAAAAACGGAAGATTAGTAGTTATAGCTTACGAAACTAATAGCTAGGTGGTGGAAAAGTGGCAAATATAAAAGTAAAAGAAAGTAAAAAAGGCACAATAAAAACTTTAGAAAAGAATATAATAAACGTACAAAAATTTAAGGATAATTTAATATCTGCAAAAGATAAAACAAAGGAAACTTATGAAAATAATTATAATTCTGGAGAAGAATATGCAAGCAATAAAATTGCAACAACAATGTCAAATGCACCAGATAACATTTATAGAGTTAATAAAATAGGAAAAAGTAATTTTAAACAAACACAAGAGAATTTATACAAAGCACATGAAAACATAAAGAAAGTACAGAGAAAAAGAAAGATAACTAAAAGAGCAAAAAATATTGCAAAAATAAGAAAAAATATAACAAAAACAGCTAAAACAACAATAAAGACAGCAGATAGAACTGCAAAAGGAGTAAAACAAACTGCTAAAACTACAGTTAAGGCAAGCAAAAGAACTATTCAAATCGCAAAAGCAACGGCAAAAGCTACAGTGCATGCTATTAAAGTTGCAGTAAAAGCAACAATAACAACTGTTAAAGCAATTATAGCAGGAACAAAAGCACTTATTGCAGCTATTGTTGCAGGTCGGTTGGGTAGCTGTTGTAGTTATTCTTGTCATTTGCTTAATTGCAATGTTGTGCAGTTCAATTTTTGGAATATTCTTTTCTAGTGAAGATACATCTGAAAGAAATATGAGTTCAGTTATTTCAGAGATAAACAATGAATTTGTAGGCAAAATAACTTATATTCAAAATAATACAGCACATGATGAATACGATATAAATTCTAATAGGGCAGAATGGAAAGATATATTAGCAATATATTCAGCAAAAGTAAGCAATGGAAAAGATGATGTAGAGTTAATGACTTTATCAGAAGAAAGAGTACAAATTTTAAAAACTGTTTTCTGGGATATGAATAGTATATCATCAAGTACAGAAAAAGTAACAAAACAAATAACAACAACAGATGAAAATGGAAACATCAAAACGCAAAGTAAAGAGCAAACTATTTTGCACATTACAATTACAAGTAAAAGTGTAGAAGAAATAATAGAAATATACAATTTTAACGAAAAGCAACAAGAACAAGTAGCAGAACTTTTAAAAGAAGAATATGAGAAAATGTGGTTATCAGCTATATATGGCTCATCAGTAGGAAGTACTGATATAGTAGTAGTTGCAAAACAACAAATAGGAAATATAGGTCGGACAACCATATTGGAGTTGGTATGGCTTTGAATCAAGAGTTGAATGGTGTGCTTGCTTTGTTTCTTGGTGTGCAAACCAATGTGGATATATAGAAGCGGGAATAATACCCAAATTTGCAGGTTGTGAAAGTGAAGGCGTTGCTTGGTTCAAAACTTGTGGACTTTGGAAAGATGGTGGTTATTCTCCTAAACCAGGAGATATTATATTTTTCGATTGGGAAGTTAGCAATGATGGAAAAGCAGATCATGTAGGAATAGTTGAAAAAACAGAAAACGGTAGAGTTTACACAATAGAGGGAAACTCAAGTGGAGATATGTGTAAGCAAAAAGATTACAATATAGACAGTAGTGTTATATTAGGATATGGGACACCAATGTATTAACAAAGGAAAGTGATGAAATATGAAAATAAAACAATTTGATGTAGTAGAATTAAAAGACAATAATAAAGCAATTATAAAGAGTAAAAAGAAAAGGAATAATTATTTAGTAGAGTTAATAAATGAACAAGAAACTAGAATAATAAATGATAAAGATATAAAGCATATAATTTATTCAAGAAAAAAAGAGAGATAAAATAAATGGTACTAGCTATAAAAGGTTAGTACCATTTATTTTTTTTGCAAAATTTAGAGAAAAACGGACAAAAAAATAAAAATATGCTATAATGCCTTTGAGAAAATAAAAATATAAGGAGGCTATTAAATATGTTAGACAATATAGAAGTCTTATGTCATAGTAGCATAAGGCTAAATAAAGAAAAAATAATTTATATAGACCCATTTAAAATAGATGAAAATTATAATGATGCAGACATAATATTTATAACACATGACCATTATGACCATTATTCAGAAGAAGATATAGATAAAGTAAAAAAAGAAGATACAATTTTTGTAGTACCAGAAGAACTACTAACAAAGTTATTAAGAAAAGGTTACAATAAGAATAATATTATCACAGTAGAACCAAATAAACAGTATATGCTTCAAGGAATTAAATTTGAAACAGTACTAGCATATAATACAAACAAAGCATTCCATCCAAAAGAGAATGAATGGGTAGGATATATAATTGAAATAAAAGGTATTAGATATTATATTGCAGGAGATACAGATATTACTGAAGAAAATAAAAAAGTTAAATGTGATGTAGCATTTGTTCCTGTTGGTGGGACATATACAATGGACTTTAAAGAAGCTGCATATTTAATCAATGAAATTAAACCTAAAATAGCAGTGCCAACGCATTATGGAGATATTGTTGGAAAAAATCAAGACGCAACAGATTTTATAAGACTTTTACATCCACTAACAAAAGGTATAATTTTAAAGAAATAATAAAAGGAAAGAGGAATAGCAATGAATTTACTAAATGAATGTACTAACAAAGAAATAGAATTGATAAAACAAGCAGGAGTAGTTATTGAAGATAAAGATTATACAAATGAAGAATTAGAAAGATGTGAATCTCAAATAATAGATTTTATAATGAGCCATAGTTCAAAAAACAAGGAAATTGATAATTTACATAGTCAATATAGCAGCATATTTAGAACTATAAATGTAAAATAAGTATTAAAAAATAAGAAAAGAACCAAATAGGAGGAAAAATGCTAGGAAACATATTATTAGGAATAGTATCAATATGCACATTTATATCATACTTTCCACAAACAATAAAATTGATAAAAACAAAAAAATCAAATGACTTAAGCATACAATCATGGATTTTATGGGTTACAAGTAGTTTAGCTTATACTATATATGCTATAGTAGTAAGTAAAGATTTTATGCTTATATTTGAAACAAGTTTAGAATTAAGTTTTTGTTTAATTATTTTAATGTTAGCTATTAGATATAGAAATAACTAAATTAAAAAATATCAATTACAACAATAAAAAGTACCTTAAGTGGTACTTTTATTATTTTTCATCTATTTTAATTATCTCTTTTTTTGCATTGAATAAAGGTGTGTTATTGTGTGATTAACAAAAGACTTATTATCATCTTTTAATTTTAGATATGTTAAAGATATTTCAGATGGAAGAACATCAATAGAATCATTTACACCTTTAATTGTTTTATTAAAAATATAATTAGGTGAAACATTTAATACATTACATATATCTATAATAAGAGAAGTGCTACCAGAAGATTTACCAGTTTCTATTGAACTAATGTATTTTACTGAAACATTACACTTTTCAGCAAGTTGTTCTTGAGTAAGCCCTTCTTTTAATCTGGCTGTTTGAACATTAAGACCAATGTCTTTTGAATATTTACTGTTTTTCATTCAAATTCCTCCTTCCAATATCAAAATAATATAAGAGTTCTGGCAAAAATGAAACATACATATATTAGATAAATGGCAAAACTCCGACAAAGTATTGATTTTATTTATAATGTATGTTAGAATGTGCATATAATGTAGAAAATTAAACAAAAAAAGAATATGACAAAATCCATATTCTTGATAATTGACTACAAAATCATATAAATGTATAATTAAAAAAATTGTAAAATGAAATTAGTCAAATATGTTATCAGTATCTTCAAATATCTGATCATAGGAAATACCTAAAACTTTACAGAAAGCTATAATTTCAAAGTCTTTAAGAAATAGCTTGTTATTTTCGATAAGAGAAATGTCAGAATGGTATATGTCAATGCCAAGTAAAGCTATTTTATCAGAAAGTTCTCTTTGAGTATATTGGCGTAATTCTCTATATTTTTTAATGTTTTTTCCAATAACATTAGATTTTCCGTTTATCTTTTTAAATTTCATAATTTGGTTTTCCTTTCATAACATAAAATACTTAATACATTTTACAATATTATTTTACGAATTCTGGTAGACAATACCTACCAAGATGAAATTTTATAGAAAAGGTGGAGTATTTATGGAGGATGTAGAAGAGTTAGTAAACAAAATTTGTGAAAAAAACAACTATGATGAACTGTTACTAGAAATAGTGAAAAAGGGAAAAGAAAGTAACATCAATAGAGTTTTAGAAGAAATTTCAAACAACACTAAACTTAATGATGAAGAAAAAAAGAGTTGCTACGATAAAATATTTGACTATGTAGAAGAAGTTAATGGGAGTTTTGAAAATAAGATAAAGGACATCTACAAGAAAGGGGTTAAAGAGGGACTAGAAACAATGTTAATGTTATCAAGTAACGGAGAGGAAAAAGAAACTTTAAAAAAATGCTTAAATGCTTATGAAATAATAAAAAAAGAGGAGTCAGATATGAGTGAAAAAATAAAAATTATAATTGCAGATGATAATGTTCATATATGCGAATTTATAAGAAAGTTTTTAGAAAAATATGAAGATATAGAAATATTGGGAATTGCTAATACAGATGAAGATGAAGTAAAAATGATTGAAGAACTAAAACCAGAAATTGTAATAACAGACATTATGAGAAATCATAAATATACTGGCTTAGATATAATTAAAGATTATCAAAATAAAAAAGGAGCTCCAGAATTTTTAATTATTTCAGCAGATGAAGAAATAAATGTTATTAGAAATGGATTAAAGGTAGCAGGATATATAAAGAAACCATTTTTGAATTATGAAATAATAGTTGAAGAATTAAGAAGAATAAAAGGAGAATTGATATAGTATGGCAGAATTTAATTATGATGAATGGAATGAAAGATACCATAATAAAGAAATAATTGATATAAAAAAGCATTTGAACGATGAGGATATAGAGATATTACACAGATTAGGTATTAAAACTTATGACAAAATTTATACCGAATATGAGTTAGAGGTACTAGAAATGGATTTATTAGCTTATTATGAAGATTTAGATGAAGAATTAAGTGAAGAGGAAATGCAATATCAAAAATCTTTAGATGGAACAAATGTTAGTAGAGAAAGATACAATAGTCTTTTGAAAAAGGTAGAAGAAATGAAATTGCATGGTTAAAACGCCTGAAATATAGCCAAAAACACAGTTTCGTGCTAAAATAGGAGTATATTAACTATGTAAGGAGATAAGAAATGTTGCAAGTAAGTAGAGATAGTAATCTAAAAATACCTAAGAAAATTGAAAATGTAAGTAATAATGTAAATACACTAGAAGATAAAGTTGCAGTAAAACAAGCATTTGCAACAGCAGAAAATGAAAGATTTAATAAAGAAAGTATTACTGAAATGGTTGAGCAAGATAAGGAATTAGAACAAGCAAACAAGATTCCTTATAATGCAAATGATTTAGTAGTAATTACAGCAGTAAAAAAATTAGGAGCATATACTATTGCAGTTACTGAAAAATCTCCTAAAAAATTTAGAGGGGTATTTGTTAATAGAATGCAAAACTATTGCCTAGATACATTAGAATGTCTATTAGAAGCAAATTTTATTAGAATGGATGCAACAGAAAATAAAACTAAAAGAGAAGAACTACAAAAAGAGGCAATAGTAAAATTAAAGTTATTAGGATATGTTTCTATGGTAGCAGAAAATTCTGGATGTATATTGAAAAAACAATATAAACAGATTTCATTACAATTATCAGAGGCAATTAATTTAATAGCAGCATGGAAAAAGAGTGATGATGAAAGATGGAAAAAACGAAATTAGGATTTTAAGCTGAAAGGCTTTTAATTAAGGGAAAAATTTATTTTGGGTCTTTATTTTTTCGCCCCTTTGTCTTTAGACGCGCGCGCGGTTAACGATAATGGTAATAGAAATTACAACAATGTTAACAAACGCAATGGTGGGGCTCGCCCAGATTCACTTTTAAGGAGATTTACTTTAAGTGAAATCTATAAAAAAGTCTGTGAAATATATTTTAAGAAAAATATATCTGTACTATAAAGTGAAGGGATTTTTCCCTTTTCTAACCGCTAAAAGAAATCAGTCGCGGTGGGAGAACTTGAACGCTTACACGAACAACAAATAGTTAATCTATTTTTTGTGAGTTAAAAGGAGCGTTCTTTTTTTAGGAGGAAATCATGAGATTAGAAGAGATTTTTACATTTGAGAATTTATATGATGCTTACAAACAATGTAGGAAATCAAAACAACACAAAGGAGAAGTAGTAAGATTTGAAGCGAATCTTTCGTATAATATAAATAAATTAGTTGATGAATTTGCTACTAAAAAATACAAACTTGGAAAATATAAAGAATTTTTAATATATGAGCCAAAAGAAAGGCTAATTGAGGCACTACCATTTAGAGATAGAGTTGTTATTAGGTGTTTTTGTGATGTTGTATTAAGAGATAAAATAGAAGTTAAACTAATATATGATAATACAGCTTGCAGAACGGAAAAAGGAACACTATTTGCAATAAAAAGATTGGAGAAATTTTTAAGGCATGAATATTTAAAAGAACACAACAATGATATTTATTTTTTAAAGTGTGATATTCAAAAATATTTCCCTAGTATAGATCATCAAATATTGTTAGATTTATTAAGAAAAATAAATTTTTCAGAAGATGAAATGTGGATGATTGAAAAATTAGTAAAAGAGCAACCTAACAATGCTGATACTGGTTTGCCACTTGGAAATCAATCAAGTCAATGGTTCGCACTTTTTTATCTAAATGTAGTAGATAGATATGTTAAAGAAAAATTAAGAGTAAAAGGGTATGTTCGTTATATGGACGATATGATATTGGTTCATAGAGATAAAGAATATTTAAGATACTGTCTTAATGAAATTGAAAGAATTTGTAATGAAAAATTAAATTTATCTCTTAATCATAAAACACAAATAGGAAAAGTAAAAAATGGGATAGACTTTTTAGGATATAGACATATTTTAAATGAAAATGGTAGCATAACAAGAAAATTACGCTCATCTGCTAAAAAAAGATTAAAAAAACATTTGAAAACATTGAAGAAATTAAGAGATAGAGATATTGTTGATGATGAGTATGTTTATATAAGAAAAAACGCTTTTTATAATCATATTAAAGATACAAAAGAAAGCCAAAAATTAAAAACTGAAACTTTGCCCAAAAAAATAAAAATAAATTAAAAAAATGTCCTAAAAAAATTGTAAAAAAAAATTACTTATGATAGAATTAAAAAGAATAAATAAAATGAGGAGTATTATACATATGAGTAATTTTACTTTTTTAACTCAAGAACAATTTTTTGAGGGTGATAAGTTAGATATATTTAAAAAAAGAGGAACAAAGGCAACAGTAACAGATTTTTCAATTCTTTTAGGTGCTTATGTTTCAGATTATCATGTAGATAATGATAGCTCTTTAGAGGGAAGAACAGGGTATTATTGGACAAAATCAGATTACGGAGAGAGCTACGCGCGCGCGGTTGACGCTACTGGTACTAGCTATTGCCGCACTGTTCGCAAACGCTATGGTGGGGCTCGCCCAGCTTTACCGTTCTCATCAATCTCTAACATCCCCACGAACGGAGAGAGTGGGAAAAGAGCAAGAGATGGTGTCCTAGAAGTAGAGTATGGATATTATCCACAAAAAGCAGTTTCAAGGGATATGCAAGAAAGACTAGAACAAGCATATAGAAGAGGCAATATTTCAAAAACAAGAAATACTTATACAACAGATTCAGAAAAATATGATGCGTATAGCAGACCATTTAAAGCTAAAACTCACGAAGAATATGAATATAATGGAAAAAGATATGTAAGAGTCGAAGCCAATTCAGACTTCGGTGGAAATCAATTTACTCTTTCAAATGGAGAGCAATATCGTGATGGAGATAATGTATGGGTTGAGGTATTACCAGTGAAATGGTTAGTAGATGAAAAAACTCGTACTATGATTACTGAAAAGCTAATTTTCTCTGGAGTACAATTTAATAGAGAAACAAATTATCATACAAGAGATTTTGATAGGACAGATATAAAAACATTTATGGATAGATATTTGTCAAGAGATTTAGTTCAATCAAGAGGAATAGGACAACAATCACAAACAAGAGCAACAAGCACAACAACAAGAAATGAAAATCCATATAATTTAGAATTTGACGAAGTAAGCGAATCAGATATAATAAGAGGAGCTATTGAAAGCAATGTATCTGTATTTTTACATGGAAAACCTGGATGTGGAAAAAGTGATAGAGTAA
>ENA-ORMS01000027-ORMS01000027.1-human-gut-metagenome-genome-assembly--contig:-NODE-27-length-156385-cov-46.705783_pt1 | contig 156385 bp, 132 predicted proteins | sample MGYA00242104_ERZ508997 | MGnify/ENA primary metagenome ERZ508997 (study PRJEB26280, sample SAMEA2338704) | human gut metagenome | biome: human gut; feature: human-associated habitat; material...
GTGGTGCTGATGTTGTAATACAGCACATCAGCTCCGGTGTATCTGTTGATATAGTCCGCACCTACAAAAAGCTTGGTGCAAGGCTCCATGCCGAGGCCACTCCACATCACTTCACGCTGACTGAGGATGCTGTCTTAGAGCACGGCACCCTTGCCAAGATGAATCCGCCTCTGCGCACTGAAGCAGACCGTCAAAAGATTATAGAGGGACTTATCGATGGCACAATAGACCTTATCGCAACAGATCATGCGCCTCACAGCGCCGAGGAAAAATCAAAGCCTGTAACCGAAGCACCAAGCGGTATCATCGGTCTTGAGACATCTCTTGCTCTTGGTATCACAAGCCTTGTCAAACCGGGCCATCTGAGCATGCTTGAGCTTTTGGAAAAGATGACTATCAATCCTGCCAGGCTGTACCACATGCCTTACGGTACTATCTCAGAGGGTGCTGCTGCAGATTTTGTCATCTTTGATCCTGACGAAAAATGGGTACCATGCGAATATGCATCAAAATCATCAAACACACCTTTCACCGGCATGGAACTGACCGGTAAGGTTAAGTACACCGTATGCGGTGGAAATGTGATTTATTCGGATAAATAAATTGTGTATGCACTATTAAAAAAGCAGATTGTGAACTCATATGTCCACAATCTGCTTTTTTCTACTTTTCCACCAGCTCCAGGCAGTCTCCATAGTGCCTCTGCAGTGACTTTAAGTCCATAATCATCACATAAAATACTCTGCCATTGTGCACTGAATCCACTATCCTGCCATGGTCGAGCACTGAAATATATGTGCCGTCTGCTTTTTGCATATGAAAGAAAATATAATCATTTGAGTGTCCTCCGTTAATCTGCGACCATATGCTTTTTTGACAGCTTTCCTGTTCATCCGGGCGTATCAGATTGCAGAAGCTCTTACCTGTATATGCAAGCAGCTCGTCCATATTTTTACAGCCTGTAAGCCGAAGCAGCTCACTGTTTGCAAGCAGAATCTCATCATTTTCTTTATCTGCTCTGTAAACAATGAAAGCTCCAGGCAAATTATCAATAATATCCTTAACAGCAAATCCAAGCTTTGCGCGGCTCTTTACCTGCTCACCCTTACGGTATGCCATGCAGCCGTTCTTTCCATGCATTTTCACCCCATAAAGTGCCATATCCGCACACCGCATGAGCTGTGAACGGTCATCAGCCAAAACAGGATACTCCGCAAAGCCCATTGAAATGCTAAATGTATGCGCTTCACCTTTACAATAAAATTTCTTGGTTTCTTCTGTAAACTTCTTAAGAAAAGGCTTAGCCTCCGCAACCGTGCAATCCGGCATGAAAATGCTAAACTCATCGCCCCCGTTTCTGCCGAGTATGGCATCCTTTGAAAAATATTGCTTCATGCTCTCTGCAAGCTTCTGCAGTGCACCATCACCTGCCGCATGTCCATACATATCGTTGACCAACTTGAAATCATCAATATCAAGCATCGCCATAACACAGTGCTTTTGCGGGTTCTGCCTCATATATTGCTCAACCTGCTCATCAAAGCCGTGCCTGTTGTAGATACCGGTCAGTGCATCAGTCACAGCAAGTCTCTTGAAATTCTTCTTGTTCTCATTGATTGAAATCAACGCTGCTGTAAGCCCTGTCAAAAGCAGGACTATAATTACACCTCCAATAAACATGTATATCAGGTAGTTATTATTGTGAAACCCACTCTTGGGTAAAATCTCAAGCCTCCACTTGTCTCCATACACGTCGAAGTCATATATCACCGAATCGTTCAACTCTTCCTTTGAACCGTAAACCCACTCATACGTATCATCCCACGGCGAAGCACACTTCTGCAGACTGTACTTATATCCAAAATCGGAAAGAGCCTCCACAGAATCAGAAAAAATTTCCGGAACCTTCAGTATAACAATTGTGAAGCCCCAAAAGCTCTTCTGACCATTTTCATTCTTCAAATAAACCGGATTGCGCACTGCTATACCATATCCGCCCTGCTTCAGCTCAAACGTTCCCTGCATAATTACAGTGTCATTATCCCTCGCATAGCGCGAAATCTCTCCCCTGTCACTATCATTTATCAGATCTATCTTGCCGGATACATTCCCCTCCTCCGGATATATTTCAGTCACAACTCCATTCGGTGCTATCTGTATACTCTGAATCGAATCGTCCATCATATTTGCTGCAATATCATAAAACCTATTTATATTTCCATCACCACTTATGACAACCTGCTTTAAGGTATCGGTAACTCCTATTCCCTCCATAAGCTCGCCATATATACGCTCCGTATATGTCATCGCATTGAGCTTTGCATTTGTCCTGTTCTGCTGTTCCTGACTCTCGCCGACTACATATATAGCGCCGATTAACGCACACATACCCAATATAAATACCACTGCCGGAACAATGAATCTCTTTTTTAGCTTTTTCATTTGTATCACATCCTAAAATCAATGTCTATCTGTTCTATATGATTTTAATATTATAGCTCTACGATAAGAAAATGTCTATAAATTTCCAACACTTCAAACCCATAAGCAAAACTAAAAGAAGCCTCGCTCATTATTGAATGAAGTCTCTACTTTTATGATATCCTGTAAATATACTTAGTTCATATCAATACCTAGTCCTCAATTCCAAACATAAGATACGCATAAATGTTTCCTCTATACTCGCTTGGAATTTCAAGTTGTTTATCAATTATATCTTCAACTGTCTTGAATCCATTTTGGCGGAGATATTCCAATGTCGTTTTACGCACTTTTAATGTCTCTACGCTTTGTTTTCTTACATCCGAAGGAACCTTGTATACTATACGTTTTTCTAACATGACTTACTCCTCGTATAACTTAGCTTCATGGAATTAAAATAGCAATTGGCCAGAAGTTCCGGTCCTGCGGCTCTGTTACTTTTGTTATGTCACCTTTTATCATCTTAATCAAATGCATTGTTTAATATTCCTTCTCTATCTCTCCATCTATTCCGTACATTTTCTTGAATGCGTCAAGGTCTGCCTGATTCTTAATCAGCATAATCTCTTCTATCTTACCTGTATGAATATCCTTAAATCCAGCCACCTGCTCGCCATTACATATGCTTGCTTTGATTACCGGTTTCTTATTCTCTTTATCATATGTCTTTGTAACTTTCTTTTTCTTAAATAGTCCCACTTTGAGCACCTTCTTTTGGCTTTGCCATCATTTGCTATATATTCCGGAGCCTCTCTCTTTGCAATAAATTTCACTTCAATATCCGCAAAATAACTGTATTGAAATCATTATTGATTGCTTTCAAATTAGCCTGTAGTTTCTTTTCAGTTTACTGTTTCATCTTGCACTCCTTTAGTCAAAATCATAATCATCCGGATCTAAGCCGGCATCCTCCAATGCCTCTCTTCTTTCATCTGCATCCATATATTCAAGATCAGTTGCATCTAATCCTGCCAAGGATAAATCGTCTTCCAGTTCGTACGCCTCACTTGTATCCGTATCTTCATGCCCGAATACCACATCATCCATTACGGAATACTCATAAGCATTGAGTTTTCCATCTCCATCATAGTCAAAATCTGGATCATATAATCTTCCATCTGTTCCTAACATAATCCTGTCCTCCTAATTTTCATAATGATTGAATTCACCTCTCACATATATTATGCGCAGATTATGTGTCCAATAAAAAGGACATCTATCTACACAAATCTTCTATCCACTCCCTGCGAATAATTATTTCTAACCAGTGTTCCGGTATGCTCTTATATCCGTAATATATTCCGGCCAATCCTCCTGCGATTGCCGCTGTCGTATCTGTATCATGTCCCAGGTTTACCGCCTTCAACACGCAATCTTTGAAATCCGATGTATTGAGCAGGCACCATAGAGCAGCTTCGATGGATTCTATCACATAGCCCCCGCTGTTTATCTGTTCTGCCGGAATTTTTCTTAATTTCTCCATATTTCTTATTCTGCTAAAATGCTCTAATTCTTTCTTGCTGTCATTATTCTTCTCATAGAAAGCAAAAGATAAATCCACTGCATTTTGTAATAATTCCTCCAATGGTTTATTTCTCTTTGCAAGTTCCCGCACACAGTAAAAATAGATGCCACATGACATTTTGCTTCTTAAATGGGCATGTGTTAATGCCGACATCTTATGTACAATTTCCAAACATGTTCCGTCCTTTAATCCACATTTCTCCTGCAAATACTTCAAATAAATACACACAGGAAGTATCCTCATCAGCGAACCATTTCCGTTGCTGTCTTCTCCAGCCGGACCACATGTATCCACATTTCCTGATTGCTTGTAATTATAAATTGCGAGACTGCACGTAGTTCCTTCATCAAACACCTCTCCTGCCGGTGTGAATTTGCCATTTTCTTCCCAATCTACAAAGTTATCCATAACTTTTTTCAGATTAATACCATCGCTACGCAAAGCAGATAGGGATGCCAACGCCATACTGCTGTCATCAGACCACGAACCTGCCGGAACCGGATACGTTCCATAGCCTGTCATGTCGACGACAGGGTGTTCCTGCATTTGCTCCCTGCTTGAAAACTCCACCGGGACTCCAAGAGCATCTCCTGTTACTAACCCCATCATTCCGTCAAGATATAGTTCTTTACTTTTGACATGGTCAGATATCTCTACATAATAGATTTTCTCATCCTCCAGTCTAATGCATGCCAGCTTTGCATTAGACTGTACACTTCCCATCGCACATCCGCAATCTATATCATAGAAAATACAATCAAGGCTATCATCATACATACGGTACACGTTACCATCGTTGTAAGGAAATTCCTCGTACTTTATTGTTGGTGTATGTCCGGCAATAATCATTCCATGCTCAACTCCACCACACATATATGCATCATCTCTGGCATACAAGTAGAAATCCTCAATACTTTCGTAGGATTCCTCTGTATCAACATTGTCAAGGCTTTCAATATATCCTGCATGAACTACAATACAGGTTCTCTTATTTATATCTGTTTTATAGAAGTACGGCATTCTTTCAACTATTTTTGCCCAGTCACAAAGTAATGCGAATGGAACCAATTCCTCATTAATAAGTTTTCCGATTGTTCCATAGTAATCAAAAAATTTATTATTATTCTGCTCGGCAAATTTCCGAACTGCTTTATACAGGGTTATGGAATCTTCAATACTATTCTCATCAAGTCCTGCTTCATCACATACATATTTCATGATGCGGATGTTTGTCAGGAACTCTTCATCATGATTTCCTCTTACAAAAACCACATTCTCAGGCGCATTGCTAATCCAACTCATCATTTCATAATTCTTTGTTCCCCGATCAATATAATCTCCGGCGCAAATCAGCAAATCTCTGTCACCAAAATGAATCTTTTCAAGCATCTGCTGAAATTCATCATAACATCCATGGATATCAGACATCACATATGTATTCATAGCACAATCTCCTCGTATTTACTTCTACTCAAATGACAGCCGCTTTCTTTATATAATCACCAGCTGCTTTACTATGCTTATTATACACCAATTTCGTTATTTTGTGTCGCATATAAGGTGACATCGGTTTCACCTTATTCTGCCATAATAAAAAGGACCATGTATCTCTACACGATCCTCACATGAATTATTCTAAAATGATTATCGCTTACCACCTCTTTTCTTATAATCCGCATCAATCTTCTTTTTCCAATCAGCAGATAAAGGTGTCGCACACGTCCTTACATGGGTAATTGCCTCGGTGATGACCTCGTAGTTGAGTGCTGTTCCAACCTCATCGCAATGATAGTTTGCAGCCATAGATTCATCGATACCAAATTTCACGGCTTCAGCTGCTGCATCGATATTTGCACCGAGGAAAATGAACTCCCAGCCGTAGTGCTCTTTCTGTCGCTCAATCATATGCCGAACCTTATCGTAAGTGTAACAGTGGCTGGCATTTTCCATACCATCAGTTGTGATGATAAAGAGTGTCTTTTCCGGCACATCTTCTTTTCGGGCATATTTGTGAACATTCCCAATGTGATGGATTGCACCACCAACAGCATCAAGAAGTGCAGTGCAGCCACGCACAAAATATTCCTTGTCCGTAATGTTCGGTACATCTGCAATAGTGATACGGTCATGAATAACCTCTGTTTCGTTGTCAAACAACACGGTGGATACCACGGCTTCGCCCGATTCCTTGCGTTGCTTTTCCAACATGGAGTTAAAACCTCCGATAGTGTCCTTTTCCAGTCCCGACATGGAACCACTGCGGTCTAAGATAAATACAAGTTCTGTCATTTTAAAATCCTCCTGTTCTTATTGTGATTTCATTATAAGAAAACAGGAGAATGAATGGTCGCATGATATGCGACATTTTTATGCGCCGATAAGTGGCTGGTCAAAAGCGAAAAGAACTTCGTTCAATTCAAACACGTTGTAATTATGGTTCACCAGGAAATACTCCACTATCACATCAAACTTGCTGCTGTGGGAGATGGCATACCCTGCTCTGCCAATAAAATCTTTTGTTTCATCAACATCCAATTCCAGTGCAAAGGCAAAAGCCAGTGCCGTTGCCTTGGATGGCTTGTAATCCATATTATTTCGAATTTTTGAGAACAGCTTTCTATCTACATTTGCTTTTTTGTATATTTCGGAGTCTTTCTTTCCGGTACGGTCAATCAGCTGCAGAAGTGTTTCAGAAAAACCTGCATCCAGATTTTGGAGCAGCTGTCCCCAATCATCCGAATCCATCGGCAATGCTGCACCGATTGATTTCTCATCACCTTCTTCCATTGCCTGTGACAGGCAGATATCTTCACAGATCCGGTTACTTCGTGTCAGCAGTTCTCTTGTACGCCTTATTCCAAGACGAGAACCATACATACCTTCCGTTCCATATTCGTCAAGCGTTCTGCTGCGTATATAGTTCTCGTCAATGTAGCCGCTGACGGATCTGAACAATTTTTCCGAAAGGGCAAAGGCTTCTTTGTCAAACACAACCAGATAAATCTGCATTTCATTTTCCAAAAGGAAGGTGCTGATTTCACGAACCGCTATCTGCAGGGCAAGCGGTTTGGGAAATCCATAATTGCCCGTAGCAATCAAGGGAAAGGCAATGGATTCGCACTCATGTTCTTTAGCCAACGCCAGTGACTTTCTGTAACACGAAGATAAAATCTGCTCTTCTCCGTGGCTGCCATCTTTCCAAACAGGTCCTACGGTGTGGATAACATACTTGGCATCCAAATTAAAACCCGGTGTGATAACCGCATTTCCGAAATCTATGCAGCCGATTTGCTGTCTTGCCAAAAGCAGCTCATGTCCGGCTTTTTTATGTATTCCGCTATCAACGCCGGAGCCGATGACAGGGTTAGGATTGGCAGTGTTCACCACCGCATCTACCTGCATATTTACAATATCATTTCGTACTATTTCAAAAGGCATAGGTAACCTCCTCTCATCAGTTTAAATACTTGAGCTCCGGTAAGCCAAAATGCTCCCGGTTCATAATTTTTAATTTCTTTTTGTTCTCAAAGCTCCCGTGAGTGTCTCCGGTAATATAAATCATTTGTCCTCAATCACCGCTTCCTTTAATTGTTTATCAGACTCTGTCTCCGTAATCCTGCACACTGCTCCGCCATCAATTACAAACGTGACTTTTCCCTTCGCCTTATCTCCAATCTTGTCATACAGCCTGCCTGCGCTCATGGACTCACCCTTAACAGTAAAAGGACTGTTAGCAACATATCCTATTTTACCAAGCCCTTTCACCTTTACCATGATTGCTTCCTTGTCATACTCATTATCTGGCTCTTTTTCAAGCTTCACTTTCATTCCTTTTTCCATAAAAGCATTGCCAAAATAATGGCTGCATCCTGTTATTGTAAAATACATTTCATCTTTCATTTTTGTGCCTCCTCGTTTTTATTATTCTCTTTAATCTTTGCTATGCGTGGAGATGTTAACCATTTTTCCATCTCTACAATCCAGACTAACATTTTACGAGGGTAATAAAAAGGACGCACATTGTTGATGCCAAAGTCTTTGATGTTTGATATATTATATATCAGATTGGTATATCCTCTTTACAACATCATAGCTTAGTTTGTGCCTTCTGAATTCATCCACAATCCCCTTATTATTCATTGTTCTTGGTCTGCCGGCAAAACATTCTTCAGAAACTCTGTTGTCACAAAACTGCCATATATATACTCCCATACACCCGCTATTTGCCAATATGGAAGTGAGCTGTTTCTCCAGGGCATATGCCTGATACTCTTCTGTCCATTTGGAGTGTTCCGGATTACGGTATCCATACAGTCCCCCCGCACCGGTCTCAGTTATTAGAAACGGCTTTCCGGTTCCCGGTGTATCGTCCTGTATCCATTCGTATAAATCATCAAGATATTCTTTTACCGGTATGTCCAGATACCACTGCGGATATATGTTAAACGATACAACATCCGGTAGATCAAGGCATATATCATTCTTGATTCTGCAGCTTGCAAAAGAACATGGTCTTGTCGTGTCCATTTTTCTTATCAGTTCAAACTGAGCTGCATAACATTTACGACCATACTCACTCTCGCTGGCACACTCATTAAGAATACCCCATATATAGATACACGGATGATTGTAATGGCTTTCTATCATCTCGGTTATTACTTGCTCTGCCTGAGGTTCAAAAAAAGGATTCATCATCGCCTCTTCATTAAGACCCCTGGCATGATTCTCTTCCCATACAAGTATTCCCATTTCATCACACATGTCAAGGAAACGCTCATCATTCGGATAATGCGTTGTTCTCACGGAATTGGCACCAAGATCTTTAATCAGGGTCAAATCATAAGCCATGGCCTCGCACGGAAGTGCACAACCATATTGCGGATGGTCCTCGTGGCGACAGACGCCCTTAATTCGTACCGGCTTACCGTTTAGCAGAATTTTACTGCCTTCAACAACTATTTCACGAAATCCAAATCGATCCGTCAGGTCGTCTTCAGCTTTGCCATTAACATATAGTTCTGCATTAATCATATATAATTCCGGACTTGATTGTGTCCACTCCGAAACTCCATGGCAACTCAAATCGCGTACAATCGTGATTTCCTGTCCTGCCTCAATGCTTATTTCATTTTCACATCCGACAATCTTTTCTTTATCCTTATCTATACTTATAAAAAGTTCTGCAGCCTGCTTTCTGTCCGACAGATTCTGTACCTTAATCTCAACATGTGCCATCCATCTGCCGGTTCCGTCATTCTCTGTCCTCACATGCATCTGCCTTATATATAAATCATTAAGCTTCTCAAGAACCACAGGTCTTGTCACACCGCCATATGACTTATAATCATTCGGAATATGTAATGCACTCTGTTCTGAAAAACTGTTATCCGCCACCACTGTAAGAGTATGTATCCCTTCGTCCAAGCCTTTCAATATCACATCAAATCCGGTATATGCATTGTAATGTGTTACAACCTCGCAGTCATCAACATACACTGTTGCTGTGTGACTGACTCCCTTGAATTCCAGCCTTATATTTCCTCCGGCATAAAAAGATGTTGAAAACTCTCCTTTTCCACGGTATGCAGCCAGATCCGGAATTGACTCCCAGCAGCATGGTGTGAATACAGAATAGTTCTTCCCATCATCGGTACCGTTAAGTAGCCTGAGATTCCATATCCGTCCGGTAAGTTCTTTACATTCTCTTATATTATGCGTTGAAAAAACACGTATCATATGTACCTCCGATTTGTTTCATAATTTGTAATAATTACTATATAACATTTTCAGCTTATACTCAATAACAAACCGGACAATATTGTATTTAAAATATTTCTTTCACAATACTGACCTCTTTCTTTTGGATCTATATTAAAAAAGCGGACACACAAAGTAACTATACATTACAATTAAGTAGACACAAAAAAAGGAGGTATTTACTCATGTTCACAGGTAAAACAGGAACACGGTATGACGAAGACTTCAAGCGAACTCTTGTCAACCTTTTATCAATCCGGAGGCAAAACCCAAGCAGCACTGTGTAAAGAATACGGTGTATCTTGGCAAAATATGGCAATATGGAGCAAGTTATTGCGGGCTGTTAGTAGTAAAGTTGGTAGTAAAACGAGGTTGGCTTACTACTAAGGATTTTAAATACTCATATCAAACTCTTCGAATACTTGTTGACAGAACTGCCGCAGAAAAAAAAAAGGTTGTGAGAACAACCTTTTTTCTACAAAGTTTTTACTATTTTGTATCAATCAATAATTCTTTTGGACTTTTCCTTAAATTGCTTGATGAAGATATTAGTAAAGATATCATAAGAACTATTGACATAAATAAAATCACATATATCATTAATTTTGGAGATATATTAATTTCTAAACTTGTTAGTGTTTTATTAAAACCATCTACTTCAGCTCCACCTCCAAGTTGGCTGGATTCTCCTTGTTTAGCAATTTGTTTTGCTATGGTACCAGTAACTTTACTTAATATGTTATTTCCTATCATACTTGCTGTATAAACTGCCAGAAAGTATGATCCTATAAATGCCGGAATTGATACAAATACAAGTTCAATAACAAATTGTCCGAATATTTTAGCTTTTGAAATTCCTAGTGAAAGCAAAATTGCAATTTCCTTTTTTCTGGCATTCATCCATAAAAATAATAGTAATGAAACTGTAACACCTGCAAATAATAATGAACCTGCAAATAATTTGTTCGCTATTTTATATATACCTGATATTGATTGTTGTAGTGCCGGGTAATTATTTGAACTTTTAATCAAATTATATTGCTGCCAATCTATATCAAGTTTTTCAATATTTTTAATAACCTTATCTAAATTTTTATCACCTTTTACAAAAAATGTTGCATCTTGATATACTGCAGTATCCTCTGTATTTCCATATACTTTTGCAGCCGTATCTAAATCAGTTATCAAAGTATTTTCGTAAAGTTCTTGGGCTACAGTAACACCACCTTCATTATGACCATCGAAAAGACCTTTTATCTCGACTTCTACTTCTTCATTTGCTCCTTTTTCATTATCAGCATCAAATAAATTAGATTTTATTTTTATTTTATCTCCAATTTTTAAATTGTTTTTTTCTGCTAAGTCTTTATGCATTAAAATCTTGTTTTTATCATTTTCGTTTAAATGTTCACCACTAGATAATTTATAAGCTCCTGAGATAAACTTATTTTCTTTTGATGAATCATTAACTCCTGTTAACATAACAGCTCTTTTAAAGTTTTTTGCTCTTTCTGGTGATTGACCTGAAAGTGTTTTTTGAGTTTCTATTATATCATTATCAACTAAATCAGCAACACTATTAATTCTTTTTACATATGAATCAATATCTTTTGATGCAGCTATTTTTTCAATATCTTGTCCTTTTATATTGCCACCACCTCTTGGTGTTCCAAAATTAACTCTTCGGTTTATTTCCATAGAGAAACTATTTGTTATATTTCCATAAGTTTCTTTTGATGCTCTGTTCGTAGCATCTTTAATTGATAAACTAATAAGACAAAGTGTTGACATAGCTGTTATAACTAACAATATAATTATTGATTTTAGACTTTTTCTAGTTACATAATGAAATGCATTTTTAATCATTATTTGGCCTCCTGAGTAATTTTGTTTATGCTTTTAAGTTTTCTATCTCTTAATTCCAAAACAATGTCTGCAGAATTTGCAACTTCTTTACTATGTGTTACCACGATTACACACTTATTTCTTTCTTTTGCTAACTTTTTAAGTATTTCAATTATTTCACTTGCAGTATCAACATCTAAGTTTCCAGTGGGTTCATCTGCTAAAATAACTGGGGCTTCCGAAACTAATGCTCTTGCAATAGCCACTCTTTGTTGTTGTCCTCCTGATAACTTCATTACATTTCTATTTATTTGACTTTTATCAAGCCCTAATTCAAATAAGATTGTTTCAGATGCATTTTTATTTACTAATCTGACATTTTCTATTGGTGTTAAATAATCAATTAAATTATAGTTTTGAAAAACTAATGATATGTTATTTTTCCTATGATTACTATAGCCGTCTTTCTCTATATCATTTCCATTAAATAAGATTTGACCTTTTTGTGGTTTATCTAAACCTGCTAATAGTGAAAGTAATGTTGACTTTCCTGCTCCTGATTTTCCTATTATTGCATAGAATTTTCCAATTTCAAATTTTTGATTTACTTTAGATAATACTAACTCACCTGAATTTGAATAATTATATGTTACATTTTTTATTTCTAATATATCCATTTTTATTCTCCTAACTTATTTTTGATAATATTTCTTTTGGTTTTTTTATTAATATCATTAAACTTGCAATAATAACTGATAGAACAATAATTCCAATTAATATTCCGTAACTTTCTAAAAATGTTATAAAATTTGAAATTAAATTATTGTTTTTAAGTAAGCTATCAACCGTTATTGTTGAATCATCAGAATTCATAAATCCATCGACTATAATATTTAATATTACATTTCCTGTAAACAATGATAATACTAAAGAGGGTAGTGATATAAATAACAATTCAAGTATAAATTGAGTTACAATTTTTATTTTACCTACACCAATTGATAATAATATTCCTATTTCACGTATTCTTTCTCTTAACCACAATATTAATATTAACGATAAAACTGTAATTCCACCTATCATAATTGAATATGTCATGATATTAATAATATGTTCTATTCCATCTATAGACTCTAGTGTTTCTTCGAATATATGGTTATCACTTGAAACCTTTAATTGTGACCAATCAATTTTGATTTCTTTAATTTTATTTAGTGCTACCTTTGTATTTTCTGAACTATCTGAGTATATTTCAAGTTTATTAACAATTTTGTTATTTTCAGGTTTATTTAATGCTTTTTGACTTGATTCATAATCAATAAATACCATATTTTCACTAAAGTCTGATGATAAGCCAGTATATTTTTCTTGTTTTTTACCTGAAAAGATTCCAATTATCTCAAACTCATATTCCATTTTCTTTTCATTGTTATTATAATCAATCAATTCAAGTTTAATTTTATCATTAATATTTAGATTATTTTTTTCTGCAAGTTCCTTATGAATAAGAATTTTTCCTCTATCATTATTCTTAATATGTCTGCCTTTTATAATAGTGAAAATGCCACTACTAAATAAATTGTCCTTTTCACTATTATTAGTAGCTTCTACTGAAAGCATATTTTTGAACTCATCTGATAAATCATCTCGTTCTATTAATTGTGTTCCATCTACAACCTTGATGTTTGTAGTTCTGGCAAGGCCATCATACATAGTGATAATTTCTTTTATTTCTTTAATATTATCTAATTCTTTAAACTGATTAGTTTCAAAAGTATCACCATTATTTTTAGTTATTGATAATGATGTATTTGAAATCTTATATAAGTTTTTTTCCAAATTACTTGTTGATTTGGATATATTCAAACATGAATACAAAAATGAGAGAACTAATGTTAAAATAATAAATACTATACATGTTCTATTTCTTTTTCTTAAAATATATGCTATAGCATTTTTTAGCATTTTATCAACCTCCTATCTTCAGTTTTTTGCTTAAAAAAAGATATGGAAAAGTGTTTTTTAATATCAGCCATATCTTTTATTTTTTTCTTAAAAATGTAGACACTCCAAATAATTATATATGTTTTTTTTATTTTTGTCAATTAATCAACAAATTTTCTGTCGAACTGTGAACACCATACACGATTTTTGGCTACACTATTTTTTATCTTCCCAATATCCATTAAAAAAAGGGCTGTCGCCCTAAGAATTTTCTTTGAGTCGCCATGAATCAGGTGCTGGATTCCATCTGTTTTTGTTCATCCTCCCGGATCAGGTTTCGAAAACTTTTCTTTGTATGTGAAAAGAATTCATCCAAATTTTTGTATCCTGTCATATGAAGAAATTCACGGTTGGCGTAAAACAATTCATCATCTTTTTTATCCGCTTTATAAATAATAAATGCACCCGGAAGATGTTCTGAAACATCTTTAAGCGCAAATCCCAGTTGTTTACGGACTCCTGATTGAAGTCCTTCCTGATATGCCATACATCCATTTTTTCCATGTAGTTTTATTTCATAAAGTGCTGCATCTGCACATATTTGATCCACTCTGTGGATATTCCGCATAGCCGAGAGAAATCCTCTCCAAGTTCTAACATAAATTCCTGCAAATGATCCACAAGAGCCTGTTCTAAGTCAGATTCTGACACAGCATTCCTTGCATCAAGTCCCAAAAATTCAAATGTAAATGGGTCTTTTATTGATAGCATTGTTCCATTTGCATTATCAACAGATTTTTTTAATAAAAGCTCTGGTTTTTTACTTATGCCAGTTCTTATGTAAAGGTTAGTTTTTATCTGTCTACGGAGTTCTCTTACATTCCAGTTGCATTTCATACACTCTGTTTCGTAAAAAATCGTTCAAACGCATCATTTAATACCATAATTTCCCGAATATGGGAAAAAGACAAGTTATTAACCAAAACATCTGGATCTGTGACAAATTGGTTCGACACTGTCGAACTTTTTCCAAAATCTTGTAATTTAAATTCGCTCGACACTGTCGAACCAATTTGAGGATATACTTTATAAAATTGTCTACATGCCTTAAAAAGCGTATAATTCATTCCTTTTTGGTCAATTTGTTTTTCCAAATTTTTCAAAAGATGAGAACCATATTCTGCTCTGTCGCTGCCATCTTGCTCGTATTCGACTATATAATAACCAATCGCCCAATTGCGCAATGTCATAAGCTGATTTACAGCACTTTTTGCTGCTGAACTTGCTTTATCATTTATTTGCTTAATACTATCTGCAAGCAGTTCAAATTTCATTGCATTGCCTCCAATACATTGTCCTGAGACTAATCATACAGGAAAAATTGTGGAAACGAAAGCAACTTATTGTTGCGGGATAATAAATCGCGCTGCTCACATTAACGGCAGACCGCATCCAGCGCCTGTTCTATCTTTTCTTTCTCTCCACTGCCGTTGGTCTCAAACCGAAGCAGCGGAATCTCACACAACTCCATAATATGATTTTTCATCGCATCACGTGCCTGCTGAATGGTATTATTTTTGTGGAATCTGTACCCGTCTACTTCGATAGCCAAAACCGGTTTCTTACTGATTCGGTTGTAAATAATAAAATCCAGATGCGTCGCCGGATTTACGGCATAGCGAAGTTCCTGCTCATTCAAAAGGCCGATGTTCTTAATCAGTGATTTTAATGGATAATGGTCAAAAATGCCAAACTGGGAATAATCTTTATCATGTATAACATCTTCAATGAGCCCATACATCAAATTCTCTGAATCAAACTCCGATATTTTTTTATGCTTTGTGAGGTATTCTTTTTTTTCATCAGCATACTGACTGTAAAGGTAATCAAAAATTGAATATATTTTGCTATCAGTAACTTCAAAATTGTTGTATTGTATGTAATCTATTAAATCTGTTATATTACGCTCCCGCGCCTGCACATTTCCGGTGACAACCAGCACTAAACGCCTTTTGGCTCTAGATACGGCAACATTAATCAAGTAAGGATCATCCGCAAAATCCGAGATTGCATCATCAACGGTCGAGATAATTATATTATCTTTTTCCCTACCCTGAAATTTATGGACGGTTGCTGCATCAACACCGTTTATCTGGTAATTTAACGCCTTCACCTGATTTCTGTACGGCGTGATAATTCCGGTATCATTCAAATCAAGATTATGTCCCGGTATAATCTCATTTTTTATGATATCTATCTGCCTCTGGCTTTGATGATCACGCTCATGATTTCCAATATTTGCTTTTACCACGGACAAAACATCTTCTTCACCATTATCTGCCGTCATAATTATCAATTCACCATTATAGAATTTCTGGTTACAAAAATTAATGATTTTAGGATGACACCTGTAATGCTCTCTCAGCATGGTCTGCGCCACGCCCGGCATAATGTTTAGCACCGACTGCAAAAAACTGTTTGTATAACGATATCCGTCATCAATTTTATATGTATCAAATATTGCCTCTGCTTTATCTTTTACATCCGCTGTAACAACATTAGGAAGCTGTTTAGTATCGCCTACTATAATGGCATTTTTTGCACATGAAAGCGCTAATGCCCCGGTTGCAATGTCAACCTGTGAAGCCTCGTCCATTATAAGATAATCATATATAACATCCTGATTCAGACTGTTTTTGGAAGAAAAAGTTGTACTCAGAACAACCGGATATTCAGACAGAAATTCAGATGATTTTTTTCTTAAATCATCCACCTCAAATTTAGTTCTGCTGCCACGCTTTCCATATACTGATGCGAGTTTATTTTTTAACAGAATCATTGAATCTGTGCAAAGATTCTCCATTAAATCCTTATTAGCATTATTTAGGTATTTTTCTGTCTTATTGATTTCTTCTGTTAACTCTTCTCTGCGGACGATGTAATATTTAAGCTGGAGAATTTCTATTATTCTGCTAATTTTCTGTTTATAAAAATCATGATTCTTTATACCACATGCAAAAAGAGCCCTTATCCTAAACCCTAATCCCACGGTTCCATTGTTTTCGGCAATATCCTGACATTTATTCCACAATAAGAGCAAGGAGCGTGATGAAATCTTTTTGCGAAATTTCACTGTCACGATAATTTCCGTTGCGCCTTTTGCATAGTCGGTAAAATAAGCATACTCCGTGTCAAGCTGTGAAAGTTCTTGCTTTAATAATGCCAGGTTTTCCTGCTTGTCAAAAACTTCTTTCAGCCGGATTGACTCTTCGGATATTCTGCCACGAAGTTCGTCACTGTTTCCTTCATATTTCCATGATGTAAAATCAGGATAATCCGCTTTCTGATTCAAAATAAACTCATGCTTATTCTCTGAATTTCCAAGCATAGCCGCCACAAAACCGAGGTTATATTTCGGAGATGCCAGTTTGTCATACACATTTTCGGTTGCAGAATTGTTATTTGATACAATCTGTACCGTCTTTCCCTGCAGCAAAATATTGGCAATAATGTTCAATATCGTCTGTGTCTTGCCCGTACCCGGCGGTCCCTGTATTACACTGATGCGATTTTCCATCGCGCGTTTCACTGCCATGTACTGGCTCTTATTACATCCAAACGGAAAAACCGGTACATAATTTCCCTCTTTGCACTGCCTGTTACCCGATTTTAAGTATGACGCCAATGCAGTATTTCTGCCGACAAAAGTTATTTTATCAAACATCCTGGGCAATATTTTTTCACCGGTCTCTTCAACCCTGATTTCGCTGAGATTAGCTATTTCCCTTATGTAACTCAATACATTCGCGGATTGTTTCTCGCTCAGACACGACTCCTCCACTTGCAAATCATTGTATCGATACTCTCTCTGGCTGCCGTCTCCAAAACATATACGCCAGTATTTTTCCATATCGTCATTAAACTCATATATGGCCTCGACATTAAAAAAAGTGCGTCCATCCCTGCCAACCTTATACCGGCCCGGTTCCAGTGCCTTGGGATTAAATAACTTCTTAACATTATCATATACATAACTATATGTCTTGTCAGTGTTAAACTGTACTTCCCATTTATGTGACTTATGGCTGTACTCACAATATTTAACTTCCGAGGTCTTAATCTCGCCCTTTATAATAATCATGGGATGTCTGGTGTTCATAGCTCCTCCTCGAGACAGGTGAATTGTATTATTATTTGAATAAGTGTGATGTTATTACCCTACATTACCCTACATTAACCTACATTAACCTACATTAACCTAGGCACAAACTTATTCTCCCATACTCTCATAATACTGTCTTGATTGTTTCTCCATATACAATTCTTCATTATAACATGCTAAAATATAGTTGATTCTGGAATATAGTATTGGATTTTTGGCACATTTTAACATTTCGGTGTAAAATGTCTTAATTTCATTTATATTAAGATTCATCGCAATTGTGACTAGCGAATTTAATATTGGCCTAGTGTTGTTAATTGTTGAGGAATTCAACTTATTCATCGCATATTTGAATGTGTTTTTATAATTTTCTATAGAATAGTCATCTTCTAATTCATCAGGATACAATAAATGTTTTTCCTCCTGTTCCGCCTCGTCCCGTATAGTAAAGACCTGTTTTTCGTACTGTTCTGCATTATAATTATTTATTTCATCTATAAATTTCGACGTTTTTCTATTACAACAATTATATCCATCATAATCACAATAATCCCATTTGGACGCATCGATTGTTTTTTTCTTACCATAAAGCTTATCGTCATAAATAACTTTAGCAAACGATAACAATTTACTTTTATTTTCTTCTGCTAATCCAATTTCCTGTAAAGAGTTATACATATCCACAACATTTTCTTGGCTTTCAAAGTAAGAAATATTACAATCATTAATTTTATTAATAATATCATTCACAATCTCTTGTGCCTGTACATTATTATAATTATAGAGCTGACGGAGTTTATATATATCGTGTACCACTTCAAACCCACTATTTGATATTTTTCTATGCTCTTGTTGTTTTTTAAAGACAATACTTGGTTCCCTGCCATAAACCTTACTCAGTAAAACATCTTGTCCCAACAATGCGACTAGATTAGAAATTTGCTTACCATAAACTATATTATCATAATAAAATATGACAATGCGTGTATTGGGGCATTTAAATACTGAAGCAAGTACGTCTCCGTCTGTAATATCTAATGAATGTCCAAAAATATACACCTCATCCTTATAATCTTGAGATTTTTCTGGTTTTCCTTGATTATCAAACCAATACACATACTCGCAATCTGTTTTCTTGCGAACTCTTTGATAATATTTTTTAAACTGTATAAACTCTGTCTTTTTATTACGCCTACTTTCATCCAAATATTCGTCTATTCCCAATACCATATTACATGTATCTACTGTGTTAGAAATGAATGCCTTGCCGTGAATATAATTGTACTTAATTTGTTTTCTGCCATATGAGTATAATCTTTCATATGTATCCGTATAATTAAAAGAAATAATATGGTCTGGGTTCAAATTAAAAATATCAGGAGAGTAATATTCAATTTTTATATTCTTAACATAATCACAAAGGTATATCTCTAACAACCTTATTAACTCGTCTAAATGTTTTACCCATTCTGATATATATTCGTTGACAGCTATAGGGCTACCACCTCTATATACAGGTACTGCATCAAATGATAATCTATCCAATTTTCTTTTCATATAATCTGGCACAACAATAATTCTTGAGCCTTTTTTTGTTTCAGTAATAACATAATCTTTAACATTTTCTAATTCTTGAACTACTTGTGATATTTCCGCCTCGAAATCTATCCAGTTATCTCCAAACGCTTCTTTAACGCCTAAAAAATACTTTATCCACATATTTTCATCAATCAAGGATAAAATTTCACACTTAATATTATTTTTATCCGATAATAAAAATACATCTTTTATATATCTCTTTAAATCCGTGTCTGCCAAATAGATCTTCTCAATTTCATTTTCACATATCTCTTTAACATAATTTATTTCTTCAATAAAACTAAGAAAATCTTTATATTTAGTAGGCAAATTATGATCTATATCAAATCCGTTTCCTATTATTAAAGTTTGCATATGTATCCTCTTCTTTCCAATATTCTCTGTCAACCTCTGCTAATAATTATTTCTTTACACACGCATATATTTTTACCAAATGTCCATTATTATTTTAATCCGTAAAAGTGAGTTCTCTAACAGCTATGTTCAAACGCTGTCAAATCAATCAGAAATCACAAATATAGACCACGATACTAGTTCATATACTTTCTAATTTGCATTTTTTTAGCCTATACGTTCTTGAATTATTATCTATTTTCATCTTATATACAGGAATATTTTTACTTATTGCGATGTCCATAATAATTTTTTGATTTATTGGACTTATCTTCCTTCCCAAACAAACTCCTGATGGCTTGTACTTTACACATGTATACTCTTGTTGAGCCCATACGTTATTATCTGTTACATAAAATAATCTCCATTCTTTTTCATGACTCCATTCTTTAGATTTTATCAATGCCAGTTTTGTAGACATAAATTCATCTGGGCAAGGTACTATACTATTAATCCAATTTGTATCATAATTAATATCAGCTCTGTTCATCAGTTCCTCCAGAATCCTAATTTTGAATATGTAGGTAGCATATTCCGTCGTATCCAATCTTTGATTGTCATATACTATTGGAAATAAATTTACCCATGTTTTATATTCTAAACCATTTGCATATTTTGTCTTAAATACATTTTGATTGCCAAATTCATACTCCAAAGCGAATCCTGTAGCATTATCACCATATTGCCCCCACATCATATCAGAATATATTTTTTCACTGAAACACGCAAACTTTATGCACTTTCTAATTTTCTCTACTGCATCATATAATTCTTCATCTAAATTTGATAACAAAAATTGTAATAATTCTTGTGATATACGAATCAAATTTTCTTTATCTAGGCGTTTTAAATTTTTGCATATGACACTAATGTTAGGAAACAGCTCATTAACTTCTTTTGGTATATTGTCTTGTGACAATAAATCTGTAATTATCTTCAATACACCATCATCCCCTACTGTCGCTTTGAAGGATTCTACAATCTCATCCTTATTGTAATATAATCTTGCATCAAAATCATCATTCATAGATGTCCCATTAGCAAACCATAGTTCATCATTGTAAAATGCGCTGAAATTTCTTTCTAAACAACTCCTAAATCTATATAAGCTTCTTGGTATATTCATAGTTACTAAATTTTTTATTTCAGAATACCTTTTACCTTTTTTATCCGTCGGTAACCAAAATGGAACCTTTGTATTTTCTATTATTGATTTATAATATGTACTATTCACTCTTATATAATCTCCTTATTCGACAACTCTTTTTCTTTTTTTACCAATTATTTTTTGCTAATGCTTCGTAATAATTGTTTGTAAGTTCAGAAGTAAGAAGGTCATCATTCATAAGCCTGACAAACGCATTCTTAGACTTTTTGGAATCTAAAAGAAATTTTGTCCCATCAGCATTGAGCTTTATTGGATTTTTTTTGAAAAAAGTATGTTTTTTCGTGAAATTAATAATATTTTCATTTGATACAAAGCCAATAACTTTTGAATCTTTGCATATACGTGTCAGCTTTCTTGCAAACGTAATATCATCAAGCTCGTCCGATAAAACCTCCGGGTTTTCTAATATATTTATTTTCTGTATATCTGATATGCTTTTGGCTGCTTCTGCTTTTATAAGCGCATGAAATGAGCATATTTTTTCCATCTTATCTATGTCTGTTATGTAAAACCTGTTCTCCCAAAGCATAAATTGATAGTTGAAATCAATACGCAGAATATCTTCATCATAACGTTTAAAACGACTCTCATGTTTTATCGGTGTAAGCATAAATCTATCTCTTTTCAGTAAGCTGATTGGATATTGTTGCTTATATAATACAACATGACAGTCTTCTGTTCCAATAACAACTATGAAACCCTTTATATCTTCAAACTTATCATTTCCAACAACAAAAAAGTCATTTCTGTGAGCAGCGGTATTTTCCATTGCTTCCATCTCTTCCGGGAACTTGTCCAAATCATAAAGAAACAGCGCTTTACCACGTTCGTCGGCCGAAGACAGATTGATGATTTCTGTATCACACTTATCAATCAATGAATCTTTTATTGCCTGAATAAATCCATTTCTAAGGCCTATCAACGAATTGCTTATATCTCTATCTTCGTCCGCAACATTCAACCTTTTTATTTCCAAAGTTTTCGTTTTTTTCATCAGCGCATATATTTCCATGCCACTGTTCTCATCGATTTTGTTATTTATATCATCTAATAAATTATTTACATTCATTTTTTTGTTTCCTTCCATAATATACATTATCACTTAGCAGCATATATCTTATATAATCACCTTTGTCAATTTTACCTCTGATAATAAGTATACCGCTATCTAACCCTGTTGAGGATTCTGTTTTAATTTTATACACGTTAAATCCTGCTAGAACCAATGTCGGATTTGAATAATACAAATTAGTTCTGATAAATATGCAACCAATAACTGCTATTACTGCGAAAAGGACTAAAATATCCCGGCAATCTTTCATAGGAAAACACACCAACGGAATTATATATGTAGCTAAAAAAGACAGATTTTCATAATTAACACTCTCACATTCTGTTACCTTTACCGGCAGATTAGTAGTGTTTTTAAGGCTGTCCTTAAATATCATATATCCTATCACGCCAAACAACAAAAGCACAATACATATCAATACCGTATAATTTGTTTTTAAAAGGTACAAAAAATCTTTATTTTTAAAGGCATCTCTCATTGCACAAATATCGATTTTAAGAACTATTATTAAAAACAATAAAATCCATAATGAAATCAAATATAAATTCAATTTCAACAACGTTACCTTATAATTTTTTGCTTTGTGCAAACAATTACACCTCACCTTCATAACAATATTGCAATTAAATTTTTATAAATAAGGGGATTTACAAGAACTACTTAATTTGAAAAATAAAGAACTTAACCTCTTAATTATTTATCCAACGTACCTTTTTCATTAAATATATATCTTTTGTATCTGCTATTACATTAACACCATTCTCAATATTGCGCAAGTATTTTATCGTATTTTGTCGATTTGTAAGCTGTCATTTTTCAATAATTTTATAATCAGATAAAAATAACATTCCGGCAAAATTATTACCGGAATGTCACCTGGATTTTAATTGTGATTTATTTTTTCCACGGGCGGTTACTGCCGTCCCAGCCACGTTCATGCCAATAATTTAAGTCTGTTTCACACAAACCGGCTTTTTTCTGGATCATTCGCATGACTTCAAAGTATATGCGGGTCTTGAGGCCGGGACGGACCTTGCCGTAGTTTTTTACAAGGCGGCGGGCTATCCTGGCGGATTTGTGTTCCATTTTACTCTTAACTTTGTCATTGACTCTGGTCCAGCTCATCGAGTGAATGTTGATACCGTATTTGTAAATTTTCGGGACGCCCCAGAAGAAAAGGCTGTCGGCCATGTCTTTGTTCGTGCTTGCAGTGCCGGCACCGGCGGCGGTTGAGACGCATACCGCCTGCTTGGTAAACATTGCCGGTCGCGGGCGGTGAATCATCCAACGGTATCCGTAGTGGTCGAGAAGCATTTTCATCTGGCCGGTGCAATGGTAGACGTACACCGGGCTCGCAAGAATGATTACGTCAGCCTCGTCGAGTGCTTTGGTTACCGGCTCCAGTCGGTCGTAATGCGGGCATTTATGTTCGTCGCGCAGAATGCAGGTGGTGCAGCCGACGCATATGCCCTCAAAATCCTTCGGGAGGAAAAATTCTGTGATTTCGCCGCCGGTGCGATCCGCTATCATGTGCGCAAGATGATATGTTGAACCTTGATGATTCTGTCCGTGTATTATTGTTATTTTCATGTAAGTATCTCCTATTTTAGGTCTGACTATATTTTAGCCCAATCCACATTTAAAAACAATATCAACGAAAGGAGGTCTTCTTACTTTTTGGCCTCATATTCCAGAAACTCTTTGGTCTTGGACCAGTATTTAATTCCCCAGTGTTCAAAATCCCATTCCTGCATATAGGCATTACATTCGTAATCGATGTAATATAACTCTCCGTCATATGGGACAAAATTTGTCGGGAAATAGTCGATATTCAGGTTTGCAGGATATAATAGTTTACACATGTCCTGCATCTTTTCAATCCACCGGGTCTCCATCCTGTCAGTTTTGACAAGTTCATATACGGTGTCTCCCTGTATATATTCCTTAAGAAGCCTCTCTTTTTCCTCGTCCACAGCCAGAAGCTTCGGCATTGTGATTCCTGTTTTTCTCAATGTTTCATAATCATTGAGTTCTGACTTGAGTTTATCTCCGAATGTGTAATATTCACATGGTTCATGGTGAATCTGCTTCAAAACATACCGGCTGTGTCCGTCGGTCACCAGATACGAATATCCGCCTTTTCCCTTGCCTAACAGGCGCACCACTTCATATTCATTCCCATTAATTGTCATTCTATTGTCTTCCATGTCATATCACCTACATTCTCACACAATCCCTTGTAATTTCACTGAGTCTGGAGACTCCGCACATCTTCATCGTGTCATTAAGTTCTGCGCCAATCTTGTCTATGTATGAGTACACGCCTTCTTCGGCACCGCCGTAAACGGCAGTCACAAAAGGTCTGGCGATGATTACTCCGTCAGCGCCAAGAGCAAGGGCCCTGAATACATCCGCACCGCTTCTTATTCCGCCGTCGACGAATATCTTCATTGAACCGTTGACTGCATCTGAGATTTCTTCAAGAACCTCGGCTGTAGCCGGACAGCCGTCAAGCACACGGCCGCCGTGGTTGGACACCACAATGGCGGATGCGCCGGCCTCTTTGGCCTTAAGGGCTCCCTTTGCCGTCATGATACCTTTTATAATAAAAGGCACATCTACCATTTCAATGATCTCTCTTAATTCCTCAACCGTTTTACTGCCGGCAGGAGGTGTAAGATTCTTAAGGAAAGGCAGCCCCGCCGCATCGATATCCATGGCCACGGCGAATGCGCCCGATTCCTTGACAAGTTTGATTTTGTCACAGATTGTATCTGTATTCCATGGTTTTACGGTCGGTATTCCGACACCGTCAGCATTCCTGATGGCTTTTGTGGCTGCAATCATGACATTGCCGTCGGTTCCGTCACCCGTGAATGCAGCGATTCCGCCACGGGCACACGCCGATACAAGAATATCATTGTACCTGACGTCATCAAGGCAGTCACCGTAATGAAGCTGTACCGCGCCGACCGGTCCTGCCATAAAAGGATACTTAAATTTCCTGCCGAATATTTCTAAGGACGTATCGACCGAAACGTTTTCAGCGATTGTATCCATGTTGATACGTATTTCCTTCCACTTATTGTAATTACGTATTGCAGTGTCTCCGACACCCTTGGCTCCGGGACCCGGCATAAGGTTACGGCAAGCTGCACCGTTACATTCCGGGCACGCCTTGCAGAACTGTCCTATACGCGGTCTCGCCGCGTCTATACATTCAGAATATTTCATTGTCATCACTCCTGGTATTATCCCAATTCTATCTCCTGTGCTCTTGCGATGGAAGCATCTATATTGGCGCAGAAATTCTCTCTTCCCACTTCATCGGCAAAACCTGCTTTTTCCATCATATGAAGCGGCTGTTCTTTGACATGCGAAAGAATCAATGTTATGCCCTTCTTCTTGCAGAGAGCGTGTATTTTCTTAAGTGAACGAAGAGCCGTCATATCCATTGCAGGCACACCACGCATCCTTATTATAAGAACTCTGGTATCCGGTCCCGTTGAAATCTCCAGAAATTTGTCGGCAGCCGCAAAAAACATCGGTCCGATTATCTCGTACACCAGTGTATGCTTTGGAACCTGCTTAAGATTAATGTGCTCCGGATCATCATTCTCATCTATATCATCACCAATATATTTCCAGCTCTTGATTTCCGTCACGTCAGCCATTCTCTTTAAGAACAGAAGCGCCGCAAGAACCATTCCTACTTCAATGGCAACCACAAGGTCAAATACGACCGTGAGAACAAATGTTGCCACAAGCACTATTATATCACTTTTTGGCGAATCTTTAATAAGAGAAATAAATTCCCTCCATCCACTCATATTATATGCAACGATAAAAAGTATTGCAGCAATGGCCGGCATCGGAATCCATGCCGCATAAGGCATAAGAACCACAAGTATTACCAGAAGAGTTATGGCATGAACCATTCCTGCTATCGGTGAACGGCCGCCGTTCTTGACATTGGCGGCAGTTCTTGCGATTGCTCCCGTTGCCGGAATGCCTCCGAAAAGCGCGGAAACAATATTTCCGGCACCCTGCGCGATGAGTTCCATATTAGGTTTGTGCCTGCTTCCAATCATACCGTCCGATACCACGCATGAAAGCAACGATTCAATTCCCGCAAGGATTGCTATCGTAAATGCATTCGGAATCTGCCCGGCAATCGCCGAATAACTCAGATCCGGTAACGCCGGTTTCGGAAACGCGCTTGATATTGTATATAAGTCACCTATGGTCTTAACATCCATCTTAAGGAATTTAACCATGACAACTGCTACGATTACCGCTATAAGTGACGGCGGAATCTTGCTGAATATTTTTATCTTCGGCAGAAAAATAAGTATAAGGAGTGATACCATCCCGACAATCAATGCCTGATAATTAAAAGTACCTATCGATGCTGCTACCGCCTTGACCTTATCGATTGTTTCGATTGGTGATGTGGTAAATGTCAAACCAAGGAAGTCCTTTATCTGACCAACAAAAATAGTAACGGCAATTCCTATTGTGAATCCTGTTGTTATCGTATAAGGTATGAATCTTATAAGATTACCAAACTTAAATATTCCCATTATTATAAGGATAATGCCGGCAAGAATTGTCGCTGTCACAAGACCTGACATACCGTTTTTGGCTACAATTCCGGCCACAATAGTCGCAAATGCGGCCGTTGGGCCCGCAATCTGCACGCGGCTTCCGCCAAGGAAGGATATAACAAAGCCGGCAAAAATCGCCGTGTAGATTCCCTGTTCCGGTCGCACTCCCGATGCAAGCGCGAGTGCGATTGAAAGCGGCAATGCTATTATCGCGACGATTATTCCGGCTATAATGTCCTTGAATAACTGTTCTTTGCTGTATGATGTCTTAAGAACATCAAATAATTTGGGTGTAAATTGTTTCATTTCTTCTCCATTCCATTCCTATAAAGTGTACAAAACACCTTATTATACCACCTGGTATACAATTTACAACCTTTTTATAAAATTTATTCCTCGCTTTCCATAAAATATATTCTGGATGCGAAATCCGGAAAAAATCTTACCTCGCTGTTATACCCCGTCCCACCATATGCCGGACTCAGCCTGACGCCTGCATACATAAGGGCATCACCGTACATATATACATCCTCTTTTTCACCATCCATTTTGATAAAATGCGCGGCTGCATTATGAAGGAATGAATCCGGTTTGATATGCACCGGTGAAACTGTGTTAATCAGGTCCCCAAAATTCTTTATATTGTATTTGAGCTCACGGTTGCAGAAATGATACCGGCAGTCCGGCAAAAGCCCGCATGCCCTGTAGTACGCAAACTGCGTATTCGGCTCGGCAAGTTTCTGCATTATAAAACCTATGGCTCTTTTTTTATCGGGTGATACGCAGGTCCACTCCTGTACCGGCGAATTGTCCGCAAAATTCCTTGTACGGTAGAATCTGCCGAATTGAAGAACATCACGCCATTTTTTGTAAATTTCAATCTGCGCCTTAATGGCATCCAGCTCTTCTTTTTTCATATCCGACAGATTGCACTCGTATCCGCATATTCCAAATGAAGCGACATTGAATCTCGTCTCTAAAGGTGTGGTTCTTAACGTCTGGTGGTTCGGGCAGCCGGACACATGCGAACTTATCACTGACAGAGGGTAGCCGTAGCTGTAACCGTTCTGAATCATTGCACGGCACAAAGCATCCGTATTGTCGCTTGCCCATATCTGCGGAAAATAACACAATATCCCGAGGTCAAAACGGTTTCCGCCAGCCGCACACCCCTCGAACAGTATGTCCTGAAACTTTTCCGTCAATATTCTCATACAGCTGTACAACCCGATAATATACCGGTGTCCGGTTTCCATCTGCTTACCGGCCGGAAGATCCTTTGAGAAATAATCTGTCACTATCCTGTTCATGTCCCATTTGACATATTTTATGTTGGCAGATGCAAAAAGCATGCTCATCTCTTCAACAATATAATCCTGTACATCTTTTCTCGTAAGGTCAAGAATCCTCTGGTTGCGCCCTTCGGAATGACTGCGCCCAGGAATATCCATTGCCCAGTCGGGATGGGCTCTGTACAAATCACTGTCTACACTTACCATCTCCGGCTCCACCCAGATGCCGAAATCCATTCCCATGTCATTTATTTTCCGACACAGGCCATCAACGCCGCCCGGAAGCTTATCTTTGTTGACCCGCCAGTCACCCAGTGATGACTTGTCATCATTGCGTTTTCCAAACCATCCGTCATCCATTACGAAAAGTTCGATTCCCATATCCGCAGCTTTGCGCGCCAGATTTAGGAGTTTATGCTCGTTGATGTCAAAATAGCAGGCCTCCCAACTGTTTAAAAGCACCGGGCGGACCTTATTTTTCCATTTGCCGCAGACAATGTGTTCCCTGACAAAATCGTGCATATGCCCACTAAGCCCATTATAGCCTTCATATGAATATGTCATCACGGCCTCCGGTGTCTCAAATTTCTCTCCGGGTTCCAATGCCCACGCGAAATTTTCGGGATTAATGCCGCTCATAAACCGCATTTTCCCGTATGCTCCGGCCTGCACCGATTCATAGTGGTTGCCGCTGTATACCAGATTAAAACCGTAGCACTCACCGGCCGTCTCCGTTGTCTGCGGGCGCGCAAGCATCACAAAAGGATTGGCCCGGCTTGAAGATGTCCCTGTGTACGAGGAATTCACAAGCCTGCTGTGTGATACCGGTACATTGCTAATCTGCATTTCCCTGGCCCACGCACCGTCAAGGGTAACAAAATCATATTCTGCATCCGGCATATCAATCTGGCAGCTCATCATCTTATCAATTCTGACAGCCGCATCTGTATTGTTGACGAGCTTAGTATATCTTGTAATAACATTGCACTCTTCAAAAACATGATAATGAAGTTCCATCACCAGTCCGCTGCCGCACTCTTTAAGATGAAGTATAAGGTGGTTGGCACCATCACTCACATCATAGGACGACGGAAGGCTCTCAAGTGCCGGCTTGCCGTCAGTTATCTCATATGAATCATATATGAAATCCGACGAAAAACTTCCGTCCTCATATACCAGCTTTACAAACGGCTCCCTTATGTCGCCTTTGCCGTATGAGGACATCTCAAGGCAGACATCCTCAAGCGTGTAATTATCGTGTTCACTATCATACACAACACTGTTGCCCGGCTGGAACACATGTTTTTCCCTGAGGCCCGAAGCATCCGCTACCGTTATTTTTCTGCCGTAATAAAGGTGTTCGGGCTGACCGGTCGGCAATATGCCAAAAACATAAGTCGTGTCCTTCGTATTCAGTACAAAGATATTATCTGATACATTAATCATATCAATCTCTCCCTTAATCTTCCTTGCGTGATTTCAGTTCATCGTTAATCTGTGCAAGCTTTGCATCCGTCAGAATGTAATTTTTTCTGAAAACTATCAATCCGACAATTAAAACAATAATAGGAATTACGGTCATGCACATGCGCAACCCCATTCTCGATGTCCTGTCGATTGCCTGAAGTACCTCTCCTGTCTCGTCTTTTTTGATATTGAAGACCTGGATAACAACTGATGCCGCCAATGCCGCTATTCCTGATGAGAGTTTTACCACAAATGTCTGCATAGAGAATATGACTGACTCGTCCCTGCGGTTATTCTTGTATTCGCCGTAGTCAACCGTATTTGCCAGAAAAACAGTTATAATGACATTCAGCATTCCCATCGCGGACATAATAAAGAATGCCGGAATGAGCAACAGGTATACGTTGCTGCTGCCCGTAAACGTTATTCCGAGAAGCGTAAGATATCCCACAAACGCCATGGTAAAGCTCACATAGAATATCTTCAGAGTATTCATGAATTTACGCAGCACCGGGAACAGAATCATCATCGCGAGAATCTGGAATGCGCCTCCGAATATATTAAAAAGTGTGTAATTGCTCTGCCATACCGATGGGCTGAAATCATATTTAAAGAAATATATTACTAGGTTTGATGTAATGTATAATGCCGTATTTATCATTACGATTGCCACAACTATCGTCATTGCCTGGTCGTTGCGAAAAAGTGCCTTAAACATTTCTTTGACGCTTGCGGTCTGCATATTTACGGATGATTTTTCCTTAATTGACATACATGTGATTGTTATGAATATGACAAAAAGCACCGCGACAATGAGCGCAAAATACTTGTATCCAAGTCTCTCGATATCAGTGTATCCGTTTCCTCCGACAAGTTTACCGAGTACCGATACACTTAACACAGTGACAATTGTTATAAGTGCCGAACCAACGCCTGCACATGAACGTGCGAGTGCCGACAGGCTTTCTCTTTCCTTACCGCTCCTTGTAAATGCCGGAATCATTGACCAGTACGGAATGTCCATCATTGTGTATGTCACGCCCCACAATATATAGGTCACAGCTGCATATGCTGTAAGTCCCGCGCCATTAAGTGCCGGCGGTGCCGAAAACATAAGAAAAAGTATGACCGCATTCATAAGTGTTCCGATAAAAAGCCACGGTCTGAATTTACCCCATCTTGTTTTTGTCTTTGCAACAATGATTCCCATTACTGGGTCGTTAAATGCGTCAAATATCCTTGCGGCAAAAAGTATCACACCCATTGCCACCGCGCTCACTCCCATAATGTCCTGATAATAATACAGAATATATGATGCCGAAAGCATATAAACCATATCCTTACCGACCGCACCGATTCCGTATGCAAATTTTTCTTTTACACCTAGCTGTTTTTTCTCCATAAAACCTTCTCCTCCTTGGATTATTTGTTTTTAAGGCTCATCGCCAGTTCCACTGTTTTATATGCGCCGTCGTAAAGACCCGCTTTTTTGTTAGCTGTAATGTTTCTGCACATATCTTTTAATACATTTTTGTCATTCAAAAACAAGTCCGTCATCTGTATCGTATGTGCTATGTCCCTGCACTCCAGTGTTCCGTCACCTACTTCCGCGGAATGAATCGCACCCCACATCTCATGTTTGCCCACCCGCCTTATAAAGAGCTTCGGAACCGGGTAAAAAGCCAGTTCACTCGGTTTGGTGACAAGTACATCCGCACTTCTCATAAGAAGGTTGGTGCAGTACACCGCCTCAAATATATTGCTGTGCCAGAAACCGTGGATTCCTGTGACCTCATAATTCTCATCCAGAGCATTCCTGCTCCATTCAAGTGTCTCATCCCACGAATCAAAATGTTCCTCCGACAGTTCTGCCATCTGCGGTATTTCTTTCTTAAGATCATCCCATACATTTTTATAGTCTCCGACATTTATATACAACGCCGCCTTTTTCTGCCTCACATACGGAAGAAGATGTTCTATGACTGCCGCAAAAATCTCCTTCTGTGCACCTGCGCCGCCTATTGACAGCAGGAATCTTAACGGGCCGCCGCCGTCTGCACGTCTTATCCTTGCATCACAATCTTTCTCTATGTTGCTTACTATTTCATGGTCGATATAGTGGCCTGTATAGAAAAGACTGCCTTCCGGCATCGGAGAGCATATTTTTTTCTTATTCATTCCGTTCAGGATACGATATCCCATGTATGAATTGTGACACTGTATCGTATGCACGCTTCCTTCGGACAGATGCAATGCCATCGGCCAATTGTCCGGAATTGCATTCACGACATATTTCATTCCCGCGTGCACCGCTGCCTGTGCCGGCCATACATGCGTTCCTATTACAGGAATTTCTTTGGGTATATTATGATATACCGGTGCCATAAGCTCTGCGTTTTTCTGATCTGATGAATTATATGATAATGCCCTGAAGCCTTCATAGTTCACCGGTTCCCACACGAGTTTGTTAAATAACGGATTCTTTGAAAGTCTTGAGCCGAGCGAGTACAATTCATTCTGTGCACCGATAATCCTGGTGCATGTTGTTTCATTGTATGAGTTCAAATCCATCCAATAAGGTTTGTATCCCAGCGCATTGGCCGCTGATGCCATCGCCATGGATATTCTGTAATGTCCGAATCCCATTCTTATGTTTCCGACAATTATTCCTTTGTCATTGTCAAACTTCTCCGCTGCCAGTTCATCGCCCGGAAGGTAGTGGGCATTTTTATCAAGCTCACCCACAAGCACATTCCTGACGCCGAGCAAATCGCCTATATACCGATTGGGAACCACAGTGACTTTGTAATCTTTCGCGGAATCGTCCCCGAATTTACGGATATACTTATTCCGGGAACGGAGCGCTTTTTTATATACATGTCCGGACATCTCATTGCCGAATATTATTTTTGACTTATCATTCATGATTATTTCCTCCTGTCACAATACCATCCACCATAATATTTACGACCTCATTCAGTGCATCGCTATACGATATGCCGTTGCTAACCAGTATGTCTCTCTGGAAAAACTGCTCCAGAGTCGCCTCAAGCATCGTCTTAAGGATTGGAATCTTAATATTTCTTATGCAGCCCTCCCTTATTCCGCGTTCAAGAAGTGCGATTGTATACTCCCAGCCGCTTTCAAGCCTTTCCTCCACCTTACGGTATACCTTGGGATATTTGTCCTTCAGCAGGTATAACTGCCCAAAATTAATGTCTTTGTATCCTTCCGGAAGCACGCCGAGTATTCCTCTTATCTTTCCGACCGTATCAAGCGTAGGGTCGTTAAGCACCTTTCTCTCGCTTTCCTTAATGGATTCAAAGCAGTAATCCACCATCTCGGTAATAAGTGAGTTTTTGTCTGCAAAGACCGTATATATCGTTTTCTTGCTCATGCCGAGTATGGATGCCACATCATCCATCGTGAATTTTAATCCTTTTTCGTTAAAGGCCTGTATCGTACCTTCCAATATCGTTTGTCTTAATTCCATTTCTTCGTCCTTATATAAAAAAATATGGAAACTGAATTTATTATTTCCGTTTCCATAATCATAACATTTTCGTATTCTGTTATCAAGAAACTACTTTTACAAAGTTAGTTTCCGATTTTTGTGAATAATGCACAAAAATATTGCACTATGCTTACATATTTTATCAATAAGTGTAGTGCAATAAAGGATTACTTATTTTTCTCTCTGAATATAAGTCTGAAAATCAGGCGTACAAGCGGTCCGCAGTAAAACATCTGGTACAGTATCGCCATTGGGAAATTCATTCCCCATGTCTGTATAAATGTTGCGAAATTCTTCGTGTCCTTAAAAAGCATTGTCGCAATAAAACTCATTATCGGGCACATTATACAGCATATACATATCGAAATTGCATATGTGATAAACTGCGGCCTGTCATCCGGTTTCATTACTGTAAAAGCAAGTTTTCTTGCTAACTTTCCAACCAGGAAAAATTCCAACACAAATGCTATCGGCACCATTATCGGCATCTCATGCAGTGCCGCGATAAATGTAGCGGCATACACTCCTCCCATATTTAACGCAACGTTATAAACTATCATACCATATACCATTATTGTCGCCATAATGGCCGTAAATATGACATCCTGAAACTTATTTTTCGGCATAAAAAAATCCTCCTGAATAATAATGAATGTGTTGTTCGTTATCATCCCGGAGGATTGTGCGTTTCCAATTATAACCATATAAATTTGAATACATATCATCTTAACACACTTTACAAAATTATGTAAGTGTTAATTTTTACATTCCGTATTTTTTCAGATCAACGCGGCCGTTGACAACTTCTATTCCATCCGCCATAAGTCTCTCCGCCTGTACGTTCTTACCGCCGAAAGCAAATGCACCCGAAAGTTCTCCCTTTGAATTGACAACCCTGTAACACGGAATCCTGTCCGGATCCGGATTCTTATGGAGTGCATTGCCGACAGCCCTTGACATCTTCGGATTACCCGCAAGTGCCGCAACCTGACCGTATGTGGCCACCTTTCCCTTCGGGATATTGCATACGGCATCGTATATCCTTTTTGTCGGATTATCCGCAACCAGATCATAGCTCTGTGCTATCATGTCTCTGATCGTATCGTCCGGTATGCTTCCGTCCAGAATTATCGTATTCCAGTGTTCCTTATTCTGATGCCATCCGGGTATCACGGCCTCAAAAGCATCCCGCCAGAAATCCCGCCATTCAGGATCTACCTTGACATTAATGTTAATGTATCCATTACGCTCATATGTCCACAGAAAAGCTTTTTTTGATGGCCTTACCCTGACTAACTGCCAGTTACGGTCATGAAACGGCGCATCCACATAAGTTCCTGGAAAAGTCAGTCCGTATTCCAATGCTTCTTCTCTGGTATTCATTATTTTCTCTGGTTCTTCTCTCTCTTGAGTCTTTCGCTTACATAATCCCTGATAAAGAAATCATCCTCAGGCATCTGGCATCCTACAATATACGAACCTTCATCGTCTGAGCATCTTATTACACGGCCTTCTAATCTGTTATGTCTTGTAAGCACAAAATCATGTATCTCCATTGATATCTCTTCCGACTTATGATCCATAAAACATGCATCCCTTGTAATAAATGCAAAACCGTTCGCACTTATGTTGTCAAGCTTACATTCTATACTTCTGCCGGTATCCTTAATCGTGACGGTACAGGAATTATCTATGTCAACACGCGGATATTTACGCCTGTTATTTATCTTAGGTCTGGACTCAATAAATACGCTGTAGGTTCTCGCCGCTCCGGTTCCTTTAACACGGACCTTATCCCAGCAATAAAGGACATTGCCCACTGTAACCTGCACCTTACACTCCGTATTATCAGCAATGATACCATCATTATTAAGTCTTATCGTCATGACATCGTCATCATGTGAGATTAACTCACCATAATACTTGTTATCCGTTCCAACCTCTACCATGAGTTTCATACCGGGCAGAAGATCCTCAACGCCCATGAATCCGCCTATGCCAAGTTCACACATAAGCGATTCAACAACTTTCTCGATTGAGTTAATATTGGATGCGGTTTCGTCGTATTTACTGAGCATTCTCTTGCTTATTTCATTGGAGTCCGTGACACTCTCGGTCATATCGGCAACAATTCCGGTTACCTCAGTCAGGTTATCCACAAGATGAATATTCGATGATTCAACATCTTTGATGGCTGTATCTATCATTCTGATATTGTTATCAAGCTCACCCGCATCTTCCGATATCTTAGCAATATTGCCGGCCGCAAGCATAACCTTGTCAAGTGTAAGCTGTATAAGCTGTAATGTCTGTTCTATGGAATCAGTCATCTTGACGGATGTATCATCAAGCCTTGTAAGTGCCTCCTTGATTGTCCCCGATGACGCCCTTGTATCTGTACTGAGCGAACGTATCTGATCGGCTACAACCGCAAATCCTTTTCCGGCCTCTCCGGCTCTTGCAGCCTCTATGGAAGCATTGAGTGCAAGAAGATTGGTCTGTCCGGAAATATTTTCTATTGTTCCTGTCTCGTTCTTTACCATGGCAAATTCATCTTTAAACGTGCGGAGTATATTTCCGATCTCTTCCGATAATGATGCCATCGTCTTTGTTGTATCGATAAGGCTGTCAAGATCCGATGAACTTACCCTGGCATGCTTGCCGGACTCTGCGGTAAGGGCCACCATCTTATCAATCATTCCGACAACATTATTAACCTGAAGATTAATATCCGTAGTCATCTGGCTGGATGAATCCGTCGACTTATGCAGCCTCTCATTGTTCTCTCTGAGCCTGTCCATACTGTCAACGACAATATTGGCACCGTGTGAATTCTCTGAGGCCAGTTCCCTGACTACCGTCACGCCGTCCATTATTGAATTACTTGCCTGTTTAACCTTCTCAACCGTGGTTACAACCCTTTTAAGGTCGGCCTTGATACTGTCCGTCATTGCACCGTCGGACTCATTCAGATGCTTTATGGACATTACATAGCACACATAGCATAATATGATACATGCCAGCTCAAGCTGGTAATTTTTCAGATCGGACGCGGTATTAAATCCGTTCATATATCTGTATACGGAACTTCCGGCTATTATCAGCGAATTAGCAATTCCGCATGTCACCATGAATTTCCTGTTCTTGTATAACACAAGAAGACTTGTAACCGGAAGAATATATGTAAAAGCAATAGGTGATTCCGTTGTACTTATCACGAATGTGTAGAATACACCATACCCGATTACAAGATTATACTTGTATGCTTCGGTTGCAAAACCCTTGGCACGAAGTAATATTTCTCCTGAAATGATCGGTATCCAGCATAATGCCAGAAAAATAATATAGTATGTTGATGTAGATAAACCGTTTGCCAGATCGCTTCCGTAATTGGCTGAAAGGAGAATGGCAAATATCAGCCATATTCTTCTTGCTCTCCGGTTAGCTTTCTCTTTAAAGACTGACTCGTCGTATTCCATATGTGTTCCTCCGTGATGTATTCTGATAATTGATATTTTAACATATTTTGCAATAATGTGACAATGTTTAAACGGAAATCCCGCAGGAATTCTCCCACGGGATAAAATATTATATAGTTCCTGTTACCACAAGCGTTCCGACACCCGGATTTATTGCCCATATACCGGTTGTTGCATCCTGTGTAAAAGCTGCGGCCGGTACCGTTATCCTGCCTGCTGTTGTCACAAATTCACCCGATGTCTCATTATAGGTGTAATCTGTGCCCGCCACAAGCGGTGTACCGTTATAAGTTGCCGTAAGATTAGTAAGCACCGGATCAAAATTATCCGATACCGTAACGCCCGAAGCCGCATCGGCATCAGCACTTCCACCGTTCTGGATAAGGAAGGTGTAAGTGATCGTTCCGTTTTCGGTAACCGGAACCGGGCTTATCGATTTGGTAATTGTCAAAAGCGGTGCCGTCTGTGCACGCACTATCTCATCTACTGTAATAGGTGTAATTCCGCCTCCGCTTATATTAGCATTGTTGGTAATTGACGAACCTGCATCAAGAGGTGCATACTGGTTTACCATTGCCTCATAGATTATCGTGGCATTTCCGCCGGCCGGCACCGTTATTCCCGTAATCGTAAAGACCGGAGTTTCGGTAACCGCAGGAGCTGTCTGCAAGGTACCATTCACATAATATTTTACCGTACCCTCAACATAAGTTAACGGTGTAAGCGAACCGGTTCCGAAAGTATAAGCTCCCAGGTTATCCGAAAGTGTAAGTCCTGTAACAGGGACTGTTCCTGCATTGACTATGCTGACAACATATGTCACACTGTCATTTTGTCCGTAGGTTGATCTTACCGCTGTTTTGGATGCTGAAAGCACCTCAAGTATTTCACCGACAGCAATGTTTGAATTGGCAACCGCATTTCCGTAACGGATCTGCGCCTGATTGGTAAATTGTGCCATATCCTTTGATTCCCTTCATATATGCGTTTATATTACATAATATGCTGTGAATCCAATTTGTTTATCGTTGTATGAGAATATTATCTGAGCTTATTCTTAATCTCGTTATCAATCTTCTCAACAAATTCATCAAGACCGAATACTGTCTTTTCCTTCTGTCCGTGAAGGGTGCAGGAAACAGTTCTGTCAGCTTTCTCACTGGCTCCTATTACAAGGAGATACGGAACTTTCTGAATCTGTCCCTCCCTGAGACGGTATCCCATCTTCTCTGCCCTGTCATCAAGCTCATATCTTACATTATGGGCTTCAAGTACATCACAGATTTCATGGGCATATGCCATAAGTTCCTCATCATCTGTCTTGATCGGTATAACTTTAACCTGTACCGGTGCAAGCCATGTAGGAAGATTTCCCTTGGTCTCTTCAAGAATATATGCCATAAATCTGTCAAGTGAGCCGAGAATTGCTCTGTGGAGGACAACCGGTGTCTTCTTCTCGCCGTCTTTGTCAACATATGTGAGTTCAAATTTGGCCGGAAGGCAGAAATCAAGCTGGCATGTGGAAAGCGTATATTCGTTACCTACTGCCGGTTTAACATTGACATCAAGCTTCGGTCCGTAGAATGCTGCCTCGCCTATTTCTTCGGTATATTCTATTCCGAGGCTTTTCATAACCTCTCTGAGTGCATTCTCTGCCTTATCCCACATCTCATCATCATCATGATATTTGGTCTTGTTGGCCGGGTCTCTGAGTGAAAGCACACAGCGGTAATCCGTGATGCCAAAATCCTTATATGTGCTGAAAATAAGATCTACAACATTGGTAAACTCGTCCTTTATCTGTTCCGGTGTAACAAAAATATGTGCATCATTCTGGCAGAAGTGACGGCCTCTCTCGATTCCCTTAAGTGTTCCGCTAGCTTCATATCTGAAATCATGCGCAATCTCTCCGATTCTTATAGGAAGATCTTTATATGAGTGCATTTTATTAGCATATATCATCATGTGATGCGGGCAGTTCATCGGTCTTAATACAAATGACTCGCCCTCAACTTCCATTGCCGGGAACATGTTTTCCTTGTAATGATCCCAATGTCCGGATGTCTTATAGAGATTGACTGTACCAACACAAGGTGTCATTACATGAAGATATCCGAGCTTACGCTCCTTGGCCTTAATATAATTTTCAAGTTCCTGCCATATTGTATAACCCTTTGGCAGAAACATCGGAAGTCCGCGTCCGACAAGGTCGTCCACCATAAAAAGATTCATATCCTTGCCGATCTTTCTGTGGTCTCTTTCCTTAGCTTCCTCAAGAAGCTGCAGATGTGCTTCGAGTTCCTCCGCTGTTGGGAAACATACTCCGTAAATTCTCTGAAGCATCTTATTGCTGCTGTCGCCCTTCCAATATGCGCCTGAATGTCTTACAAGCTTGAAATGACGGCAGAGTCTCGTATTGTCAACATGAGGTCCACGGCAGAGATCCGTGAAATCGCCCTGCTCATAACATGTAATGGTTCCGTCTTCGAGGTCAGAGATGAGATCAACCTTATATTCGTCATTGCCGAACATCTTGAGAGCCTCTTCCTTGGAAATCTCTTTGCGGACAATCTTGTCGCCTTTCTTGGCAAGTTTCTTCATTTCTTTCTCTATTGCCGCAACATCTTCATCCCTGATAACATCATCACCAAGATCCACATCATAATAGAAACCTTCCGCAACTACAGGACCTACCCAGAACTTGGCATGCGGATAAAGATGTCTGATTGCCTGTGCCATAAGATGTGCACATGAATGGTTTAACATTTTTAACTGTTCGTCTTCTTTAAAATTAACCATTTTAATTATCTCCTTATTCTTCCTGATATTAAAAAACCCTTAAGTGCATATAAATACACTTAAGGGTGCTAAGCACGGTTCCACCTTAACTTTAACTCTTCGCTTATAACGCAGCTACACGGTGACGCTTCGGAATACAATCTTATGCGCACAGCTTGGGAGTGGTCTTCATGCAACATAACCATAAGCAAACTTCCACCATTCGTGCTCTCTCTGGATGGCATTATCACATTACTCTTTCCGTCAATGCTTTTCTAATATCAACGTTTATGAAGTTATTGTACCACGGTATTTTATTTTTAACAATAGTTTAATTGACTGCTTATTAAATTTTTGTTATGATTTTATCAAAACATTAAGTGAGCTTTAATCATCCGGCTCTTATTGAGCACAATTGCCGGGTAACTCATATAAGGAGGTTAATTATGTTTCAGTCATTGGAAAATAAGCATCCGCACTTCTATCAGGTATTCAGGGTATTTATCGTGATTACAGCTTCATTTCTCTACGCCTGGAATCTGCGTTGTTTTGCCAAAACGGCCGGTCTGTACCCGGGCGGCTTCTCCGGTGTATCATTACTTATACAAGCTGTCATTGAAGATTTCCTGCACATTACGATTCCGTTCTCGATATTTAACGTATTGCTTAATATCGTCCCGGCTTATATCGCATTCCGTTATATCGGCCGCAAATTCACGATTTATTCGATTGTCGTCATAATCCTTTCGAGTATACTTGTCGACCTTCTTCCGGCATATGTGTTCACGACCGATATTCTCTTAATCAGCGTGTTCGGCGGACTCATAAACGGCCTTTCGATCAGCCTGTGCCTTAATGTCGGCACCACGACCGGCGGAACGGATTTTATAAGTATTTTTCTTTCTCACGAGAAAGGCATTGACGGGTGGAACTATATACTTATTGGCAACATTGTGATACTTGCAATTGCCGGCATGTTATTCGGCTGGTCCATTGCATTATATTCCATAATTTACCAGTTCTGCAGCACGCAGGTAATCCAGTTTTTGTACAAAAGATATCAGAAAGAGACTCTTTTTATCATCTCCGATAAATCAGAGGAAATATATACTGCCATACGCGAGATGACCCATCATGACGCAACGCTTTTCAAAGGAATCGGTTGTTATGAAGAGAAAGAAAAAACTCTCATTTACTCCGTTATCAATTCCGAAGCAAAAAGAGAGCTTATTCCTTTAATACGTAAAATCGATTCACATGCCTTTATCAATATAATAAAGACAGAGGAACTCGACGGTCGTTTCCATGATATTCCGCACGATTAAATTTTCGGACTTCTTTATTCTGCAGTTCTGGATTTGTTAAGGTATTTGATTCCCATAATCGTGCCCAGCATCAATATGATTCCGATAACAAGCGATACGACCGGATTCTTGACAAATCCTGCAATTATATATGTCACGCATGATACTATTGCAACCATTATCGCATACGGCAGCTGGGTGGATACATGGTTCATATGATTGCACTGCGCACCGGCAGAAGCCATTATTGTAGTATCTGATATCGGTGAACAATGATCTCCGCATACCGCACCTGCCATACATGCTGAAATCGCAATGATCATCATCGTGTGGTTGGTTGTTGAGAATGCATCTACAACTATCGGGATAAGTATTCCGAATGTTCCCCATGATGTTCCCGTAGCAAAAGCAAGGAACACTCCTATAATAAATACTATCGCAGGAAGCAGATTAAGCCACATTCCTGATACATTTCTTACAAGGTCCGCAACATATTCCTTAGCTCCGAGGCTGTCCGTCATCGACTTAAGCGTCCACGCAAATGTAAGTATAAGAATTGCCGGAACCATTGCTTTAAATCCGTCAGGAACACATTTACAGCAATCTGTGAATTTTAATACTTTTCTTATGCTATAGAATATTATTATTATAATAAGCGCCGCAAAGCTTCCAAGCATAAGTCCGAGCGATGCATTGCTTCCCGAAAATGCGGATATAAAATCGACACCGCTAAAGAACCCTCCGGTATATATCATACCGATAACACAGCAGATTATAAGTACTGCAACAGGGAATACAAGATCGATAACCTTGCCTTTACCATGCACTTCATCATCATCCGCATCCGCATAAGGTCTGTCTTCTGTAGTATATATATCACCTTTAACCGCATTGGCTTCATGCTTTGCCATAGGTCCGAAATCCGTCTTGAGAATCGTCAATGCAAACATCGTTATTATGGTAAACAATGCATAATAATTATACGGTATGGCCTGTATAAAAATCCCGAATCCGTTCTCATCCTGCACAAATCCCGTAACTGCTGCCGCCCATGATGAAATCGGGGCGATTATGCACACCGGAGCCGCGGTCGCATCAATAAGATATGCTAATTTGGCTCTGGAGACATTATGTTTATCCGTAACCGGACGCATAACACTTCCTACCGTGAGACAGTTAAAATAATCATCAACAAAAATCAGTATGCCAAGAAAAATCGTAGCTATCTGTGCTCCGATTCTTGTCTTTATATGCTTTGAAGCCCACTGTCCGAACGCCGCCGAACCTCCGGCCTTATTCATCATGCATACTATGATTCCCAGTACCACAAGGAATATTATAATCCCTATATTGGACGCATCCTTAAGTACTCCTATAAGACCGTCCTTAAAAATGTGAAGCATTGATGTCTCGAAGCTGAAACCCGGCTGAAAAATATTACCGTAAAAAAGTCCTCCGATTACAATTCCGACAAAAAGTGAACTGTATACCTCCTTCGTAATCAATGCAAGAATAATCGCTACAAGCGGCGGCACAAGCGCCCAGAATGTAGCATACATACCTGGCAGATATCCTGCAACTTCTTCCATACCTTTTCTCCTTTGGCTTATTTAGATTAAAAATGCTATGACAGTAAGAACGTACTGCCATAGCACATAAATCTCTCTAATGTATAATACTATCTTCTCTTCTGAAGAAACTCAGGAATCTTGATTCCTTTCTCTTCAACATTGCTCTCTACAGGCTTTGGCTTATTAAGTCCCGGAATCTCTCTTGCAGGCTGTGAACTTGTCTTAGCGTAAGGAGACTCATATGTAGGAGCTGAAATAGGTCTTGCTGTTGTCTGCGGTTTAAAATTAAATCCTGCCATGGCACTTGCAGCACCTGCCGAATATCCGTCAAGACCTGTAGCGATAACTGTGATAGTCGCCTGATCCTGAACTGAATCATCATACATAGCACCGAAAATAATGTTGGCATTATCGCCTGCAAGTTCCTGAACATAGCTTGCAGCTTCATTGGCTTCCATAAGTCCTATATCACCGCTGATATTGATGATGACATGTGATGCACCTTCAATGGTCGTCTCAAGAAGCGGACTCGCAACGGCAATCTTAACTGCCTCAATAGCCTTATCATCTCCGTTAGCTGTACCGATACCGATATGTGCTACGCCCTTGTCCTTCATAACTGTCTGGACATCGGCAAAATCGAGGTTAATAAGTCCCGGTACATTGATAAGATCTGTAATTCCCTGTACTGCCTGCTGAAGGACTTCATCCGCCTTCTTAAGTGCATCAGGCATCGTAGTCCTGCGGTCAACAATCTCAAGCAGTTTATCGTTAGGAATAACAATAAGTGTATCGACACTGTCCTTAAGCTTCTCAATACCTGTTATGGCATTAGTCATTCTCGTCTTAGCTTCAAACTTAAACGGTTTCGTAACAACGCCCACCGTAAGAATACCCATATCCTTGGCAATCTTGGCAACAACCGGTGCCGCACCTGTACCGGTACCGCCGCCCATTCCGCATGTTACAAATACCATATCTGCGCCCTTGATAGCCTGTGTAAGCTCCTCTGCGCTCTCTTCTGCTGCTTTCTCACCAACTTCAGGCTTAGCGCCGGCGCCAAGTCCCTTGGTAAGCTTCTCGCCTATCTGTATAGCCGTAGGTGCCTTACAAAGTGTAAGAGCCTGTCTATCGGTATTAATTCCGATAAACTCCACACCTCCGATGTTCTCATCAATCATTCTGTTAACTGCATTATTGCCGGCTCCACCTACACCTACTACTATTATCTTAGCAGATGCTTCCGACTCATTAGTCTTGATTTCTAGCAAAACCTTGTCCTCCTTAAACCAACCATGTCATCGGAGATATACTCCGTAATTCCTTCATCTATATTAAAAAGGTCTGATTCCATAGTTACTCAGTTATAATCGCATAAGAATATAATATTATTTTTTCGTAGAAATATCAACCTCTATTTTGAGTTTTTTAAAATAAATTTTACGATAAATCACTCCGTCTGTTTGAGTATTATATTCTGACTGTTTCCGTCATATTTTTCCAGATGAAGCACCCCTTTAAGGTCCTTGATGCTGTCAGCCATACAGCTGAGTTCGTATATCTTATCCGGCATAAGATTATCGTTATTTCCCAGAAGGGCTTTGACCCCACCCATATCAACCGATAATGTACCGTCCTGTTCAATATTGAGTGCGTCAATTGTCAGATTATATTTGGCAATATATTGTTTGATATCACTTATTGTTCCGAAAATAGCCGGATCTTCAACGTTGAGTTTATCATTAATTACAATAGTTTTAAACTTAAGGCCGGTTATCTTAGGCACATCCTCAAATACATCGGGTGAGCTGTCAACCACCACTCCGTCCTTGTCAAAATACATATTTGTTCCCTTGTATTCAACATATCCGACAAGACTTTTGTCATATACCGTGATATTAATTGTGTCCGGCCATTTGACCGATATGTCAGTCTTGGCTATAAAAGGTATATCCGGCTTTCCGGCTTTCTTGTTGGTATAAGAAAACAGTATTGTATTATCTGCATTACGATCTGCAAAAATATATTTATATAATTCGTCATACGAATATCTGTCGCTTCCTGTTATATTTATTTCCTTTACTTTAAATACATATCTTGCCGCGGCAAATACAGCAGCCGCCATCACCGCAATTATAATAAATACTACGATTGCAATTCTAAGTCCTCTGTGTGTTCTTCTCCGGGTATCCATTTTATATCTGCTCCTAACTGTTCCAAATCTCTCTGTATATCCTCATATCCACGGCATATATAGCTGCATCCGTCCACTATCGTGCAGTCCGCTCCCAGCGCCGCAATAACCAGTGCGGCACCGCACCGTAAATCCGTAGCGCACACTCTTGCTCCTTTCAATGCCGGTCTTCCGCATACCCTCGCGTGTCCGCCCGACACCGAAATAACAGCGCCCATTCTCACCAGTTCTCCGGCCGCGTTATAGCGGTTCTCAAATACATTATCGTATATATCACAGCAACCTCCGGAGTATGCCAGCACGCTCATTATCTGCGCCTGCATATCGGTCGGAAATTCCGGATACGGTCCCGTGACAACCGATGTAACTGCCCTGCGTCTTCCGTCCGCCATGACTATTATCTCATTACTTTTTTTATCTGTAAATAGATGACATCCCATTTTTTGCAAAATACCACTGACCGCGGTCAGCCTTTCAGGTTCAATTCCCCGCAGGCATATATTGCCGCCGGCTATGGCGCAGCCTGCCATATATGTCCCGGCTGCTATGCGGTCTCCGGGAACCCTGTAACGGCATCCGTGCAATGTTGCTTTTCCGTTAATAATAATCGTTCCGGTTCCTGCACCGTCTATGTCCGCTCCCATCATTTTAAGGCAGTCGCATAAGTCAACAATTTCCGGTTCTTTTGCACAATTGGTAAGGCAGGTTTTTCCTTCGGCACGCACCGCTGCCAGAATTATGTTCTCAAGCGCTCCCACACTCGGATACGGAAATTCATAACTTCCGCCTTTAAGATTCCTGCAGTAACCTATTATGTATCCCCCGGCTTCCTCCACCACCGCTCCGAGTGAGCGCAGCCCGTCAATATGATAGTTAAGCGGACGGCTTCCGATGTTACATCCTCCCGGGTATGGCATGACAAAACTCCCACATACCGCAAGAAACACGCCCATAAAAAGCGAAGAGGCCCTGAATCTTGCACAGTATTCTTCGTCAGGGGCAGATTTAAGCATGCCGGAACGTACCGTTACGATATCACTTTCAATGTCACATTCCGCGCCCGCCGCCTGCATTACTTTCTGCATGTGATAAACATCCGTAATTGCCGGACAGTTTTCTATGATTACCTTATCTTCCGTAAGAAGTGCCGCTGCCATAACGGGCAGTACCGAGTTCTTGCTTCCCTGAACATTAATCATGCCCCTAAGTCTTCTGTGTCCGGATATCATAAGGCTCCTCATAAAAAATCCCCGCATATAATGAATGTTTACATACCATTATATGCAGGGATTTCAGTTATGTTACCTCGCATGAGCCCTCTGCCGCAGCCGTCCGGCCTGTTGTGAGACGGTCACCGGAACCTGTATCTGCCTTGATACATTCAGGACTATTCCCATCTCCGCAAGCAAAAAAAGCACCGATGTACCTCCGTAACTGATAAACGGCAGTGTAACGCCCGTATTGGGAATAACATTGGTTACAACCGCTATATTAAGTATCACCTGAAGCGATATATGTGCCATAACCCCGACCACAAGCATTGATCCGAACAGATCCGGTGCGTTGTTGGCAATTACCATGAATCTCCATATAAGCAGGATAAAAAGTATTATCAGACATATTCCGCCAAACAGACCGAGTTCCTCGCATATAACGGAGAATACCATATCATTCTGGGCCTCAGGAATAAATCCGAGTTTCTGCATGCTCTGACCCAGGCCTTTTCCGAAAAATCCGCCGGAACCGAGTGCATACAATGCCTGCAATGTCTGGAACCCTGTATCCGATGCGTATTTTTCCGGGTCCCGCCATGCAAGCAGACGTTTAAAACGGAAATGGCTCGCCGAATCCACATTGTTAAAAAACCATATCAGGAATGCCACCACCGCAACCGCCCCCAGCACAGTTGCTATAATTAACCATGCAGGTTTGGAATTACCGATCATAAGCATTATGTATGCAATACCCATAAGTATTATCGCCGTACTTAAGTTGTTGGTCACAATTCCGGTAATTCCGGCTGCCGCAACCGCAAGTATACAATATACAATATTGTTTTTCAGCTTCTTCATATGACTTCCGCTGTAACTTATAAAAGCCGCAAGCACAATTATAAGTCCGACCTTAACAACCTCTGCCGGCTGTAATGACAGCGGACCTAATCTCAGCCATCTGCGCGCACCTTTTACAGTGTGTCCGAATGGTGAAAGGACAAGCAATACGCAAAAAATCGATGCGACATATATGAACCATTTGATTTTATACCAGAAATGGTAATTTATAAAAATTGCCGCAACAAAAACCACCATTCCTATTGCAGTTGACAAAAGCTGCCTTTTAAGGAAATACGCAGCGTCACCGTAATCTTCCATTGCGCTGTAGGAACTGGTACTGTAAAGCATTACCAGTCCGAATGCAATAAGAAACATTACTATTATAAGCAGGCTGAAATCGAAAAATTTACCCTTCGGTGTCAGGTTTCTGTTATTTCCATTATGCATATTTTGTGATGTATCTGCCATTGCATATCTCCCTTATGATCAATCTAAAATCTGTTTACATATTCCTTGAAAAGCCTGCCACGTTCTTCATAACTCTTAAACATATCCCAGCTTGCACATGCCGGCGAAAGCAGTACAACATCACCGGAAACGGCATTGTCATGGCATATCTGAACCGCATTTTCAAGGCTGTCCGTATTGATGATATTGTCAAATCCATGTGCGCGCGCGGTTTTCTCAATCTGAGGGGCTGTCGTTCCTATAAGAACCATTAGTTTGACTTTGCCGCCAAACGCATCGATAAATCCATCAAATTCAGAATGTTTATCATATCCTCCGGCAATTATCAGCGTAGGTTTTGTCATCGCCTCAAGTGCTTTGATTGATGAGTCCGGATTAGTTCCCTTTGAATCGTTGTAATATGTTACTCCATCAAGTTCCCTGACAAATTCAATCCTGTGTTCAACTCCTTTAAATGCTTTAAGAACCCTTACGATAATATCAAGCGGTACTCCTGCCTTGACTGTCATCGCAACCGCGGCCATGACGTTTTCGTAATTATGATTACCGAATATAAATAAATCTTTTACATCGATAACATCCTGCGTTCTGCCGTCAAAAGTGCATTTTATCATATTATTGTCAAGATAAACACCCTCTTTAAGAATAGTTTTCCTTGAGAAAAATACGGTATTGTTTATTGTATTTCCAAATTCACGAAGCACTTCATCATCATAATTAAGGACACAGAAATCGTCGTCTTTCCGGTTACGCGTAATAGACTCCTTGACCGATATATAATTTTCCATTGTATAATGTCTGTTAAGATGATCCGGAGTGATGTTTAATATTGCACTTCCGGCAGGTCTGAAATCATGGATCGTCTCGAGCTGGAAGCTGCTGATTTCAGCAACGGTAATGCTGTCCTTAGAAGTCTTAAGAACCTCTCCGGTATACGATGTACCGATATTACCGACAACAAAAGTTTTCGGGTTCCATTCCTTCATGATCTCACCTATAAGTGTTGTGGTTGTTGTCTTTCCGTTAGTTCCCGTTATGGCATACACTCTGCCCTGTTCAAAGTTATATGCAAGCTCGATTTCACCCCATACGGTTACTCCTGCATCTTTAAAAGCAAGGACAATCGGGCTGTCAATCGGTACTCCGGGACTTATTACAAGCAGGTCGGTATCGCTAATTATACTTTGTGGCATTTCTCCGAGAATTATCCTGACTTCACAGTCTTTCGGAAGCTTTGCTCTCACATCGCTTTCCGCAAGTTTCTCATTGCCGTCATATAAAGTAATAATTGCTCCGGTCTGTGCCAGAAGCTTAACTGCACCGATTCCGCTTACACCGGTTCCTACAACAACTATCTTCTTACCATCTACATTCATCATCACTTTGTTCCTTTCTCACTTTGTTCTATCCCAAGATATGGGAGTATATTTTCAAAAACTTCTCTGACTACCGGTGCTGCGATTGTTCCTCCGTAGTAAATTCCCTGCGGTTCATCAATGATGCACATTGCCATGACCTGCGGGTTCTCGGCAGGCGCAAATCCGATAAAAGAAGCTATGTATTTGTGTTCACTTCTCGGCAGTTTCTGTGATGTGGCAGTCTTGCCTCCTATCGAATAACCTTCAATATAGCACTTACCTCCGCCGCCTTCGGATACAACGGATTTAAGCAGCATCTTCATGGTATTGCTTACTTCCGGCGTTATCACGCCGGATACGCTTTCATATTCCAGAGTATTAATATTACCCTGCGAATCTATTGTCCTGACACCGAAATGCGGAGTAATCAGTGTTCCTCCGTTAATCACGCAGCTTATTGCCCGCATCAGCTGAAGCGGCGTTATCTGGAATGACTGTCCGAATGACATCGTGGCCAGTTCCAGCTCTTTGATATTCTCTTTCTTATGCATGATTGTTGAGGCCTCGCCCGGAAGGTCAACTCCGGTAACAGACATAAGTCCCAACCGGTCCATATAAGTAAGGAAATTATCAACGCCCGTTCTCAAGCCCCAAGTTATGAATGCCGGGTTACACGAATTCATAAGTGTCTCGGCAAACGTCTGTGTACCGTGTCCCGTTGTTTTATGGCATCGTATGGTTCTCGAACCGACAACGGTACTTCCTCCGCAGCAATAAGTATCCGATAACCTCACCGCCCCGCATGAAAGTCCGGCAGTTGCCGTTATGACTTTGAATGTAGATCCGGGTTCGTAGGTATCATTAATTACTCCGTTACGCCACATGGCATTAAGGAGGTCCATTTTTTCCTTCTCATCCGATACCGAAACATCATAATTGAGTATGTACGGATCATTTAGATTATATTCCGGATAGTTAACCATTGCAAGCAATTCTCCGGTCTGCGGATTCATAACTATAATGCTGACGCTTTTAGCCTGTTTGGCCTCATATGTTTTCATGGCGGCCTGCATGCAGTATGACTGTATGCTGTAATCAAGGCTTATATATAAATCGTCGCCGGGTATCGGTTCTTTTCTCTTCTCTTCATATTCATCCAGCTCAATCCCCGCCGCATCCGCAGGCGTAAGTATCTCTCCGTTTACACCGGCAAGTACACTATCGTATTTTACTTCGAGTCCGACAATTCCCTGATTATCCGCTCCTGTAAAACCCATGACTTTGGATGCAAGTTCATTGTACGGATAAGTCCTTTTACTGTCCTCATCCACTTTTACTCCGGGGATATTATATTCACGGATCCTGTCCCCTGTTTCCTTGGAAACATTTGACTTAATCCTCTCCATCGAACTTATTTTCTCAACATAAGAGCGGACTTTGTCTTCGCTCATATCCAGTTCCCGGCTTAATGTGTCTATAACATATTCTTCATCCTCTATCTGTGAATGGATAACCGATACAGTACAGACTGTTTTATTATCGGCCATTACCGTTCCGTCAGCTGTGATTATGCGCCCGCGCGGTGCTTTAACCGCCCTTTCTCTCTCATGGAGCATTGTTGCTGCTGCATTAAGTTCATCTGAGCAAAAAACAGCAACATAAGTAAGCCTTACAGTCAAAAGAACCAGTAATGACATTGCAATAACTGCATATATTTTTATTCCGGTGCGGTGTTTTTTATTTGTTTTCATATCTCTGCCCGGCTGTGGTATTTATTTACAGTTTATTACGCAAAAGACTTTTCTATTCGTTTATTCTTGCTGTTTAGCTGCCGGCGTCTCATCCTGTCCAGGTGTTTCTGCCGGTGTCTCGTCCTGTCCGGATGTATCTGCAGGTGTCTCGTCTTCATTATCAGGCTTGTCTGCTGTATCATTATCATCATCCGGCTGTGCATCTGACTCTGAAGGTGTCTGTGCCGGATTGGATGCAGGATTGGCATTAATCTCAGGCTTAACTACTTTCTTATCGAGTTTGTCGGCATCAAGATAAATATCCGCATCATAATCAGCATTATCAGGCTGTATTCCCATATAAGGCAGGAGTTTCTCCATGATAGCTCTTGCAAGTACCTGGGCTGACCACGAGGTATTATATTCTTCGCAGTCCGGTGTATCAATTACTACATATACAAGTACTTCAGGATTCTCCGCAGGTGCAAAACCCATAAATGATATTACATATTCCGTCTTATCACGTCCGGCCTTCTCTGCCGTACCTGTTTTACCGCCGATTGAATACCCGTCCATATGGACATATCCGCCTGTTCCGTAATCTACAACGGCTCTCATCATCTCTCTCATCGTATGAGATGTATCGGAAGAAACTGTCTGTGTAACAAGTGTAGGGTTAATCGTCTTAACCGGTTCTCCTGATTCGGAAAGTATCTGTTTAACCACGTGTGGCTGGTAATAATATCCGCCGTTGATAAGCGAGGCAAATGTAGCCACCATCTGTGTCATCGTTACATTCAGGTTCTGTCCGAATGAGTTTGTCGCGAGATCGACATCCATCATTGTGGATTCCTCTATAAGAAGTCCGTTTTCTTCTCCCGGAAGGTCAATTCCTGTCTTGGAACCGAATTTGTAATCATCCAGGTAACGGCAGAATGTCTTGGCTCCAAGCATCATACTTATCTGCATGAGAGCATCGTTACATGACTCCGTAAGCGCTCCGCTAAGTGTTAAATCCCTATGTCCGACTCCGCCATGACAGAGAATCGTCGATGAATTATATACTCCTTTACCGTCGCATGTATATACATCTTTCAGGTCTGCTTTTTTCTCGTCAAGCGCCTCTGCAATTGTAAATGCCTTGAATACTGAGCCCGGCTCATATATTGATGAAACACAGTAATTGGACCATACTTTATAAAGCGCGTCCTTAAATTCGTCATCAGTGAAAGCCTCAAGTTCTTCTGCAGAATATATTGATGTCAGATCTCTCGGATTATTAAGATCAAAGACCGGATAATCCGCCATGCCTAGTATTTCCATGGTATTCGGATCCGCAACGATTACCGAAGTACTCTTGGAACCGTATTCGTCGTTAAAATCCTTGATCGCCTGTTCTATGATGTTCTGTATCGTATAATCTATTGTCGATACGACAGTATTGCCGTTTATGGCATTGCGCCTGTTAGCTTCATAGCTGCTGTCATTAATGTATCCGTAAATTCTTCCGTCCGTTCCTGACAATTCATCATTATAGTTATTCTCTATCCCAAGCTCGCCGCCGTTGGCATTGCTTGCAAATCCCATAAGATCGCATGCAAAACTGCTGTATGGATATATTCTCTTATACTCATCTTCAAACCAGACACCTTTTATAAGTGAGTTTTTCTCATTCATCTTATTGGTAAATTCTTCGATGTCCTTATCTGTCAGCTCGCTTAACATACGCTTGTAACTGTCTATTTTGCCCCCGGATTCCTTACGTTTCGCATTATCATCGATATAATCGTTAAGTTCTTTCTCATCCAGGTCAAAGTATTGCAACAAAGCTTCTACCGTCGGCTCCCTGTATGTAGCATCCGATAAAAGCACCTTCGTATCTATTATTAAATTATATACCTTGGAACTGTATGCGATGACCGTACCGTTTCTGTCAGTGATATCGCCTCTTCTGGCCGGTATGGTACGGCTGCTGTAATTGAAATTATCGTAGACCGCCTTGGAATATTCATATCCCTTGCTGGCATTTATCCTGATTATTACCACCGATAATACAATAAGTAAAGTCATGACAATCATAAAGATAATTAAAAGCTTCTTCTGCATAAGTGTTGTGAATTTGATGCTTTTACGTCTTCTTACTGCCATGACTTCTCCTTAAATTATCGTTCGGGTATGTCTTTAAACTGCATTACATACTCGCTTTCGCCACTCTTATAATTAATGATCTGATCCTCAGAAGCATATACCATTCCGAGTTCTTCAACTGCTACATTATAAATATACTCATAGTCGATTGAAGTGTCAATTGAAAGTTCCTTCTGATCGTTCTCGATCTTAAGTTCCTCAAGCTGGGCCTGAAGAGTTGAAATCTTACCGGCATTGGTGCTCTTAGCGTTAATCAGCGATACATAATTGGTGCATGTAAAAAGCATTACTCCGATAGCTGCCGCGATCAAAAGTGTGAAAACGCCTCCGACTCTTGTAGCTCTCGCCCTGTTTTCCTCTATTCTGCGGTCCTGCGCCTGTCTTTGTCTCTCCTGTGACACATTCCCGTTCTTTCTTCTCGGAACTCTTACCGGCACGTCCGCCCTCCGCTGTGGTGCCTCGCTTCCGTACATATATTCTGTATTATATCTGTTATCTGCCATAATATGCCTCCCGTTTTATTTCCACATCTATAATCTTCTCTCAAATATCCTTAATTTCGAGCTCTTGGCTCTTTTATTTTCTTCAAGTTCTTCTTCCGATGGTACTATCGGCTTTCTTGTAACGATAATGCCCTTTGGCTTATTGCCGCATACACACACCGGAAATTCCGGCGGGCATGTACATGTATTGACGTTATCCCTGAACTTGTTCTTTACTATTCTGTCTTCCAGCGAATGGAATGTTATTATGCAAAGCCTTCCGCCGTCATTTAAAAGTTCTATCATCTCATCAATAGAATTCTCAAGAACTTCAAGTTCCTTATTAAGTTCAATTCTTAATGCCTGAAATGTTCTCTTGGCCGGGTGTCCGCCCGTCGCCCTGAATTTCATCGGTATAGCTGCCTTTATTATCTCAACCAGCTGACCGGTGGTATGTATTCTCTCATTCTGTCTGGCCTGTACAATATGCTTGGCAATGTTCTTGGCGAACTTGTCCTCTCCGTAATCCCTGATTACTCTGAACAATTCCATCTCGCTATAATCATTAACGATATCTTCGGCTGTCATTGGATTACGTCTGTCCATTCTCATATCAAGCGGTGCATCTTCATCGTTATATGTGAAACCGCGTTCCGCGGCATCCAGCTGATAAGATGATACTCCGATATCAAGAAGTATTCCGTCAATCTTCGTCACGCCAATATTGGCCAGCGCATTTTTCATATTGCAATAGTTGTCTCTTATGATAGTTACTCTGTCAGCAAACGGTTCGAGTCTCTTCTTCGCAGCAGCGATGGCATCTTCATCCTGATCAATTCCGATGAGCCGTCCGCCCTGTGTAAGTCTCTCACATATATGATATGAATGTCCGGCACCGCCTAAGGTTCCGTCCACATATATGCCGTCAGGCTTAATGTTCAGCCCTTCTATCGTTTCATTAAGCAAAACCGATTTGTGTACAAATTCCATTCAAAACCTCCGGTTTAAATAGAGAATCCCAGATTCTCCATATTAGCTGCAACTTCATCCATATTGCCTTCATACTCGGCATTGGATTCATCAAAGCGTTCCTTGCTCCAAATCTCTATTTTGCTTGCAGAGCCAACCAACACCACGTCTTTCTCAAGTCCGGCAAATTCTCTTAACACTGCCGGCAGAAGTATTCTTCCCTGCTTATCAAGCTCACATTCAGCTGCTCCCGCAAGAAAAAATCTGGTGAACTGTCTGGTGTTCTTATTGGTAATAGGGAGAGTGCCCAGCCTTTCTTCAAAGGCTGCCCAGTCATCATTGGCATATCCGTAAAGGCATCCGTCAAGTCCCTTGGTGACCACGAAAGAAGTTCCGAGTTTCTCACGAAACTTAGCAGGTATGATAACACGTCCTTTGGCGTCAATTGTATGGTTGTACTGACCCATGAACATTGCCATCACCCCTTTCTTCTTTCTTGTTAATTATGGCTGAAATCCACCACTTCATTCCACAATCATTCACAAAGTCACACTTTTTACCACTTTTAAAGATATTTTAGCCCATTTTGACGCAAATATCAAGAGTATATTTAAATAATTTCATATTTTCTTTACATAAGAAAAAGACAGCAGAACAACCCTTTTTTAAGAGTTTTCTGCTGTCTTATATGATATTCTCGTATCTATGTGGGGAATAATCCCATTTTTAAATCTTTTTAACCAATATAACACATAGATGCAGGCACAAATCTACATAGTCTTTATCTTTCTCTTATATATTTTCCTCATAAACAACGCAGCTATAATAAATGACATCACCTCAGCAATTATGAATGTGCACCACACTACCCATATCTTATCATTATTTCCTGCTGCCATTCCGGCAAATCCCCACGCAGGCGGCAGCACAAACAATACCTGGCGGCATATCGATATCACCAGCGACTCGATGCCCGCGTCCAATGCCTGAAAGACACCTTGAAATGCCACATTGCCTCCGGCAAAAACAAAGCTGAGAGAAATCAGCCGCATTGCCCCTATGCACATATATTCAGTCTGTCCCGACAATCCAAACATACCCGCTAACGGAGCTGCCACAGCCTCTATAATTGCAGTTCCGGCCAACATTATAATAAATGTGTATATCATGCCGTACTTTATACCATCTGTCACTCTCTTACGGTTTCGCATGCCATGTCCGTACGAAACGACCGGTGTTATGGCGTCTCTCAGTCCAAATGCAGCAAAAAGCACAAATTGCTGTACTTTGTAATATAAGCCGTATGCCGTAACCACGTTTTCTCCTATTTTCTTAAGTATCATATTCATCCCATATGTCATAATGGACATCAACGCCTGGGAAATAATTGCCGGAAGTCCGATACTGTATATACCCTTGATTATTTTACCATCAGGCCTTATATAGGATATTTTATTGGTAATTTCAGTATTATATTTCAGGTGGAAAACAAGTCCGCATACGCAGGATACAATCTGTCCTATTACCGTTGCCCACGCAGCACCTGCAACACCGAGCTTTGGCATGCCGCATAATCCATATATAAGAATCGGGTCAAGTATAATATTTGTCACAGCACCCGCTACCTGCGCAATGGTTGACAGATGGGACCTTCCGGTTGCCTGGAGCATTTTCTCAAAGAACGAGAAAAATACTATTCCGGGAGACACAATACAACATATTTTTAAATATTTCACGGCCATATCATGCACAATCGTTGTATCAGTCTGAGTGTTTATATATGCTTCTACCCCAAACACGCCAAAAAGTACAAACAATATATAGATTACTGTTCCCAGAAAATAAGCGTTTCCGACTATTTTGTCCGCTTTTTCTTTATCTCCCTGGCCAAGGCTCTTTGACAGCAGTGCATTCACTCCAACACCCGAACCTATTCCGATAGCGACCATTAACATCTGTACGGGAAAAGCAAGCGTAAGTGCATTGAGTGCTGTCTCCCCGTTCTCTTTCATATTTGACACAAAAGCACTGTCAACTATATTGTACAATGCCTGCAGCATCATGGAAATTATCATAGGTATTCCCATGACAAGCATAAGTTTTTTTACCGGCATTACAGCCATTTTACTTTCACTGTTTTGTTTTTTCATATTTCCTCCATACAAAAAAAGCGCAAATCCAACAATCTGGATTTACGCTTTATAATACGGCAAAGCCGCTGTTATTCCGCCACTCGACGTCAATTATTCTATCAAATAGATTCTTAAAAAGTCAAGAGCAAAAATTACTCTTCACTGTCGTCAGAACCTTCATCTTCTTCCGGCTCTTCTACAGCTGTATCTTCTTCGGTGCTATCCTGTGCAGATGTCTCTTCCATATCGTCATCAATGTCAGAACTTACTTCCTCCATCGCTTCCTCTTCTGCCTGTTCCTCTTCCTCGACTTCATCGTCAATATCCACAGCCGATTTCTTAGACTTCTTAACAGGTATCGGATCAAGCTGTGACGGCTTACCCTTAAGTCTCATTCTCATAACAATCACAATTGCCAGCGCTGCCACAAAAAGCACTGCCGAGAGAATCTGTGATACCGCTACACTGCCTATCTTAAGCTGGTCAGTTCTGAATCCTTCAACTATGAAACGGATAACACCATATCCCATAAGATATCTGCAGAATGTTTCTCCGTAGAACTTCTTCTTATCCCTGAAAATGAGCAGAAGAATGAGTAATACAAGGTTAAGTACGCTCTCATAAAGGAATGTAGGCTGAACCTGTACATATTCCACTCCGTTAATCATAACCTTCATGGCATCCGTAACATCAACATTCGTTCCTATATCCGCAACAGGAATCTGCATTGCAAAAAGGCTGTCTGTGTATGAGCCAAAGGCCTCTCTGTTAAAGAAATTGCCCCATCTTCCTATAATCTGTCCTGTGATAAGTCCGAGCACCGCCGTGTCTGTAAACTTAAAGAACTTCATCTTCTTAACCTTACAGAATATCACAGCCACGACAACCGCTCCGATTATTCCGCCGTAGATAGCGAGTCCGCCGCCTCTTAAATTAAATATCTGTGTGAGATTCTTACTATAATAATCCCATTCAAATATAACATAATACAATCTAGCACATATTATACCACCGACTATTCCGAACAGTGTATAATCTATGTAATCATCAACCTTCTGTCCCGTTCTCTTAGCTTCATGATATGCCATAAGTGCACCGCATACCATGGAAAGTGCCATGATAACGCCGTAATAAGCTATTTCAAATCCGAATACGGTAAAACTCTTGTTTACCAGCACCTCGAATCCCAAATGCGGAAATCTTATTGGTCCGACATCCATATTATTATCTCCTTTATACTGTCTTTTTTATAGACAATATTGTAATACAATCCGCCGCTAAATTCAACTTTCAAATTAATTTTATTGTCTTAACTCCGTAAATGTGCTATATTTTAGTAAGTCATACAAAATAAAATACAGACATGTCTTATGTCTGCCGAAAGGATTAGATTTTACAATGAAATTAGGAATCGTAGGATTACCGAATGTCGGTAAAAGTACACTTTTTAACTCTTTAACCAAAGCCGGTGCAGAGTCAGCCAATTATCCGTTCTGTACAATAGACCCGAACGTGGGTGTTGTTTCGGTTCCGGATGAGCGTCTTGGCAAGCTCGCCGCTCTTTATGACTCAGCCAAAATAGTTCCGGCCGTAATTGAATTTGTCGATATTGCCGGTCTTGTAAAGGGTGCATCCAAGGGCGAAGGTCTCGGTAACCAGTTTCTCTCGCACATCAGGGAAACGGATGCCATCGTACATGTGGTAAGATGCTTTGAAAACACCAATATCGTCCATGTAGACGGTTCAATAGACCCGTTGAGAGATATCGAAACAATTAATTACGAACTTATTTTCTCAGACCTTGATATTCTTGAGAGACGAATCGCCAAGGTTTCAAGAGGTGCCCGCAATGATAAGGCTCTCGCCAAGGAACTTACTCTTCTTGAGGGCATCAAGGCACATCTTGAGCAAAGCAAGCCTGCCCGCTCATATGAACCGGAAGATGATGATATGAAGGCTCTTATGGCTACTTATGATCTGCTCACAGCCAAGCCTGTAATCTACGCTGCCAATGTCAGTGAAGATGACCTTGCCGATGACGGAGCTTCCAACAAGTACGTCCAGGCAGTACGCGAATATGCAGCCAGGGAAGGCAGTGAAGTGTTCGCAGTATGTGCACAGATTGAAGAAGAAATTTCTGAACTTGATGATGATGAAAAGAAAGAATTTCTTGAAGACCTCGGTCTTAAGGAATCCGGTCTTGATAAACTTATCAAAGCAAGTTACAGCCTCTTAGGTCTTATAAGTTTCCTTACAGCAGGTCCTACAGAGACACGCGCATGGACCATCCGTAAAGGAACCAAGGCTCCGGGTGCCGCCGGTAAGATTCACAGCGATTTTGAACGTGGATTTATCAAAGCGGAAGTTGTATATTATCAGGATCTTCTTGACTGCGGTTCTTATGCCGCTGCCAAAGAAAAAGGTCTTGTAGGCATAGAAGGCAAAGATTATGTAGTCAAAGACGGTGACGTAATACTTTTCAGATTCAATGTATAATTTATAAAACAAGGGCAAAAAGTCATTTTCCAGAACTTTTTGCCCTTTACTATCATAGAAATTATTTACAATATTTCCTTACTTATTCTTCTATTGACTTCTTCTTACAGATTCCTACTGTCAGAAGAGCAGCTCCCATCAATGCAGCACCCCAGATAATATACATTCCAGAGTATCCTGCAGCAATGTCTTTATTGTCGCCATCTAATTTGCCATTGCCGGTATTATCATCGTCAGTATTGCTATTGCCCGGTTCTGTTTTCGCTTTGATTGTATATCCGCACTCACATACTTTGTCACCATTCTCAAGAGTAGTAAAACTATGATTTGCAATAGTATCAGACTTTGCAAAATCATCAGAGAAACAATACTTCTCCGTACATACTTTCCAATGACTGTTCTCATCATACTTCCAATCGCTTAATGTATGTTCATGTACTGATGTGGCGCGTGTAACCTTTACACCTCCCACATGCAAATTATTGTACTCATTTAACAATGATTCATCCCACTGTCCTTCATATATGACTTTGCCTTTTTTATCATAAAGTCTGAATGTGCCCGGAAATTTGAAATCCTCATTATCCACTTCTACCGCTCTGTCAGAGCCATCTGTATTATGAAGGTCAAAAAGCACGTTATCCAATATAACTGTACCACACTCAATTGGCTCATCATCACTTATTATTATCAGCTTGCTGTCTGTTACATTCAATATATCATTTTCATCGGATTGGTCTACTTCGTCAAGAATTTCTATTCCCTTTTTGGTAAATGTTTTTAAGAGCACATCACAGTTGGTCACAGTTGATATAACATTTTCTTCTCCGGTTATTTCGATTGCTTCACCATCACTTATAATTGTTATATTGGAATTTGTAAAATCAATGCCTGACGAAGTGCTGCTATCCTTATCAACAATAATACCATCATCGCGCACCGTCATATATACATCCGAATCCGCAATCGCAACACCTTTAGAATCACCTATGCCATCATCGCACGTTCTCAGCTTCAGGCCGCAATTATTAATGTTAACATGTCCATAAGCATATAAACAATCACTGTACGCATCAATTGCAAGAAGCGAATTATCCGATGTTCCTTTTATGGCAATGTCTCCTAAGCCATAAATACCGCATCCGGCAGATGATGCAATATATGCATTTCCTTCTACCTGTACTGTTGAATTCTCAGGAAGAACTATGGCATCATATTCGCTGGCACAATAATACTCAAAGCCGTCTTTTAGTGTTAATATATGATTCTCATTATCCCATGACCACAAATCATCATCACTATGTGCAGGCAGATTATCTTCATCAGTAAAATTCATACCCATTGCATAATCGCTAAGGAACTTAAGTTCAAACTTTAAGTGTCCCTGATCGCCGTATGCCTTCTGACCCATTACAACATAATAGGTTCCCGGTTCATAGAACGCGTTTACATAAAATTCACCAAGTCCCACAAATTCACTGTCATCCATACTATTTAAACAACTATAAGTCCCGTCGCTGTTTGTACCATAGATCTTTATTACCGTATCACCTTCTGTAGATGCATCATAACATGCAGCCGCAATACCTTGAGCCACATCGACATTTAAGCGGTATGCTTTGGCATATACAACACACTCCAAATCGTCATCGTAATAATATTCTCCCTCATCAGCTCCGCATTCGGTATCAATTTCCTGAGTGTAACCTTCGGCATTGTCAAATATATCATTCATATTCTTAATATTATCCAAAGTTATAATATTCACATGGCAGTCCGAATCACCGATATAACTGTTATACACATTAAAAGCCAGATAATATGTCCCGCTTTCTGTTGGGTTCATTACAAATGTCTCGCCCCATTCATAACAATTATCTCTGTCATAATCACGTTCATAAATTAAGTTTCCGTTATCTTCTCTGTACACTTCGACAAATGTATCTATAGGACTGTCTACACCCGTGCATTGCACATATATCATCTGTCCCTTTTCCAGATTTACTTTCTTTGCATATACACTACCACCATACTGCTGGTCAATAAACTGTAATTCCGGATTATAATCAGCTGAATACGGTATCGTAACCATCTCAGCACTTTTAATATAATCCTCCTCTGAATCGCCGGCTTTCGCCACCTGCGGCACACATGCTAAAAGCATAACAGCTGCAAGCAGCATACCTGTAATTTTTCTTTTCATTTGGTTGTCCTCCTAACCTTAAACATATATTCCTTATATTTTTATATATCTGTTCTTACATTATCTGATAATAATGCTATGGAACCTGCTTCTTTCAAATTTTTTCTTTAATTGCAGCACTTTTTCTTTCTGCTGTAAACGGTTGTTGCGGTTACTGCGCCGCCGCTGGCAAGCAGCAGGGCGATCCATAAGGCAAGACTGCTGTTATCGCCGGTCTGAGGCAATGTATTTGCGCCGTTGCCCGGTTTGCTGTTATTACTGTCGTTGCCGCCTGTGTTTTCGTTGTTGTCACTCGGCAGCTTCGCTGTCACGGTCTGCGCTTTGGTGATTTCTTGTGTTGCTTTGGCATCCTTGTAATACTTGCCGCAGCCTTCACAATACCAATACTCAATATTGCCCTCGGCGGTCTTAGTCGCTGCCACTGCATCAATGTGCTTAAAGCCGGCGTGGTTATCCGGTGCAATGCTTGTTATTTCGCTCACGACTTTTCCGCACTTATAGCAGGTACGAAGAACCTCACCTTCTTTGGAGCATGTAGCATTTTCCTTAATGACATCAAATTCCGGATTATAATCGTGAGTTTCGTGATAGCAGGCTTTAAAGGTGATATTCAAATCCTTTGTAACATTCGGAATAGAAAAGACAACGGGTTTTCCGTATCCGTCAAAGGAATAAGTGAAATCCGTCCCCGGTTCCAAGCCTTTTCCGTCATCACCTGCAACGAACATTTCTTCAAATGTAAGCCCCCATTGTTCCGTGCCAACATAATACTTTTCGTTGGCGAGATAAAGGTTAATGTTGAAATCCTCACCTTTTTTCAATTTGTAAGTTGTATTCTCTAACGGAGCAAACCCTGTAGTATTTACTAAGTTTACAAAGCAAAATGTGGCTTCCTTTTCAAATGCTGCATAGAAGGTCTGGTTTTCTACTATTGTTCCCAAAGAAAGCGGATGCTGTGAGTTCCTATTCGTTGACCAGCCGGTAAAAGTATAATTATAATCCTCATCCTTGATGGCAGGTTCATCACCCTTGAATTCAATCTTTGTATCATAATAGCCTTTATAGCTATACAGAGTTTCGCTTCCATCATATGATTTAAAAGTAATATCATATTGATTTCTTGCGTAGTAGAGAGAAAGTTGCAGTTTACCGTCTCCCGTTATCGTTCCGCTATTAGATGATTTGGTGGTGTCAAACGAAAAACCATTTTTTAAATATGCGGAATCAGGTACGGTTGCAATTGTATCCGTTGCACCGATTTCAGGCTTGGTTCTATCAGGAGTTTCCTGATACTGCCCATTTTTGTCCATATAATAGATGTTTACAGTGTATGGGGTATTACCATTTGCTTTCCATTTTGCTGTATAGGATTGATTCCCAACAGTTCCTTTTGTAATCGTGACGGTAGGATATACATCCGATGTACCGCCTACTCCCCAACCGATAAAATCGTATCCCGGTTTTGTTGGAGTAGGTAGTGTAAAATTGTCACTTTCAACATTGAAAAGTGAATATAATACACCGTCTCCCTGCTTAATTTCAGGTGTTGTAATATCATTAGAAAATGTTCCGCCATTTAGGTAGTAAAACACATATTGCTGTTTCGGCTTCCAGTGTGCCGTCAGTGTTATATTGGACTGCCAGTTTGTCATAATATCCAGGTATTTTGACGGCGTTTGACTGCTGTCTTTATCACAAGTCCAACCAATGAAATCGTAGTTTTCCCGCTCCAGATTGTTGTTCAACGTATCAAATGGCTCGTCAAATCCGATCTTATAGTACGGTGTTGCATCGTTTGTCTTGTAATAGTATGAGTAAATACTTTCATCAGGTGTGTTTTTCCAGCTTCCACCATTTAAATCATAAGTAATAGTATACTTAGTTGATGTTGAGGGAGTGGATTCTCCCTCTTTTACAACTGTTCCATCACCGGAGGACTTTTCTTTCAAAGCGCCGATAAGCCTATCCGGCACACCGTTTCCACACACAATTTTTCCGGTATTCACTACACCGGAAACGTTAAAATTACTAATATCGGATAGATATAATGTGCCGGTGTTAACAAAAGAATCCTCCAAGCCTAAGTTGTAACAGCCACTGATTCTTGCCGTTCCGTTATTTTGGAATGAGCAGCCGGAACTGACACCAAATGTTGAATTGGAACCGGTAAATGTAAATTCACTGTTGTTTACAAAGCTTGCCTGATAACCAAGCGTAAAACCATTGGAAATATTAACCGTCCCATTGTTTGTAAAGGTTTCATTCCCATACCAGCACCACATTTCAAATGAAGTATCTGTGTATGTTTCGCCGGAATTGATTGTTTTGCCATAATAGAGCGTCGATGCACTCGCCGAAATTGGCAGAGCTGTAAAGATCATCAACATTACCATTATGAACGTTAGTATTCTTTTTCTCATAAAAACCTCCTGTGTTTTATTTCCTTAAGATAATTGTTGTAGTACGTATCATTCCTTCCTTGTCGCAAGCTGCATCAGTCCTTTTTTCGCCGCTTCTATCTGCGGCAGGAACAGTGCCCGCTCATTAAAAATCATATAGTTGTTCAGTGCCAGAATAGACAGGTGGACATACGGTTCTACCTCCTCTGCGGTGCAGCCGAGAATCTCAGCAATTTTTCCTGTATAATAAGGGTAGCGACCTGCAAGCTGTACAAGGTATGGCTTGACTTTGTTTCCGTATTCCTGCGACACACACACGCTGACCAGAAACCGCATAACCGGGGACAGTTCATCCGCCAGTGCACCGAGATGGTCTATCATATTAGCTATATCTTTGATATCTTCAAGTGCAATGCTGAACGCACCCTGTTCGATGCGGAAAATCGCTTCTTCGGCGCAGGCCAGTACCATTTCTTCCTTCGTATCGAAATAGTAATAAATCCCGCCGTTTTGCAGATTGTTTGCGTCGCAGAGGTCTGTGGTAGTCGTTACCGTCAGCCCTTTTTCGACAAAGCAGTCAAGACATATACCAATCATTTTCTTCGTCCTCTCGGCTTTCTTTGATGTGTTCAAGCTCAAATGCTCCTTTCCCACCGAATGTACTGTATCATAGTAAAGTATATCATACTCTCCAAGAAAATCAAGTACCTACTTGAAAATAATACAAATTCAATCAATCCGGCTGATTATAAAAACTGAAGGAGACACTTCCTTACGAAGTCTCTCCTTCTTGGTCCTTCTTTTTTCACTGCCATTATTATATATCGTGAATTCATATCAAATTACATTACAATCCAGAATCTGCCGAATTAATGGCAATCAATATGCCGCTGTCCATTGAGACATATGCAGTATCATCTGTAAGTTCATTGCTTATGCATCTGGAATATCCCGGTTTTAAAGTATATCCGTCAAGCGGGTACTTAAATCCTTTCAACTTCATTCCCGTCACTTCTCCCGCAAACGGAACAAATGACACATATTTAAGCGGAAAATATTCTCTCGTAATCTCAAATGGCTTGTTCTCAAGAAAAACAATATTATCGGCCGATACAAGTCTTGCCCTTATACCGTTTGCAAGCGCAAAATAAAGATTATGAATATTAGCCAATGTATGATCGAGTCTCCCGCCAAACGCGCCCAGCACATCTGTTTCATTCCCGCGCTTCACAGCTTCATGAATGGCTATCTCGGTATCCGTATCGTCCTTTTCAGGTATAAAACGCCGTACTGTTATCCCTTCACGGGCATATCCATCCAGATCGTCATTACCATGTGTGTCAAAATCTCCGACTATCATATCAGGTCTTATCCCACTCTCCGTGCAGTAATCCAGACCGCCATCGACTGCAATCACATAATCATATATGTTTTTTTTATAAAAAGAGGCAGCAAATGCTCTGTCAAAGCTGCCGCCTGTTATTATCAGTGTTCTCATATCTGCTCCACTATACTAAGTAATCTGTCTACATTACTCTTAATATCTCCCTTAAAAACTGCCGAGCCTGCCACAACTATATCTGCTCCGCATTCAAATATATGCGCGATATTATCTGCATTGGCTCCTCCGTCAACTTCTATTGCAAAATCAAGACCTTTGGCTGCTCTCATATCCGCCAGTTCCCTGACTCTGTCAAATGATTCAGGAAGAATCTTCTGTCCTCCGAATCCCGGATTAACGCTCATCACGATTACCTGTTCAAGATACGGAAGATATTCCTCCAATTCTGAGATTGACGTCTCCGGACTTATCGCAAGTGCCGGTTTCGCGCCAAGCTCGCCGATCTGCATAAGTACATTCTTCGGAGAATGGCATGCTTCTATGTGAACAGATATAATATCTGCTCCGGCTCTTCTGATATCACCGATATAACGCTCCGGATCCACTACCATCATATGCACATCAAAAAGCATTTTGGTGTGATTTCTGATAGATTGTATTACAGGCATACCGAATGATATGCTCGGAACAAATATTCCATCCATCACATCAAGATGAAGATATTCTGCCCCCGCGTGCTCTATTACATTGAGCTGTTCGCCAAGTTTTGTAAAGTCTGCTGATAAAATTGATGGTGCTAAATATTTTTTCATTAATATTTCCTCTTAGATTTGAGTTCGTTATATAAGCTTAAATATATATCATATCGTGTGCTATTAATTACACCTTTATCCACTGCTTCCTTGACAGCGCAATCCGGTTCATTGACATGAACACATCCGTTAAAACGGCATCTGCCTTCATAATCACCAAATTCATTGAAATAGAATCTTAAATCTTCTGCTTCCATTCCATCACATTCCAGTGAAGTAAAACCGGGTGTATCCATTATATAAGTGTTACCGGGAAGTGCGAATATTTCACTGTGTCTGGTAGTATGCTTACCGCGGTTTATCTTAACGCTGATATCCCCGGTCTGCGAATTGGCATCGGGAAAAACAGCATTTAGAATCGATGACTTGCCCACACCGGACGGTCCCGCAAGAGCCGTTGTCTTTCCGTGAAGAATCGACTTCAGTTCCTCTATTCCTTCATTCTTAACGACGCTCGAAGCAACTATCTTACATCCGCTGTTTTCAAAAACATCACAAAGTTCTTCTATCCTATCAGAATCCGCCTGATCGGTTTTATTAAAGCAGATTACCGTATTTATCCCACTCCTGTCCATATTAATCATAAATCTGGTCAAGAGATTAAGATTCGGTTCCGGCGAAACCGACGCAAAAACTATCATAGCCTGGTCGATATTAGCTACAGCAGGCCTTATAAGCTCATTTCTGCGCGGCAGAATATCAATGACATTACCGTTGTGGTTAACGGCATCAGTGATATCAAATTCTACATCATCACCAACTAACGGTTTAATCTTCATATTGCGGAATGCACCTTTGGCCTTACATTCGTACACACTGTCGTCCGAGGCAGTGTGTACGTAATAAAATCCCGCTATTCCTTTGATTATCTTACCTTGCATAAATTATTCCACTGTGGCGGCAAGACCCGGTACTTCGGCAGTCTTATCGGCGCCATCAGCATCCTTATATGAAATATGCGCAGTTATCGTTGCACCCTTGGAGGTATCGATATCGCTGGTTTCAAAGTCTATATCCAATGTATCGTTAAATTCTCCATTTTTATGTTTTACTGAACTTACCTGTTTTGTCGTAACATTACCGGATGCATCAGTATATGATGCGACAAATCTGATTGAAATTTCACTGCCCTCTGCGGCATCCGAAATACTGTTTTTCAAGTCGCTGTATTTGATATGTGCAACTATTTTATGCTTCTGTGCTGCTGTCTCCTGCGGCTTGGTCTCTTCCGGCTTAGTCTCTTCCGGTTTTGTAGGCTCAGGTTCGGTTGCTTTCTGGCCCTTGCTTATCACAAGTGTAATAACCGTTGTATCTATAGGTGCTTCCTCGCCTACCGTTGCTCCGGACTGTGAAATTACCTTGCCTTCCGTAACCTTATTGTCAAAATCATATTCATATTCAATACTGTTAAATCCAAGGCTCTTAAGTTCACTCTCTGCGTCTTCTTTGGTATAACCCTTTACATTAGGTACTTTGGCCATTTTCTGTGCCACGCCCTTATAAAGTGTTATTGTTACGGTATCTCCGCTCTTAACGGTGTCTCCAGCTTTAGGATCAGTTGATGCAACAGTGTTAATCTTGCTTTCATCATCTGTCTCTTCATACTTGTATGTCGGGGTAAGGTTCTTATTTCTGAGAGTATACTCTGCTGATGTCTGTGTCTTTCCAAGTACATCAGGCATCTCAAATGTGGATGTACCCTTACTTACCGAAACAACAATCGTTGTATTCTTGGCTACCATATCTCCGGCTTCAACACTCTGTTCGAATATTTTGCCCTCTTCATAAAGATCAGAATAATCTTCTATCTTACGGATTCCAAGTCCGAGCTTATTAAGCTCTGCCTCAGCTGCATCATATGTGTAACCCGTAAGCTTCGGTACTTCTACCTTATCGCCTGTCTCTTCCTGTGTCGCCTTTGGAACTGATGACGAGTTTTTTCCCGTGGAGAAAAGCTTAACCATTTTCACGATTACGATAATAGTTATGACAAGTATTACAACGCCAACTGCTATTCCGAGAATTGTTATAACCCTGTCTATTTTCTTGGAAGCGGCAGTATCTTTGTCGTCTTCCTCTGTAAGCTCAATATCCTGGTCATCATCTGCATCCTGACCATCATCTGCATACTGATCCCGTATATCGTCAGCCTGACCGGCTGCCGGTGTTGTATCGGCTGCCTTTCGTACCGCCCTATGGCTTATCTCCGCAAGTTCATCATCATCTATCATCTGTGTTACGCCGTTAGGAACAACCGATGAAATAACGACAAAATCCTCATTAGGAGTCACTAAAGAACGCTTGAGATCCGCAATAAGATCTGTCATATTCTGATATCTTCTGTCAGTCTTCTTCTGTGTACACTTAAGTACTATTTTCTCTACACTGATAGGGATATCAGGAAGATATTTTCTCGGCGAGACCATGTCCTCCTGGATGTGCTGCAATGCTACGGCAACAGTCGTATCACCTTCAAACGGAACACGTCCCGTAAGCATCTCAAAAAGTGTGATGCCGAATGAATAAATATCACTCTTCTCGTCACTGTATCCGCCTCTTGCCTGCTCAGGTGAAATATAATGCACAGATCCCATCACGGAAGAATTAATGGTATTGGAAGATGCTGCCCTTGCAATACCGAAATCGGTAACTTTGACCTTTCCTTCTTTGGAAATTATTATGTTCTGAGGCTTAATGTCTCTGTGTACTATATGATGCTTATGTGCAGCTTCGATTCCCTGGGCAACCTGAATGGCAACACTGACTGCTTCACGCACGCCAAGCTTCCCCTTCTTCTCGATATATTTCTTAAGTGTAATTCCCTCAACAAGTTCCATTACGATGTAATATATTCCGTTTTCTTCTCCGGTATCATATATGCTCACTATATTGGAGTGAACAAGACCTGCGGCAGACTGCGCCTCCGCACGGAATTTGGCTACAAAAGTCTTGTCTTCACAAAATTCAGGCTTAAGCACCTTTATCGCAACATATCTGTTTAATTTATGGCATTTTGCCTTGTATACGTCAGCCATTCCTCCTGAGCCTATTTTCTCGAGGATCTCGTATCTGTCCGCTATAAACATTCCTTCTCTTAACATGTTCCCTCCTATTTTCTAAGGTTCTATAATTATTATTGAAATATTATCCTTACCGCCACGTTCGTTTGCAAGATCAATAAGCATCTGCGCACGTTCATCTATTTCTCTGCTGCTGTTCAGTATGGATGCTATTTGTGTGTCTTCTATCATGTTCGTCAGTCCGTCAGAACACATAAAAACGGTGTCATTCTTTCCAAGCTCAACCTCAAAGAAATCTGCCATAACATCTTCGCTGCCGCCAATGGCCCTCGTAATGACATTCTTCTTCTCGTGGGTACGCGCCTGCGCCCTGTCTATTGTACCGTTGCTTACCATCTCTTCCACAAGCGAATGGTCTCTCGTAACCTGCCTGAATTCATCTCCAAGCACATATAACCTGCTGTCTCCCACATTGGCAACATACATTGAACTGCCAAAAACAGTTGCAATGACAAAAGTTGTTCCCATACCGGTATAATCCGCGGATGTAGCGGCAAGCTTTAAAAGTTCACTGTTCGTGTATTTAATTGCATCTGAAATAATTGTAATCGGATTATCACTGTCTGACGACTTTACACTGTCGGTAAACGATTGCACGGAAAAACGGCTCGCCAGATCTCCGGCCTTATGCCCTCCCATACCGTCTGCTACAATATAAAGGTTAGGCAGCTTGCCAACAGGCTTACTTGTACAGTACACATAATCCTGATTAACACTTCGCATTCTGCCAACGTCCGTCAGCGCATATGCTTTTATCATAGCTGCTCCTTTGGATGTATTTCCATATAACTCTTTCTAAGCTGTCCACAGGCACCGTCTATATCTCTGCCCATTTCTCTTCTTATAGTAACATTTATTCTGTTTTTTTCAAGTTTATTTTTAAATTTGTTGATCCTGTCAATATCTGACTGCTTGAAATTACGCTCTTTGATCGGGTTTACCGGGATAAGATTTATGTGGCAGTTCATGCCCTTAACAAGCTCTGAAAGCTCCGCCGCACACTCATCTGTGTCATTCTCGCCCTTAACCAGGCTATACTCAAAAGTAACTCTTCTTCCCGTCTTATTTATGTAATACCTGCAGGCTTCCATAATCTCAGCTATCGAATATTTGTTGGCAATCGGCATAAGAACCTTACGTCTCTCATCATTAGGTGCATGGAGCGATATCGCAAGCGTAAGCTGGAGTTTCATATCAGCAAGCCTGTATATATTCGGTACTATGCCGCATGTGGACACCGTCAGGTTTCTGGCACTTATATTAAGTCCGTTTTCATCCGTAAGCAGTTGTTCAAATTTAATAAGATTATCAAAATTATCAAACGGTTCTCCGGAGCCCATGACAACCACGTTGGACACCCTCTCACCTGAATCTTTCTGTATTCTGTATATCTGGTCAAGCATCTCGGACGGTCTTAAATTACGCTCAAGTCCGTCAAGCGTCGATGCACAGAACCGGCATCCCATACGACATCCGACCTGGGATGATATACATACGGAATTTCCATGATGATAATGCATAAGAACACTTTCTATGAGATTACCGTCTTCAAGCTTGAAAAGATATTTTGCAGTTTTGTCTTCCGCCGAGACCTGCTTTCTTACCAGTTCGTGCACGGGCATGTCACATTCATTCTGAAGCCTCTGCTTAAGGGCGGCCGGAATATTGCTCATCTCATCATAACTATCCGCTAACTTTACATGCATCCACTCATAGAGCTGTTTTGCCCTGAATGCAGGCTGTCCGATGCTCTTTATATATTCGGTTAATTCGTCCAGATTCATGGATTTGATATCTGTTTTCAACATAATTTTATTACCGCCTTACAAATGCCGCTATAAAAAATCCGTCAAAGTCATTGTCAAACATTCCCGGCATTATCTGTATAAATCCGTTGCTGTCAACACATGATGCCAGCCTTGCCGGTATCCTTCCGGCAAGATTAACAATGTCAAAATCATGTTCTGCGGCAAACCACAATGCGTTTTGGACATTTTCTTCCGGATTTACGGTGCATGTACTGTATATAAGCGTTCCGCTCTTTCTGACATAAGCATTTACCGTATCAAGTATTTTACGCTGTAATCCGGCAAGTTCTTTTAGTGATTCCAAAGTGACATGGTATTTAATATCCGGCTTCTTATTAAGAACTCCAAGGCCGGAACAAGGAAGATCCGCTATGACGATATCCGCCTTCTGTATCATATTATCATCCGGTATAAGTGCATCGGCTGTGCTGACTTTAATATTGGTAATTCCCATGCGCCCGGCATTCTGTCTTATAATCTGTGTCTTGGCATCCGATACGTCCCTGGCATCAACATAACCTTCACCGGAAAGGCTTTGTGCAATATGCATGCTTTTTCCTCCCGGAGCTGCGCAGACATCAATGACAACATCATCAGGTCGGGGTGCTGCCGCGTATCTGACAAGCATCGACGAAAGGTCCTGCACCGTAAACAATCCCTGGTTAAATTCGTCTATTCCTTCGAGATAGTCATATCCTGTTATCTGCAATGCCTCGGTAATATCATCACGCACAACGGCCTTAATATTATGCAATGCAAGTTTCTCTGCCAGTTTGGCCGGCTTAAGTACCGATGTGTTGCACCTTATGGTGAGCGGCCCGGTCTCAAACTGCGACGCAAGCATTCTCTGTGCATTATCGAATCCGTATGCACAGACCCACATATCACAGATCCATTGTGGTGTCGAATATGTAACGGACAGATAGTCTCCCGATGTTTTATCAGGATATTTTATGTCAGATTTATTGCGGGATATATTTCTTAATACACCGTTTACAAATCCTTTAAGTGTCGCAAATCCACGTTTGGCTGCAAGTCTTACCGCTTCATCACATGCCGCGAAATCGCCCGTCTTATCCATATATATTATCTGATATGTTCCCATACGCATTATATTGCGGATTACAGGCTTCATTTTATTAACTTTGACTTTGGAAAAAAGATTTATGATATAATCAAGTGTTATTTTTCTCTCAACACATCCAAGGACAACCTGTGAGATAAACGCCCTTTCTTCGTGCGAAAGGTATTGATATTTGCGCAATGCTTCGTTAAGCACTTTATTGACATATCTGCCGTTCTCATTTACCTCTGTCAATATATCCAATATTACATTTCTTGTATTAACCTGCATGTAATATATTCTCCTGTTCTATCCAAGTACCGTATCTTCCTTTATGGTATATCCGCGCAGGAAATCGCCCGCGCTCATTCTCTTGCGTCCTTCAAGCTGAAGTTCTCTTATTATAAGTCCTCCGTCTCCGGTCATGACATATATTCCATTCTTATCAAACGCATATACCGTTCCCGGTGCCTTATCCGTATCAGGTGACGCATCGACATCTGCCTGCCAGATTTTAAGTGTTTTGCCATCAAGAGATGTATATGCACTCGGCCATGGGTTAAGACCGCGTATCAGCCTTTCAATCTCTGCCGCCGGATGCATAAAGTCAATATGTCCCAGTGATTTGTCAAGTTTTCCGGCATATGTCGCCTCTCCTGTCTGGGGAACCGGTGTCAATACTCCTTTTTCAAGATCGTCAAGCGTCTCTATCAATAGCCCGGCTCCGAGAATTGACAATTTATCAAAAAGGCTTCCTCCTGTCTCCTTGGGTGCAAGCTTGTATCTGCGTACTTTAAGCATATCGCCCGTATCAATGCCGTCGTTCATAAGCATTGTCGTTACGCCGCTTTCTTCATCTCCGTTGATAACCGCCCACTGTATCGGAGCCGCACCTCTGTATTTGGGAAGCAGCGATGCATGCACATTGACGCATCCGTAACGCGGAAGTTCCAATACGCTCTTTGGAAGAATCTGTCCGAATGCCACTACAACTATTACATCCGGATTAATTTCTTTAAGTTTGTCAATCACATCCGACTGTCTTAATTTTACCGGCTGGTATACCGGTATGTTATATTCAAGTGCTTTTTCTTTAACCGGCGGAAAAACAAGCTTTCCGCTTCTTCCGTGCGGTTTGTCCGGCTGGGTGATCACTGCCTCGACTTTATGTCCGGCACGGATTATTGCATCAAGTGTTCCGACCGCAAAATCCGGTGTTCCCATAAATACAACTCTCATGTCTTACTCCTCGCCTGCCACTACGTCCATAAGTTCACCTTCGATATGGTCGATGTAAAGATCTCCGTCAAGGTGTGCAAGTTCATGGCATATTGCTCTGGCCATCAGTTCTTCGCCCTCTATTTCATATTCATTCATATTTTCATCATATGCTTTGGCTTTGACATACATAGGTCTTGTTACTATTCCTGCCTTGCCCGGAATACTTAAGCATCCTTCCTGGCCTGTCTGGCTTCCCGATGTTTCAAGTATTTCAGGATTAACCATTACAACCGGGCCGTCTCCTACATCAATTACCACAATTCTCTTGAGTATTCCGACCTGCGGTGCCGCAAGTCCGACGCCATCTGCATCATACATGGTATCAAGCATATCTCCGATGAGTTCTTTGGTTCTGTCATCAACCTGTGTTACCGGCCTGCAGATTTTTCTTAAAATCGGATCGCCTTCAGTTCTTATTGTTCTTAAAGCCATTTTCGTGTCTCCTTACCGAATTATCTGAAATCAAATACAACATGGCACTCTTTGTAACATGGCACGTTACATTTAAGATAATTCTCTATTATATCTTTTATCTGTATTAACAGTGCATAATCTCTGCACTTATAATATATTACTCTGTTGTAAATATCATTAATCTTATATACCGCCGCATCAGCCGGCCCGATTATGTTCACCTTGTCGTCTACTGATGTGAGCTTATAAAGTTCATCGGAAAGCTTTGTTGCAAGATCGGCATCGGCACATGAAATTCTGACTGCCATCATATGATTGGACGGCGGATATCCCATAAGTTCCCGATATCCCATCTCTTCATCATAAAAAGCATCATAATCCTGTCCGGCCGCATGTACAATGCTGTAATGTTCCGGGTCATATGTCTGGATCACGACATTTCCCTTCCTGTCACCGCGTCCTGCCCTTCCCGCTGCCTGCGTCAGCAGATCAAAAGTAATCTCCGCAGCCCTGTAATCGCTGCAATGAAGCGACATATCTGCAAGCAGGATTCCGACAAGCGTAACATCCGCGAAGTCATGTCCCTTAACTATCATCTGTGTTCCGACAAGTATATCCGCTTCATGCGATGCAAATTTTTCAAGAATATTCCGGTGTCCTTCCTTCCCGGAAGTTGTATCCAGATCCATTCTCAATACTGATGCATGCGGAAAAATCTTACGTGTCTCTTCCTCCACTTTCTCCGTGCCCGCCTTGAATGCTCCTATGTATTTGGAACCGCATTTGGGACATATATGGTTGAAAACTGTCTCATATCCGCAATAATGGCAGACTAACCGGTTACGACCGTGAAGTGTAAGTGACACATCACAATGAGGACATTGTATCACATTCCCGCATTCTCTGCAATTGATAAAGCCCTGATATCCTCTTCTGTTGAGGAAAAGCATTATCTGCTCGCCGGCATCAAGTTTCTCCTGCATAAGACTTTTAAGCTTTGTGCTGAACATTGTACGGTTGCCTTTTTTCATTTCATCGCGCAAATCCACCACATCAACATCGGGTATTGTGGCATTTCCGGCTCTGTTATCAAGACGGTATAATTTATATATCCCGCTCCTGCATCTGTTAAATGTTTCGAGCGAAGGAGTTGCCGAACCCATAATGACTTTGGCTCCGGTCATTCTGGCAAGTTCTATCGCTGTTTCCCTCGCATGATACCGCGGAATTGTCTCACTCTGGTATGCACTTTCATGCTCCTCATCAATTATAACAGCACCAAGATTGTTAAAAGGTGTAAAAAGAGCCGACCTTGGACCAACCATTATTTTAATCCTGCCCTGGGCTGCAAGTTCAAACCGGTCATACTTCTCACCCTTGGAGAGTCTTGAATTTATAACCGATACTACGTTTCCGAATTTTGCATAAAAGCGCATTATGGTCTGATATGTAAGTGAAATCTCAGGAATAAGCACAATAACTTCCCTGCCTTTCGACAGGACATGCTGTATTATCTCCATATAAACTTCCGTCTTGCCGCTTCCTGTCACACCCTTAATAAGACATGGTGTCATATCATTATTGTCGTAGTCTTTTATGATACCATCACAGACAACCTGCTGCTCCTGATTAAGACTTGTGACATTACGAAAATCCTCTGCTGCTTCCAGTTCGTTTCTGAATACCCTCTGCGTATCTATCTCGATAAGACCGGCGTCCGAGAGTGCCGTCAGTGACTGCCTGACCTGTCCCATCTGTTGTGTAACCTTCCGGTAATCACATACCGGATTATTGGACAGAAATTTAAGTATTTCGGATTGTTTTCTTTTCGATGTCCTGTATTCTTCCGACAGCGACAAAGCTTCTCTTGGTGATATAAGAAGTCTTACAGTCCTGTTATTTACCTGCTTTACCTTCTCCTTAACCGGAATTACTGTTTTAAGTGCCTGGTTAATGGTTGAACCGTAATTAGTCTTCATCCAATAGGCCAGCTTAATCATCCGTTCGTCAATCGTAGTACTTGACTTCACTATTCCATCAAGCGGTCTTATTTTGTCCGGGGCGATTTCCGGCGTGTTACTTAAGTTTACAACATATCCCGTTCTGTGGCCTGCACCAAACGGGATATTGACTTTGTTTCCTATGGATATTACGGATGCAATATCTTCCGGGACACTGTATTGAAATATTTTATCTAATTTTTCATGGGAAATGTCTACAATGACACCGGCATATATCATATATTGCTCCTATTAATTCATCTTTCCTGCTGCTTTAAGTATAAGTTCGCGGTCAGACATATGATATTTAACACCTTTTATTTCCTGATAATCCTCATGGCCTTTGCCTGCCACAACAATTATATCTCCCTTTTCGGCATTATCTACCGCATATTTGATTGCTTCGGCACGATCTGCTATCTTGACATAACGGCCGGCTGTTTTGGCAATTCCTGTTTCAATATCCTGCATTATCATATCAGGTTCTTCATTACGGGGATTATCACTTGTAATAACCGTAAAATCAGACATCTTACCTGATATCTCACCCATCTCAAATCTTCTCTGTCTGGATCGGTTTCCGCCGCATCCGAATACCGTGACAATTCTGTGCGGATTATATTCCCGCAATGTTTTCAGAAGACTTTCGAGGCTCATCGCGTTATGCGCATAATCAACCATGACCGTAAAGTCGTCGGATATTTTAACAGGTTCAACGCGTCCCGGAACCTTTACATTATATAAGGCCTTTTCAAGCAGGCCATCGTCAACATCAAGGTGTTCCGTGACCGCTATCGCACAAAGTGAATTATATACAGAAAATTCTCCCGGAAGTCTCAGTTTTACATGCATGTTCTTAGAGCCTTTCACATCGTATGATGTTGTGATGTGGCCGTTTTTATGTTCATATATTATATTATCTGCATATAAATCAGCTGTATTCTTCAATCCGTATGTCTCAATACTGCACGTATGTCCTTCAAGGACAAGTCCTGCATGCTCACTGTCCATATTGACTATTCCGGTACGGCATTGTCTGAATAATTTTCCCTTGCATGCTGCATATTCTTCAAATGAGCTGTGCTCATTCGGTCCGATATGATCCGGTTCAAGATTGGTAAACACTCCTATATCAAACATGATTCCGGCTGTTCTGTGAAGCATCAGTGCCTGTGATGAAACTTCCATCACAACACATCTGCATCCGGCATCTGCCATATCGCGAAAATATTTCTGTACCATATATGACTCCGGCGTGGTATTGGCTGATGGAATATGTGTATCACCTATTATAGTCTCTATCGTACCTATAAGACCGGTCTTGATATTACATGCTTCCAGAATATCACGCACCATAAACGTTGTCGTAGTTTTACCCTTGGTGCCGGTTATTCCTATAGTAAACAGTTTTTCTGCCGGATAATCAAAAAAAGCTGCTGACATATATGCAAGCGCAAGTCTTGTATCCGGTGTTCTGATAATTACCGCATCCGCCGTTTCGATGCCTTGCGTATCACGTTCAACAATTACAGCCGCTGCTCCCTTTGCAATAACATCGGTTATAAAATCATGTCCGTCCACAACTGCTCCGCTTATGCAGACAAAAACATCTCCATGGGTAACTTTACGCGAATCATATTGAAGTTCTTTTACTTCAACGTCAACATTACCACTTACAACAGTATATTCTGTTTTTTCAAGTAATTCCGCTAATTTCATAATATACCTCCGGCTTACTCTGCCTTATTTACCTCTACCGAGTTAACACAGTTATTCATAAGCATTGCTATGGTCATAGGTCCGACGCCTCCCGGAACCGGCGTTATAGCTGATACATGAGGATATACGTCATCATAATCCACATCACCGCAGAGAATACTCTTGCCATTCTCATTCGTTCCAAGTCTGTGTATTCCTACATCAATTACAACAGCGCCTTCTTTAACATACTCATGAGTTATAAATTCAGGTTTGCCGATAGCAGCCACAAGTATATCCGCACGCCTTGTTACTTCTTTGAGACCTGCCGTATGTGAATGGCATACCGTAACTGTTCCGTTCTCGCGTAAAAGTAACATTGCCATTGGTTTGCCGACAATATTGCTTCTTCCTATCACAACACATTCCCTGCCGTCAATTTTAATTCCGCTTCTCTTTAAAAGTTCGATGATTCCGGCCGGTGTACATGATACAAACCCTTTCTGCCCAATGCTTAACGCTCCGACGCTTTGCGGGTGGAAACCGTCAACATCTTTAAGCGGACTTATTGCCTTGATGACCTTATCCTCATCAATGTGCTTTGGAAGCGGAAGCTGCACAAGTATACCATTAACATCCGCCCTGTTATTAAGTTCTCCGATAAGTTTCAAAAGCTCTTCCTGTGTGGTTTCCTCCGCAAGTTCGTATGCAAGAGATTTTATTCCGACATATTCACATGCTTTTTTCTTATTACCGACATATACGCTTGATGCCGGGTCACTGCCCACCTGTATAACCGCAAGACATATTTCAATGCCCTGTTCCTTATATGATGCGACTTTTTCCTTCAGTTCATCCTTTATCTGTCTGGATATTGCTTTTCCATCGATTATCTGTGCCATAGCTTCCTCCTGTATATTATTTATTACATATATTGTCAACACAAAGATTGAGTTTCATTCCGCGTGATCCTTTGAAGAGTACGGTATCTCCTTCCTTAAGGTCACTGTCAAGATATTTATCAACCTCTTCCCTTGTGTCAAAATGTCTGATTTTAAGCGACTTATTACACTCTGCTGCTTTGCCAATATTGATTGAAAGTTCTCCGTATGTTATAAGTTCATCAACATTGTGTCCTGCCATAAATGCTCCGACCTCAGCGTGATATTGTGGTGATTTCTCGCCAAGTTCAAGCATATCGGCAAGCACTGCGATCTTCCTTGATTTTCCGATTGTGCATAATACATCTATTCCCGCTTTCATTGAATCAGGGCTTGCATTATATGAATCATCGATAATTGTAATTCCGTTATGGTGTATAATCTGCTGCCTCATCTCCACACCACCATATCCGGAAAGTGCTTCGGCAGCCTTATCCGCCGCGATGCCATATCTTACGGCAACAGCTATTGCTGCTAACGCATTTCTCACGTTATGCATGCCCGGAACATTGAGACAGACATGACATAATATTTCATTATTATTCATAACATCAAATTCTGTCTGTGCTCCGGCTTTAATGTTAACCGCACGGTAATCATTATTATCATTTATGCCAAAAAGCGTGATCCTGCACCCAAGTTCATGCATATGTTTTTTAAGTATTTCATCATCCCCGTTAAGAAACATCATTCCATCAGAACCTAATGCATCGGATATATGGAATTTTTCTTTGCATATCCCATCCTGGCTTCCAAGCTGTTCTATATGTGACACTCCTATATTGGTAACAATTGCCGCATCAAGATCAACCAGTTCTGCCAATCTCTTCATCTCGCCCGGCATGCTCATTCCCATCTCTATGACAGCTATTTCATCATCCGGTGAGATTTTGGATAGTGTGTTGGGAACACCTATCTGGCTGTTATTATTGCCTGATGTCTTAAATACCCTGAATCCGGCCGATAAAGCACAAGCCACCATCTCCTTGGTGGTTGTCTTTCCTACGCTTCCCGTAATTCCTATCTTGGGAATATTCATCCTGCGTCCGTATGCACTTCCTATTTCCTGCATTGCTTTTATTGTATTATCAACCTTAATACATGCTGCGTTGAGGTCAAGGCTGTCATGCTCGCTTGTAAGTACCGCTACGGCACCTGCTGCTACCGCATCCTCTATAAAACGGTGTGCGTCAACCCGTTCACCTATTACAGGAACAAAAAGACAACCTTCACCTATTTCCTTGGAATTAGTGCTTATCATGTTAACAGGTGTATCGGCATTTCCGCAAAGCAGCTTTCCGCCAGTAGCTTCTATTATATCTTTGACATAAAAATTCTGCATAAATTATTTTCCTTCTAGAATAATCCTGTTATTTTGCCTGTATTTTCATCGTAATCAACACGCTCGGCAGCCGGTGATTTCGGGAGTCCGGGCATTGTCATTATTGAACCCGTAAGCGCAACCACAAATCCGGCTCCGGCACTTACATATACTTCACGTACTTTCAATGTGAATCCCTCCGGTCTTCCAAGAAGTGCCGGATCGTCCGATAATGAGTACTGTGTCTTGGCCATACATACCGGAAGCTTTCCGTATCCCATCTGTTCGAGTTTAACAAGCATTTTGGCAGCGGCCGGAGCATATTCCACGTCCTTTGCTCCATATATCTTAGTGGCAATGGCATTTATTTTATCATCAAGATGCATATCGTCTTCATATGTGTATTTAAATGGTTTTTTCTCTTTTTCGATAGATTTGAGTACCTTGAGCGCAAGTTCCTTGCCGCCGGCGCCTCCCTCTGCCCATACATTCGCAAGTGCAAATTCGCATCCGAGTGCTTCTACATGCTCGCGTATAAAATTATGTTCTTCATCCGTATCCGTGACAAACGAATTAAGCGTAACTACTACATTGACGCCGAAATTCTGCATATTTTCAATATGCTTATCAAGATTGACGATTCCCTTTTTCAATGCTTCCATGTTCTCTATGGAAAGTTCATCTTTCGGGACTCCGCCATTGTATTTGAGTGCGCGTACCGTTGCCACAATAACTATGGTATCAGGAACAAGGCCTGCTTTACGGCATTTGATATCAAGGAATTTCTCCGCTCCCAGATCCGCTCCGAATCCGGCCTCTGTAACTACATAATCAGCAAGTTTAAGTGCCATCTTTGTCGCACGCACACTGTTGCATCCGTGTGCGATGTTAGCAAAAGGACCTCCGTGAACAATAGCCGGTGTATTCTCAAGTGTCTGGATTATGTTAGGTTTCATCGCATCTTTGAGGAGCGCAGCCATAGCACCGGTTGCCTTAATATCTCCGGCTGTAACAGGATCGCCCGAGTAATTATATGCCACAATTATCCTGGAAAGACGTTGCTTAAGATCTGCCATATCTGTGGCAAGGCACAAAATTGCCATAATCTCCGATGCAACAGTTATTACGAAATGATCTTCCCTTACGAATCCGTCGGCCTTGCTTCCGAGTCCGACAACAACATTTCTGAGTGCACGGTCATTCATATCCATACATCTCTTCCATACAATCTGTCTTGTATCGATCCCGCATGCATTTCCCTGCTGGATGTGGTTATCTATCATTGCTGCAAGGAGATTGTTGGCGCTTGTAATCGCATGAAAATCTCCGGTAAAATGGAGATTGAGGTCTTCCATCGGCACCACCTGTGAATATCCGCCGCCTGCAGCTCCGCCCTTTATTCCGAAGCATGGACCTAATGACGGTTCTCTTAATGCAACAACCGTTTTATGTCCCAGTCTGTTAAGCGCCTGCGTGAGACCTATGCTGACTGTTGTCTTGCCTTCTCCGGCAGGTGTCGGGTTGATAGCCGTTACAAGAACAAGTTTGCCGTCAGGATTACCCGCAACTCTTTTCTCAAGTTCATCGGAGAGTTTAGCCTTGTACTTGCCGTAAAATTCAAGTTCGTCTTCCTTAATGCCAATCTGTGCAGCCACATCTTTTATGTGCTCCATTTTGGCTTCCTGTGCTATTTCGATATCTGATTTCATTAAATTGTCCTTTCTGTCATCTGCCGGATGACATATAATATATTATCACTTATTGTTAAGCATTTCATTAAATTCTTCCATGCTCATTAATACCTTACGCGGTTTGGTTCCTTCTTCAGGGCCTACGACACCGGCATCACACAACTGATCCATGATTCTCGCCGCCCTGTTAAAACCTATTTTATAAACTCTTTGCAGCATTCCTATGGATGCCCTTTCTTTCTCTATGATAAAACGTCCGGCCTCCGCAAAGTACTGGTCCCTGTCTCCGCCGAATGCCTGGCTTTCTTCAAATCCCGGATTATTATTAAGCGTAGTCGTTACCGCATCATCATATTCAACCGATGGGCTGTGTTCCTTCAGGAATTCAACAACCGATGCTACTTCCTCGTCCGATACAAAGGCACCCTGAACCCTGACCGGTTTCTTATATCCGTAAGGATAAAAAAGCATATCACCGTTACCCAGAAGTTTCTCTGCACCGTTCATATCTATTATGGTTCTTGAATCAACTCCCGACGAAACCGCAAAAGCAATTCGCGAAGGCACATTCGCCTTTATAAGTCCCGTTATGACATTAACACTCGGACGCTGTGTCGCTATTACCATATGTATTCCTGCCGCTCTTGCAAGCTGGGCAAGACGTACTATCGCATCCTCAACTTCATTGGATGACACCATCATAAGATCCGCCAGCTCATCGATAATGATAACTATATGCGGCATCTTAGCCGGCTTATTTTCTTCATCGGATTCTTCCATGGACTCAATTTTCTCGTTATATCCTTTAAGATTACGGACCCCGAACTGTGAAAATTTCTGGTATCTGTCCGTCATCTCCGCAACCGCCCAGTTAAGTGCTCCCGCGGCCTTCTTCGGATCTGTGACAACCGGTATAAGCAGGTGCGGTATACCGTTATATACACTTAATTCAACGACTTTCGGGTCCACCATAATAAGCTTTACGTCATCAGGATGAGCCTTGTAAAGTATACTCATAATAATCGAGTTGATACATACAGACTTACCTGAACCGGTAGCTCCCGCAATAAGCACATGCGGCATCTTGGCTATATTGGCCACGACAACTTTACCTGCTATGTCCTTACCGACCGCAAAAGAAATCGGTGACGGGTTCTGTTTAAATTCAGGCGATGCGATAAGATCTCCGAGCATTACGCCCGTCGTCTCCTTGTTAGGAACTTCTATTCCGACTGCCGACTTGCCCGGTATCGGAGCCTCTATTCTTATATCAGCCGCTGCAAGATTGAGCTTGATATCATCCGCAAGTGAAACGATCTTGCTGACCTTAACACCCTGTTCAGGTGAAAGTTCATATCTTGTAACCGTAGGTCCGCAGCTTACATCGGTTATCTTAACCTTGACACCGAAATTAGCCAGGGTCTGCTGAAGCTGTGAGGCTGTGTTCTTTAATTCTGCATTGCTCGTTCCGCCCGATTTCTTCTTATCTCTCGAAAGAAGATTAAGTGGCGGAAAAACATATTTACCGGCATTTTTCTTCACACGCGCCGGCTTTATTGCCTGCGATTTTTGTACCTCATTATGCTCCGCCGCCGGCGTCTGTCGTACAGGCTCCGGTTCAACAATCTTAACTTCTTCAGGTTCTATATATTCTTCCGTAATTATATCATCCGGTATCTCTTCCGGTTCGGCATCCTCGTCATCCTTCTCCGGAATATATTCTTCTTCACCGTCAAACACATCAAACGGATTACTCTGTTCCTCTGTATAATGCGCCGCTTCATAATCAAGGACATTATCATCGATAGTCTCATCATCAGGTGCCGCCTCAAATCTGAATACGGGTGCCTCCGGCTTCTTACGCACCGATGTCAATGACAGATCCGGCATATGTCCCGTATCTCCGTCGTCCACGGTGTCTTTGATCTCAGTGTCAAATGTAACACCATATGCCTTACGCGAAGCCCTTGTAAGCGGTACTTTCTCATGTGGTTCATTCTTGATCCTGACACGTTTTACAGGCGGATTTTCCTCACGTTCCCGCTCGTGGTTCTTATGAGCATCATACACCTTGCGGCTCCCTTTCCTGATTCCGCCAATAAAGGACCGCTCGGTTATCACCACAATGCCTATTATGACAAGAACTATATCTATAAGGTATGCTCCGACCGTGCCAAACCATGTGACGAAAAGCTTGCAGATTGAACCTCCGAAAAAACCTCCGCCATGTCTGCCGGCAGATGATTCGGTGTAATATTGCGCGAATGTCCATTCGTCCGCATGTGAACCGCTTATAAGCTGTATAAGAGTGCATATGAGTATCATTACTAATACTCCTGCTATAAATTTGACCCGCGCTATTGAATTTCCTTTGTTGGAAATCATAAACAATGTCCCGCCAAACAGCAATATCGGGAAAATGTATGCCACTAACCCGAATAATCCGAAGAAAAAGGAACTGATGGCAGCCCCAACCATTCCGCCGACGCCGAAATTGGCTATAAAAAATATAACGGAAAGTGCAAATGCAATAAGTACCGATGCTTCTTTGGCTATTCCGGTGTCCTTACGCACGTTCTTCTTTGACTGTGGTGTCTGCCTGTATGTCTTTTTCCTGTTGTTTGTGTTGTTTTTCTTATGTGCGACCGTTTGTCTGCTTTTAGTGCTGGCAGCCATGTCCGCCTCCTGTTATCTCTTTACTATTGAAAATACTATCGCGACAATTCCCAGAACTGCGCAATATATTGCAAAACCAAAATATCTCTTGGTCTTTATTAACTTTAACATATATTTGATGCTGAAATATCCCGTAACTCCGGCAACGATTGTGCCCAGTATGTATCCCGGAAGATTCGCAGAGCCAAACGCTTCGCTCTTGAAACTTCCTATCTTAACCACAACCGCACCAAGTATTGCCGGTATGGACATAATAAATGAGTATTTAACGGCAAGTTTCTTATTATATCCAAGCATAAGGCCCGTTGCTATAGTTGTTCCGGAACGCGATAATCCCGGCATTGTCGCAATGCCCTGCGCTATTCCGAGAATAAAAGCACTTGAATAAGGTGCATCCTTGATTCTCATTGTTCCGTCCGGATGCTTATCTGCGAGAAGCAGCAAAACGGCCGTAAGAATAAGGCACATACCTACCACCCATAACGTTCCGGAAGCCTTTTCAATCAGGTCGCTTCCAACCATCCCAAGTATTCCGGTAGGTATGGTTGAGATTACCACCATGAGTACCAGCTTCCGGTAAGATGAATTGATCACTTTGAAATATTTATATTCGGTATTGCCTCTGCGTCTTACTATGAATACCAGAAAATTAGCAAATATCGTAACCAGCATTCCCCAGAATTCTCTTATCATCCCCCATATATCTTCCCTGAACACAATAATAACCGCAACAAGCGTACCCAGATGAAGCATTACATCAAAATACATCCCCGAATCCAGATTGATTCCGAGAACCTGCTTAAAAATAGCAAGATGACCTGAACTGCTCACCGGCAGAAACTCCGTCACTCCCTGTATCAGACCCATAAGTAAAGCTTTAATTATATTCACTGTCTTTCCTCCAGCTGTATATCAACTACATATGTAATAAAAATGGTATAACAGTCATTCCGGATTATTATACCATTTTTTTCAGATTAGTACAATCAATTTAATTATTTGCGGATCATCCCGGAAAGTTTATCCAAAGCATCACTTATAGAGCCGCATTGGTTCACAAGACCTACATCCACGGCCTCCTGACCGACCAGAATTGTTCCCAGATCTTTAGCCATCATTGATGTCTCCATCATCATTTTTTCAAGTTCATTTTCGGGGCATTCCGAATGTGACGCAACAAAATTTATAATTCTGTCCTGTATTGATTTAAACTGTCTGTAAGTCTGCCTTGTTCCGAGAATCGTTCCGCTCATTCTGACCGGATGTATTACAACAGTTGCACTCGGAACTATATATGAATAATCCGCCGCTGCCGCAATCGGCAGTCCTATTGAGTGGCTGTCGCCTATTATTAATGATACCGATGGTTTACTTAGACCTGCAATCATTTCAGCCATCGAAAGTCCGCATGACACATCGCCCCCGATTGTATTTATAAGATAAAGTATTCCTTTTACTCCGGTGTTTCTTTCGTAAGATGCCAGCATTGGAAGCATGTGTTCGTAACTCGTGGTCTTTGAATCACGTCCCAGATTCTGATGCCCTTCTATCTCTCCTATTATTGTAACTATTTCTATTCCGTCACTGTTTACAGTTCCGTATTCTTTAATGTTATTTTGTTCTTCAGACATAAAAATACCCCCGGCAATATATGATACAATCATTATTACCGGAGGATAAATTTTTATTCCTGAGCCTGCGCATTATCCGTCTGTGCCTGTTCATCCCTTGTGATTTCCACTTTACGGATCACGTTACCCGATACTTCCGTAATCTTAAATACCAGTCCGTCAGATTTGACTACTGCTTTCTCATCATCGTCTGGTATTCTGTCAAGTTTCGATATAAGATATCCGTTAAGTGTATCGTATTCCTCACTTTCTATATCGGTTCCCAACAGCTTATTTATATCATCGAGTTCTGTAAGTCCGTCAACCACATATGTTCCGTTATCATCATGTGTGATAGCTTCTTCTTCCTCATCATATTCATCCAGAATATTTCCGACAATTTCCTCGATAATATCTTCCATGCTTATGATGCCCGCCGTCTGTCCGTATTCGTCAACCACTATGCCCATATGTATTTTGGCTGTCTGCATATCTTTAAGAAGGTCATCTATATCCCTTGTCTCCGGCACAAAAAACGGCTCTCTTAACAGAGCTTTAAGGTTTTTAAGTTTCTTAGTCCTGTTCGGGATGTTCCTGTAAAAAATAAGTGCGTCCCTTATGTGAATAGTACCTATAATATCATCTATATCACCTTCATACACCGGAAAGCGGGAATACTTGCCGTCTATGTGGTTCTGTATAAAGGTATCCAGTGTCATTTCACAATCTATTGCTTCGATTGAGGCGCGGTGCGTCATAATATCGCCGGCAGATTTATCACCAAGTTCAAATATATTGGCAATCATTTCAGCCTCCGAAGCTTCCAAAACGCCCTGTTCCTGGCCTTCATTCACCATTGTGATAATCTCTTCTTCTGTAACATTATCATTATCTTCATCCGGATTGATTCCGAATATTCTGATTATGATATGTGATAGTGCAGATACTGCCACACATACCGGATAAAGCAATGTAATAAGTGCCTGTATAATTCTGCAATATCTCTTTGCTGTCTTAACCGGATTGCGTTTTCCTATTTTCTTCGGAATCATCACACCGAAAACAAGGAGTATCAAAAGCATGACGACCGCAGTTATAATTGAAACAAGCGTTTTGTCGGCTTCGATGCATTTCATTATATATGCACGCACAACTGTCAGTATGTAACCGCCCGCAACCAGATTGGTCACGAACATAATAACATCAAAAGTATCACCGAAACGCGACGGGCTATCCATTATTTTCTTAAGCAGTACAGTTCTCTTATCGCTCTCCTGTGATTTTTCATCTATTTCTTTCTCATTTATGTTCTTAAGTGCAGATTCAAAAGAATAAAGTATTGCATCTATTATCAGAAATAATGCAAAAAGACCTACACCTATATACGTCCGGCCATCGCCCATATATCATCCTTTCCGTCCTTATATCCTATGTACGGATAATTTCCAGACTTGTAAGAAGTGCCTTGTTAACTTTTATTATAATCTCATTGTCAAGATGGCACACCTTATCCTTTAATCTAGTTTTGTCTATTGTTCTAAGCTGTTCCAACAGAATAACCGAATCTTTAATCATATCGTACTTATTAGAGTCTATCTCCACATGAGTCGGGAGTTTGGCTTTATTCATCCTTGATGTAATCGCTGCACATATAACAGTCGGGCTGTGCTTGTTACCAGTATCATTTTGGATAATAAGCACAGGTCTTATTCCTCCCTGTTCAGACCCTATAACAGGTCTTAAATCGGCATAGAAAATATCTCCTCTTCTAACAATCACGATCAAACACACTCCGTCAATTAAATTTAACTTTATTATTGCTGCTTTCGTGTGTTTTTATTCAGTTAAGATCAAAAATTTACGGAACGTACTTGCGTTCAACTCTCTGCGAAATTCCGCATACAAATTCATAATCGAATTTACCGGATATGGCAGCAAGTTCTTCAACCGTTATGATTTCATCGCCGTCCTTACCGATAAGTGTGACTACATCTTCAACTTTCACATCCGGAATATCCGTAACGTCAACCATCATCTGATCCATACATATTCTTCCGAGAATAGGTGCCTTCTTTCCGTGGATCAGCACATAACCTTTGGACGAAAGCGAACGCGGGTAACCATCCGCATAACCGATTGCAACCGTGGCAACCCTGGTCAGCCTGTCGGTTATATAAGTCCTTCCGTAGCTGATTCCTTCACCTGCTTCCAGCTCTTTTACAAATATAACATGGCTCTTTAACTCCATTACCGGATTATATTCTATCTCTGTCAGCATCTCATCTGACGGATGCATTCCATAAAGAATAATGCCCTCTCTTACCATATCAAGCGCATATTCAGGCATATCAACTATTGCCGCACTGTTGCAGCAATGCCTTATTCTGAAATTCACTCCTCTGTCCGCAAGTTCATCTATTACTTTCATGAATCTTTCAAACTGTATATGTGAAAAAGTTTTATCGCCTGAATCCGCAGTTGCAAAATGCATGAAGATTCCCTCGCAGTCAAGTCCGGGCATCCTGCATACTCTCTCTATCTCGTCAACCGATGATTCATCCGCCGCAAAACCTATTCTGTTCATTCCTGTGTTGATTTTTATATGGCATGAGGCGCTTTCGTTCATCTGCACTGCACATTCTGATACTTCCTTTGCCATTTCTTCCGAAAGCATGGCAAATGTAATGCGGTTCCTGATTGCTTCTTCATATTCTGCCTTGCACACATATCCAAGCACAAGGATCATATTGTTGATGCCGTGTTCCCTTAATTCAATTGCCTCTCTTGCCGTCGCTACCGCAAATCCGTAAACCTCGTCTTTAATTGCTTTGGCAACTTCTATTGCTCCGTGTCCGTAAGCATCCGCCTTAACGATTGCCATTATTTTGACATTGTCGCCGACTCTCTCCTTTGCCTGTCTGATATTGGCATGGAGCGCATCCAGATGTATTATTGCATAAGTTCTCGTAAACTTCTTCATTGCTGTTCATTATCCTCTATATATCTAACTGATTATTTGCACATAACAGTGCCTATGTATTCAAAAAGATCTCCTGCTTTAACCGAATGCAGGCTCTTTCCTTCCGATGCCGCGCATCCCGCAAGTCCGTGTATGTATACGCCCATCGCCGCTGCCGAAAAAGGTTCCAGCCTGCACGCGAGCATACCTGATATTACACCTGTCAGGACATCGCCCATTCCGCCTTTGCTCATTGCCGCGCATCCGGATGTATTAATATATAATCCTCCGTCCGGTGATGCCACAACAGTCGCCGCATCCTTAAGTACACAAATGACATTATTTTCTGCAGCAAAACGTGCAGCAAATCCTGCAATATCTCTAAGTATATCATCCTTCGGAATGTGGCACAATCTTTCCATTTCACCTATGTGCGGAGTAATTATAACAGTACTTTTGCATTTTTTCAACAAAGAAATATCATCTGCGATAATATTCAGTGCATCCGCGTCCATTATAAGCGGACATTCTGCCGAATCAATCACTTTATATACTATATTCCGTGCCGTTTCATCCGTACCAAGCCCTGGTCCGATTATTATCCTCGACGCCCTGTCTGCAGCATTTTTAACCACATCAACGGCATCATTATTGTCATACCCGTCAACAATCGCCTCCGGTATAAGTTCCTTCAGCACCGCAGTATTGTTGTTATGCGTTACTATCTCCACAAGACCGCTGCCGCTTCTGTACGAGGCCTCCGCCGCAAGGTAAGCCGCACCGCTCATTCTGGCATTCCCGGCAATGACAACCGTCCTTCCGTATGTGCCTTTATTGGAGTGTGCATCTCTTTCAGGTATTTTATATATATCTTCAGGTGTAAAATACCTGGCAGGGTTAAGGCCTGACAGTGCCTGCGGACAGAAACCGATATCGGCAACCGTTATGTCTCCTGCATATTCCTTTCCGGGATAAAGCATAATTCCAATCTTATTATATCCAAATGTCACCGTAGTATCCGCCCTGACGGCACAATTCATGACCGCACCGGTATCAGCATTTATTCCCGAAGGAATATCCACGCTCACAACAAGGCCTCCCGCATCATTAATCATTTCTATTACTTCATTATACGGTTCCTTTACATCGCGGGACAAACCCGTTCCGAATATGGCATCCACTATTATATCATATTCACCTATATCCGATATGTTACCACAGGGAATATGCGATTTCCGGGCAATTTCAAGCTGAAGTCTGAATTCTTCCGTCATATGTTCTTCATTACCGACAGTTATTATATCAACCGTGAGTCCCTGCCATGTCAGTATCCTTGCCGCAGCAACTCCGTCAGCACCGTTATTGCCATGTCCGCATACCGCACATATCCTGACGCTTCGTCCGAATTCAGCTGCTATTCTTGCGACACATCCCGCCACCTCAAGTGCGGCTCTCTCCATGAGCACTACCGACGGAACGCCCATGGAATGTATCGTATATTCATCGACTGTTTTTGACATCGCTCCTGTTAAAGCATATTTCATAATTACCCGTTCTCCTCCTTATTATCAAAGACCTCCATCATCTCAGGTCCCAGTAAATCATGCATATATGTATATATATTGGTGTTGGCGATTTCCTTGTCCTGTTTGATTATTATTCTCCTCTTAAGTTCTGTTCTCGTCACGTCAATCCAGGCTGCAAGTTTCTGTATGTCCCTGTAATTGGAATGAATTCTGTCATAACACACCTGTACACATTCAATTACAAGTTTAATGTTGGCATTACGGATTTTGTAAGGGATATCAAGCTGTTCCTGTTCCAGTTCCTCTATTTTCAGCTTGGCCTCTATTATCAGTTTCTGGTTCGTCGCCATGAGTTTCTGCCTTTTGGACTCCGAAAGTTCCATATTTTCAACATTGTCTATAATGGACTGCATGAGCTTGTCTTTAATCTTATGCACTTCCTTAAGGTCGTTATTAATCTGGCCCTGACGTTTTAAAAGGTCATTGAGTTTCTTCTCACATTCCCTTATCTCGTCAGTCTTATCCTTTTCCGGAAAAAGGACATGATACCGTTCATCAAGTGTCAATATCGGCAGCTGTTTATATGCCGCATTTTTCTTAACTTCTTCGATAGTAAGAGCCATCGCCTTCATTCCTCTCTGTTCATATAGTTAAAAAGTCTGCCACCTGTCGCAGCAGACAATTCCTATCTGGTATTCATATTATATGACAATGTCATAAGGCTTTCCGAAAGATGTACATTCTCAACCACAACATCAGACGGAACTATTAAATCCATATGCGCAAAATTCCATATGCCTTTAATTCCCGCTTCCACTGCCATTCTGGCAACTTCATTCGCACTTGTCTTGGGTATGGTAAGTGCCATAATTTCAATATTATTGTCCCTGATAAAATCCGCCATCTCTTCCATAGGCATAATCTTAGCGCCGCGGCACTCCCTGCCTATAAGTTCCGGATTACAGTCAAACATTCCCTTGACCACAAATCCTCTTTTTTCAAAATTAGCATAATTAGCAATTGCCCTTCCGAGATTACCCGAACCGGCAATTATAATATTATGGACATGGTCGATTCCGAGAATCTTCGCAATCTCATCATGCAGATATTCAACATTATATCCGTATCCCTGCTGGCCGAATCCGCCGAAATGGTTCAGATCCTGTCTTATCTGTGAAGCCGATACCTTCATTCTGTTGCTGAGATCTCCTGAAGATATCCTTTCGACCCCGTTATCAAGCAGTTCTTCAAGATATCTGTAATACCTTGGAAGTCTCTTGACTACAGCAAGTGATATATCATTACGGTCCATATGTTCCTCCTGAAAATAAAAATTGACATTTATCAGTACATATGATTTTAACAGTATGTCAGATAAATGTCAATTTGTAATGAGCCTTCCGCATATGCATTAAAGGCTTACTTTTCTCTTCAGGAGCTCCGAAACTCCGATATATGTTCCTATTATAAATAAGATTTCAAACAGGTACACAAGCCATGAGCCTGCTATCATCTGTGCAAACGAATCACCGAAATCAAATGTCGGAATATTGGAAGATGCAATCGCTGTAACAACCCTTATTACAACAAAGAGTCCGAACGCAAGCCATCCCTTGCCCTTCTTATTGGCAAGAATGGTAGCACTCAGGGTTATTGCAAGATATGCGAAACTTACGGTAAGAATTATATTGATCCATATTCCCAGCACGACTGCAGCAATTCCGATTATAATATCAGATATATTCGTGCCCGCCATAATCTCCAGAATCTGATCCGCCATTTCCCTCATATTCCTGATGTTGCCATATTTAACCATAGCAAGCTGTACATCTGCATAAATAAAGAGAATGTAAAGTGCCGATGCCAGAACGGTCACAATAAACAGCGTAAGATACTTGGCACCGACTATGGCATAAGTCGAATTCGGGGTCATAAATGTCATATAACTGTATTTGGAATTAAGTTCCCTGGCATACGAGACAACACCCATTATCATAAGGAATATAATGCCTGCCCAGCCGCACAGCATAAACAATATCGTTGATATGGCAACGTTGGCATCACTTTTGCATAAAATACTTCCGCCAAGGTAAAGTTCAAGTGCAAAAAGTATGGAAAAAACAACAATATACAGTGTCATATCTTTTCTGAGTTCGTATTTAATAAGCTTTAGCATAAGGTGCACCTCCCCATCCATATACTTCTTTATATAATTCAACAAGTGATTTGCGGTTGGCATCTCTTAATTTATCGGCATCCCCGGCAAGCACAAGCTGTCCGTTTTTCATAAAAAGAGCTCCGTTTACAATATTTTCAAGTTCATCGACAAGATGGCTTGAGATTACTATCGTCCTGCTTCCTCCGGCATTGGCCATAATAGCATTAATTATAACCTCTCTCGCAAGAATATCTATTCCGTTAAGAGGTTCATCAAGCATGATAAGACCTGCATCTCTCGAAAGTGCAACCGCAATCTTTAACTTGGCCAGCATGCCGGTTGACATATTCTTGACCTTATCGCCAAATTGCAATCCCATCCTGGCCAGCAGATCGTAAAATACCGGTTCCGAAAAATCCTTATAAAAATCCTTATAAAACGCAACTATATCTTTGACAGTCATATAAGGATAGAAATAACTTTCAGTCGGCATATATGCTATATGAGCTTTGCTTTTCGTATCAAGCATATTTCCATCCATTGTTATCGTGCCCGATGTGGGTTTAATAAGTCCCGCAATCATCTTCATAAGTGTTGTCTTGCCGCTTCCGTTAGGTCCTAACATCGCATACACTTTACCCTCATCCAGCCTCATATTAACATGATCGACTGCTGTACATGAGTAGTATTTTTTAACAAGTTCATCACAAATTAACATTACCCGTCTCCTGTTCCTATATTTTAGTTTTCACAAATTATAACACTATTCTTTGCATATAGCAAGTTGCAAAGAATTTTTCTTTAATGTATACTGTAAATAAATATTTGAAAGAGAGGTCATGCATATGAATAATGTAATACAGATGATTGATGAAGCAGCATCATATATCAGAAATCACATTGATTTTACCCCACAGATTGCAATAATTCTCGGATCCGGACTCGGCCCTCTTGCCGGCGAAATAACATCTCCGGTAGTTATGAAATATTCGGATATTCCGCATTTTAAGGCTTCAGCCGTAGCCGGACACGCCGGTGAACTTATTGCCGGAACCATAGACGGCCGCAAGGTTCTTGTAATGAACGGAAGGTTTCATTATTATGAGGGACATCCTATGGAAATCGTTACCCTCCCGATACGCGTATTTGCACGGCTCGGAATACGTAACCTGCTTGTAACCAATGCCGCCGGCGGAATTGCCGACAGGCTTAACCCCGGTTCTGTAATGCTGATTACGGACCACTTAAGCATGATGTGCCCTTCCCCTCTTATCGGGCCCAACCTTGATGAGTTCGGTCCCCGTTTTCCGGATATGACAGATGTATATACGCCGGAACTCCTTGATATTGCGCGGCATGCAGCAGCCGTAAGCGGTGTCAGCGTTGAAGAAGGTGTTTATTGTTATTTCCGCGGCCCCCAGTATGAAACTCCTGCCGAAATCCGCGCTGTCCGTGCACTCGGAGCTGATGCAGCCGGAATGTCAACCGTGCCTGAAGCCATCGTTGCCAGGCATTGTGGTATGAGAATACTCGGAATTTCATTGATCACCAATAAGGCTGCAGGTCTCGGTAACGGCGGATTGTCCCACACCGAGGTCAACGAAACCGCTAATTCATCGGAGGAAAGGATTATAAGGCTGGTACACCAGATACTTGATGAATGGAACTAAATCATGATACTTAATTGTAATAATATATGTAAAACATTTATAACCGATGACATTCTTAAAAATGTCTCGTTTCACATTGAAGACGGTGAGAAAGCTGCCATAGTCGGGATTAACGGTGCCGGCAAGTCAACTCTTCTTAAAATAATAGTCGGCGAACTCGAAGCAGACTCCGGAAGTGTTACGATTGCCAAAGATGCATCCATCGGTTATCTCGCGCAGCATCAGGATATCTCTTCCGACAGAACCATATATGAAGAGGTAATGACTGTCAAGGAAGATATTATCAACCTTGAGCTTACACTCCGCTCTCTTGAAAAACAGATGAAGCATGCATCCGGTGACGAACTTAATGCCCTGCTTGAAACATATACGCTGCGCGACCATGAGTTTGAACAGGCTAACGGATACGCTGCAAGAAGTGAGGTTGTCGGTGTCCTTAAAGGTCTCGGATTCTCGGAAGAAGATTTCGACAAGAAAATATCCCTTCTCTCAGGCGGTGAGAAAACACGTGTGTCGCTTGGCAGGCTGCTTTTGAGCAAACCGGACATATTGCTTCTTGATGAACCTACCAACCACCTCGACCTTCCGTCAATAGCCTGGCTGGAATCATATATCATTAATTACAGCGGAAGCGTCCTCATTGTTGCACACGACAGATATTTTCTCGACCGTACAGTTACCAAAATAATAGAACTTGATAACGGAATCTGCACCGTATATTCCGGAAGATACTCTGACTATTCAGCCAAGCGTTCAATGATAAGAGCCGCAAAGCTCAAAGCTTACTACAACAACCAGCGTGAAATCAAGCATCAGCAGGAAGTTATAGACAAGCTTAAATCGTTCAACCGTGAGAAATCAATAAAGCGTGCCGAGAGCCGCGAAAAGATGCTTTCCAAAATGGATGTTATCGAGAAACCGTCCGAAGACTCCAAGGGTATGCATTTTGAACTTGAACCGGCAATTGTAAGTGGCAATGATGTTCTGACCGTTACGGATCTTACCAAAAGTTTTGGCAGCCGGACTCTTTTTTCCGGCATAAACTTTGAAATCAAACGCGGCGAAAGAGTCGCGCTTATCGGTGCTAACGGAACGGGTAAAACTACCATTCTCAAGATTATCAACGGTTTATGTGATGCGGACTCCGGGACCGTACGCTTAGGTTCCAATGTTGAATGCGGATATTATGATCAGGAACACCATGTCCTTGACATGAATAAGACATTATTTCAGGAAATCTCCGATGCATATCCGGATATGACCAATACCAGGATACGCAATGTTCTTGCCGCGTTTCTTTTTACCGATGATGATGTGTTCAAGCGGATTGGGGATTTAAGCGGAGGCGAACGCGGACGCGTGCTGCTTGCCAAGCTTATGCTTTCCAATTCCAACTTTCTGCTGTTGGATGAGCCTACCAATCACCTTGATATCAATTCAAAAGAGATTCTTGAGGATGCGCTGAATCATTACACAGGCACTTGTTTTTTCGTATCACATGACAGATATTTTATTAATTCTGTTGCCACGAGGATTCTTGATCTGCGGGATCATACTATAACCGGTTATATAGGCAATTACGATTATTACCTTGAAAAAAGTTCCGGCAATGCCGCCGTTCCCGTAAAGCAGGGTTCTAATGTTACATCATCTTCATCCAAAGAAGACAGACTGCTTAAGAAAGAACAGCAGGCCAAGGAACGTAAGAGGCTTAACGAGATAGCCGCAATCGAAAAACGCATCTCAGAGATTGATTCTCTTGTTGCAAAAATAGATAATGAACTTGCAAAGGAAGAGGTTTATACCGACCATACCAAGGCTTCCGATTTCAGCAGAAAACGTGATGAGCTTCTTTCCGAACAGGAGAAATTATATTCCGACTGGGAAAATTTAGAAGGAAAATCATAAAACAAGCTCCGCATTCCTTTAAAAGGCTGCGGAGCTTTAAATTATTTATCAATATAAGTTATCATTCCGGGACCGAGTTTCTCAGTCGGTCTCGCTGTAAAACCATGGTCAAGATAGAATTTTTCCCTTCCTTTGGCACACATAAGACATAGCATCATACGCGTACCCGGCATTGTAATCGACTCAACATATTCCTTAAGTTTCTTAAGTATCTGTCCTCCTATACTGTGCTTTTGTGCTTCCGGAATTACCACAAGGTCCTGTATATATGATATAACAGCTCCGTCCCCGACTACCCTGCCCATTCCGACCGGTTTTCCGTCGATATATGCACATAATGTATATAAAGCATTATCGATTGCTTTCTTTGCCTGTTCTCTTGACAATTCTATCCATCCGACTTTATGTCTTAGCATAAGATATGTGTCGGTATCCAATGTATTTTCTTTTATCTCAAGCATAGTATTCCTCTTTTCGATTGTTATTTGCAATCGAGGTTCTCTTCAATACGTTTCCAGTCTGCTTTGAGAATCCGTTGCTTACGACCCCTGAATTCCGATTCCTCTTCATACAGATATTTCTGATTAAGAAGCCCGTCAAGTGTCATCTGGATACGCTCAGGCGATATCTTGTTATACTCGGCAACACTGTTGACTGTCTTCCAATATGTGGCAACCTTATCCATATTCTTAAGTCGCTTAAGCGAATCAATAATAAGATTAATATAAAACTGCTGTTCCTGTGTCTGCCTTGGCATTTCGACATATGAATTGGCTGATGATTTAAGCTTATTGCTAAGTGCAAATTTCACTGCATAGATTATAACTTTCTTGTTCAGTTCCCTCAGATATTTAACTGCCAGGTCGAAATGTCCGTCACCTGTGAAAATAATAAACACATCCGGTGATTTTTTCTTAGCTGCTTCCCTGTATATCGCATCGAGAATAATAAAATCAGTAAAATCTTTATCGACGCCGTCTTTCATACTGGCTGTATGTATTACATTTCTGGTATATTTACTTAATTTCTCTAATTCCGGTCCTATAACTCTGTTGTTAAAATCCCCGTAAAAATATAAATTCTCAAGCTTGTACTCACTGCATATCTCGTTATACCATTCATCAACATTCGGAGACATGTTAAACTTGTTAGTATACGAATAAAACCAATGCTCATAATCCACAAAAGCAACCGCTGTCTGTTTATCATTTTTCTTAAATAGTCCCACGCAAATCCTCCTTTCCTATATTTTATTACAATGCAAAAAAGACACTGTAAAATTATTATATAACTTTACAATGCCTTTTGCAAGAAAATATATTTTATAAAACCATTGTATTTCTGTCAGGGACTGCTCCGAGTGATATATTAAGATTACCGTTACGGCATCTGAGCGAATCTATGAACTCTTTCTCACTGACATCTGCTTTCATTCCGATTAAATAAGTAAGCTCATAGAGGGTTCCCATATTGGTTGTCTTTACATTATTGAGAGTGCATTCTGTTGTATATTCTTTAAAAATATCCTCAAACACACCTTCATAATTAAGGTCTTCAGGAATCGTTATTTTAAGCTGGCGGTCGGCCGTCTTCATCTCACCGAAGGAAGTCTTGCAAAGAACTATAAGCACAATACATATGATAACCGCTGCCACCGCTCCGAACACAAGATATCCGAGTCCGCATGCCAGTCCTGTTGCCATAGCAAAAAACACGACAGCAATATCTTTGGCACTTCCCGGTGCACTCCTGAATCTGACAAGCGCAAATGCTCCTGCAAGCGAAAATGCCCTCGCCACGCTGTTGCCCACAAGCATTATTACTAATGATACTATAACCGGAAGTACCGCCACAGCAACGATATAATCTTTCGTATAACTGCCCTTTTTCTGGGTAAACATATAACATACCGAAATCAGGACTCCGAGAACAACTGCCACACCCATGCTTGCCAGCGATGTTCCTGCCGATATCATTGAATCTGTTGAACTGATAATAGAATTAAACATAATTAATTGTCTCCTTTATTACACCATTAAGGTATTTCATATATTCTGTTCCATATTTGGAAAAAGAAACCGGGTAAAGCTTCAGCTTTGTCAGCATTCCGGTAAACCACGACGGTGTCGCACCGGATATCTTCACTTCCATAAGCCATTGTCCCGGGCTCAGAAGCTGTTCTCCGTATGCTCCTGACTCAAGCCTTAAGTCATTCCTTCTGGTCTGTATATTAGTATCAAACGTTACCTTGAAGCTGTCATCTTCCATTCCAAAATAAGCCCGCCTGTCATACGATATAAAAACCTTCGGCATAAGTTCGTAGTAATTTTTAAAATAGTCAATTTCAGCAAGGACCTGTCTGTTAAGTCCGTTACCATCCGGTCTTATTCCTTCGTCAAGATAATCGTACGCCTCTTTAAGCTGCATCGATGTTCTTCTCTTATTGACTATCCCTTTGTATTTTTTCTTTATTTCCACAAAAGCCACGTCCTCAAGTGCCGGTGTTCCGTATGTCCTGAGTCTCAGTTTTTCCTTATAGACAGGCTTTGAAAGCGATTTTCTTATCAGATAATCATTTGCGGTATCATAATATATATTGCTTATACTGTACGTGCCTCCGTCCGTGCTGTACGCATCCGGCTCCATATATTCTGAAATATATCCGATGATTGCATTGTAAGTTTCATCATCCAGCATGTATTTCTGCTCACGCCGGTTAAATACTTCTATAGGCAATCCACTCACCACCTTTGCTGTTTATTATGATTAAGATAATAATCCGGTAATGTGTTGTCTTTCTGATTGTAATATGTAATTTTACTGAATTTTTACTGTAATTTTATCATTTGTACATGTATTGGACTACCCTGTTATTTAGTGTCGTTTTGCCATAATTTTCTTATATATGTGTGTAAATACACATATTGCCCTATTTCGGTGTAAATACAATATCTTGTGTATTTTTTTGTATTTTTATCAATATATGGTAGACTAGACAGGATGATAGTGCTATAATGGCAATCGTGGCAAATCGTGTTAAATTACATTTAACGCACTGAAACAGGGCATTTGTCCTGCTTATATAAACTATTTTCATGTATGGGAGGATTACTATGAAAGTCATCAAAAGAGACGGCCGCGAGGTTAATTATGACCGTAACAAAATCATAATTGCCATTCAGAAGGCTAATGACGAGGTTCCGTTTAACGAAAAGATATCTGATGAGAAGATACACGGAATCGTCGCATCCATCGAAAAGCTCGGTGCGGGCACATTACAGGTTGAAGAGATACAGGATATTATCGAGCAGAAGCTTATGGCAGAACGTAAATTTGTTCTTGCCAAGACATACATTATTTACCGTTACCAGCGTGAGATGGTCCGTAAGTCCAATACAACGGACGAATCCATTCTCGGTCTTATACAGCAGACCAACAAATACGCTATGGAAGAGAATTCCAACAAGAATGCCGCTGTAGCTTCCACGCAGCGTGACCTTATTGCCGGTGAGGTTTCAAGAGACCTTACCAAGAGACTTCTTCTTCCTGAGAAGATTTCCAAGGCACATGAAGAAGGTATTCTCCATTTCCATGATGCCGACTATTATGTACAGTCTATTTTTAACTGCTGTCTTATCAATATAAGTGACATGCTTGACAACGGAACCGTCATGAACGGCAAGATGATTGAGAGCCCGAAGAGTTTTCAGGTTGCATGTACCGTAATGACGCAGATCATTTCAGCGGTTGCGAGCAGCCAGTACGGAGGCCAGTCAGTTGATATAAGCCACCTCGGCAAATATCTCCGCAAGACCAAGGAGAAGTTCTTAAAGCATTATACCGAGACATTCGGTGACACTCTTTCCGCGGAACAGATTCAGAAAATTGCTTCCGACCGCATGAGGGATGAGCTTAAAGCCGGCGTACAGACTATACAGTATCAGATCAACACATTAATGACCACTAACGGACAGTCTCCTTTCGTCACTCTTTTTCTTAACCTTAAAGAGGACGATCCATATGTGGAGGAAGTCGCACTTATTATAGAAGAGATTCTCAAACAGCGTATACAGGGAATCAAGAATAAGTCAGGTGTATATGTTACTCCTGCATTCCCGAAGCTTATATATGTACTTGATGAGCATAACTGCTTAAAGGGCGGCAAATACGACTATCTCACAAGACTTGCCGTTGAATGTTCATCAAAGAGAATGTACCCTGATTATATCTCCGCCAAGAAGATGCGTGAGAATTACGATGGTGAAGTATTCAGCTGCATGGGATGCCGTTCATTCTTAAGTCCATGGAAAGATGAGAACGGTAATTATAAATGGGAAGGCCGTTTCAACCAGGGTGTTGTCAGCCTTAACCTTCCTCAGATAGGTATTATCGCACAGGGCAATGAAGAACGTTTCTGGGAGCTTATGGAAGAAAGGCTTTCATTGTGTTTTGAGGCTCTCATGTGCAGACATAAATCACTTGAAGGAACACTTTCGGATGTCAGCCCTATTCATTGGCAGTACGGCGCCATCGCCAGACTTGAACCGGGTCAGACAATTGACAGCCTCTTACATGGCGGATACTCAACAATCTCTCTGGGATACATCGGTCTTTATGAAGTAACCAAACTTATGACCGGAGTAAGCCATACAAATCCTAAGGGTACTGCTTTTGCCATGAAGGTTATGAGACGTCTTCGTGAGGCATGTGACACATGGAAACGTAATACCGGAATCGGTTTCGGTCTCTATGGCACACCTGCCGAATCACTCTGCTACAGATTTGCCGAGATTGACCGTAAGAAATTCGGTGATATCGAAGATATTACCGATAAAGGTTATTACACCAACTCCTATCATGTTGATGTACGTGAGAAAATAGATGCTTTCAGCAAGTTTAAATTTGAAAGCCAGTTCCAGAACATTTCAAACGGCGGTGCTATTTCATATGTTGAGATTCCTAACCTCAGACATAATCTCCCTGCACTTGAAGAAATGGTCAAATACATATATGATAATATACAGTATGCTGAATTTAATACCAAGTCTGACTATTGCCAGGTATGCGGTTACGACGGAGAGATTATTATCAACGATAATCTTGAATGGGAATGCCCGCAATGTCATAACAAGGACCACAACAAGATGAATGTTACCAGAAGAACATGCGGTTACCTCGGCGAAAACTTCTGGAATGTCGGCAAGACCAAAGAAATAAAAGCAAGAGTACTTCATATTTAAGGGGATTTGTCATGAATTATGCAGATATCAAACGTAACGATGCAGCTAATGGTCCCGGTGTGCGCATATCACTTTTTGTAAGCGGATGTACACATCATTGCAAGGGCTGCTTTAACGAAGAAGCATGGGATTTCAATTACGGTAAGCCTTACACCGAGAAAGAAACCGATTATATAATAAGCGAGCTCGCTCCGGGTTATATAGGCGGACTTACGATTCTCGGCGGAGAACCGATGGATCCGGCCAATCAGCCCGGCATTCTCCCACTGCTTCGTAAAGTCAGGGAAACCTATGGTAATACCAAATCCATATGGATATATACAGGATATCTTTTTGACAGGGACATTCTCGGCAGAATGGTTGATGAACTTCCATATACCAGAGAGATTCTGTCATATGTGGATGTCATAATGGATGGACCTTTTATTGAAGAGCGCAAGAATCTGGATGCCTATTTCAGGGGTTCCGATAACCAGCGTGCCATTCTTGTACAGGAAACACTTGCGGACAACGGCAATCTCCATTACTGGGAGCCGCGCAAGCCGAAATATGTCTACTCTGCCACCTGATCGGTTAATATTGCTACAGAAGGAGAACTTTAGATGACAGCGAACATTAAAGTCAAAAAATTAAATCCCAATGCCACGCTCCCGACATACGGTTCAGCGTACGCAGCCGGTGCTGATCTTTACGCATGTATGGATGCACCTGTAACAGTCAATCCCCATGAAACAGTCATGTTTCACACCGGACTCGCAATGGAAATTCCGCAAGGTTACGCAGGATTGATATATCCGCGGAGCGGAATGGCATGCAAAAGACATCTCGCACCTGCCAATAAGGTCGGTGTTGTAGATCCTGATTACCGTGGTGAATTTATGATTGCTCTTCATAATCACTCTGATGAAGCTCAGGTCGTTGAGCCGGGTGAGCGCATCGCCCAGTTAGTAATAACGCCTTTTATAACGGCAGAATGGGAACTTTGTGATGAACTTTGTGATACTGTACGCGGAGCCGGTGGCTTTGGCAGTACGGGATACGGCAAATAATACATATTAAAATTAAACGCTATGAGTTTTGAACCCATAGCGTTTTTTGATTAATTAATATTCGGTGTATTTTTTTTCTTTATTTTATTCCATATGATCACAAAACATATCACATGCGCCGCAAACGTAATTATCCAGGTTATCGGATATGATGCATATATGACCTTCGTGGTGTGAAATTCAGGTATTCTGAATATCGTCGCAATCCATACCAGTCTCAGTCCGCATGCTCCTACAAGCGATACCACCATAGGAAGCACCGCGTAGCCGAGTCCTCTTATGGATCCGACCATGACGTCCATCATTCCGCATAATGCATATGTACCACAGATTATCTGCAGTCTGACCATTCCGGCATCTACAGCAACCGGATTATCGGTATAAATTCCAAGTAACGGCCTTCCAAGCAATACCGCAAGCTGTCCGAGCAGCATTCCCGTCACAATGACACAGCCCTGGCCGGTAAAAAGGATTTTTTTGATACGGTCCATACGACCGGCGCCATAATTCTGTCCGGTGAATGAAAGCGTCGCATGGTGGAATGTATTCATAGCCATATATACGAAACCTTCTATATTCGCTGCTGCCGAGTTGCCTGCCACAACAATTTCTCCAAAAAGATTGATTGATGACTGGATAACTACATTGGAAAGGGAAAATACCGTTCCCTGAAATCCCGCCGGAAGTCCTATTTTCATAATCATTCCGAACTTGTCACGCCTTATTCTCAATTTCTTAATGTCAAGATGTATCACACTTTTATCCCTTATGAGGCACATTACAACCAGTGTTGCAGAAATTGTCTCAGATATAACTGTCGCAATGGCTACACCCGCAACGTCCAGTTTGAATACAATGACAAGAAGTAAATTAAGTGCTATATTTACAACTCCGGCCGCGAAGAGGAAATATAGCGGTCTTTTGGTATCTCCGACAGCTCTCAGAATTGCACTGCCGAAATTATATACCATCATCGCCGGCATGCCGAGAAAGTATATTCTGAGATACAATGTTGCAAGAGAAAGTATTTTATCCGGAGTCTGCATAAGAATAAGCAGGTATCTGGCAAATATCACTCCGATGACCATAAGTATGCACCCACTGATAAAGCTCAATAACATTGCTGTATGTACCGTATCCTTGAGTTCGTCCTTTTTGTCCGCGCCATAATAACGTGCAACAAGCACATTGGCACCGATTGAAAGTCCTATAAAAAGATTGGTAAGCAAGTTAATAAGTGCCGTGTTGGAACCGACCGCGGCCAGTGAATTATCACCCGCGAAATTACCAACCACAATAATATCCGCCGCGTTAAAAAGCAGCTGCAATATATTGGAAAACATAAGAGGAAACGCAAACAGCAGCATTTTCTTAAGAATTGAGCCATTGCACATATCCATTTCGTAGTGTTGTCCTTTTTTACCGTGTAACATCAGTTTCACTTCTTTCTCTATGCTCTTAATTTAGTACCTTTACCGTCTCTCTTGGCAGTTTTCAGTTTCTTAAGCGACACCTCTCTGCCTTTATATTCTATTGTGACATCCGCATCTTCAGGTATCACATATACATCCTCAATTGTGTCTTCTGTCCCAAGTTTCATACCACGCACTCCGATTGCGCTCTTCTTTTTTTCAGGGATTTCATCAAGTCTGAACTTAAGAAAATATCCCGCCGTTGACTGCAATACAACAATACGGCTGCTTATTATCTGTCCGTCCTCACCAGCTGTGGCATCCGTTATGATAATCTCCGCCACCTTATCACCATCAGCAAGCTTGGTCGACGCAATAGTACGCTTGGAAGCGTCAAACTCACTTCCATCCACTAACTTCATCATGCCACCGGAAGTCACAAAGAGAAGCTTGCGGTCCTTAATCTGGCCCGATGCACAAAGATATATAATTTCTTCGCCTGCGCTGCTGTAATTACCCAGATTGTCGATAGGTGTTCCCTTGTCCCTGAATCTGGTAAACGGTATGTCCGAAACCTTTATCTGATGAAGATTTCCGTTATCCGTAAAAATACATATTTTTTCGGTGTTCATACACTTAAATACATATTTGTTTTCCGAAAGCACTGCCTCCTGATTACGTTCAAAACCGGCCACATCGATAGTCTTGGAATATCCGAATCTGTCCATTATAAAAACAACTTCCTGCTCAACAAGCTTCGGCTCCTCATAAACAGCTGCCGTCGCATCCTCTATGATCGTGAGACGTGGCATCTTATATTCTTTCTTGATCTGCTCAAGATCTTTCTTAATAGCCTTCTTCATTGCCTTACGGCTTCCCAATATATCCTCGTATCTGGCAATCTTAAGAAGTGTCTCCTCGTATTCTTTCTCCAAAGCTTCTATTTCGAGTCCGATCAATTTGTAAAGACGGAGTTCAAGAATTGCCGTCGCCTGTCTCTCCGTAAAATGAAGTTTTGCAGCATCATTCCGGGACTTCTCTGATTTAAATTTAATATCGGTTGTATCACCTGATATCAGGCATGCCTTAGCCTGCTTAAGGCTTGTACTGCCACGGAGTATCTCAATAATGAGGTCTATTATATTGCATGCGCGTATAAGACCTTCCTTAACTTCTTTATTATCATATTCTTTCTGAAGAAGAGTTGTATATTTGCGCGTGTTTATATCATACTGGAACTCAACATTGTATCTTATAATATCTTTCAATCCAAGTACTTCCGGTCTTCCATCCGCAATAGTAAGCATATTAACACCGAAAGTGTCTTCTAACTTAGTCTTCTTATAGAGAAGATTTTCAAGCTTATTAACATCGGCATTCTTCTTGAGTTCAAGTACAATTCTTATTCCGTCCTTTGATGACTCATTCGATATATCAACAATGTCCTGTGTCTTCTTCGTCTCAATCAGATCAACCACATCTGAAATAAATTTACCTATTCCGGCACCGATCATAGTATACGGTATGGCGCTTATTACAAGCTTGTCCTTGTCAGACTTTCTCTTGCCCGGTTCAAATTCAACATTACCGCGGAGCTTGATCTTGCCCACGCCAGTCTCATATATGCTAATCAGTTCACTCTTATTGACAACACGGCCGCCTGTCGGGAAATCCGGTCCCGGCATGTACTCCATAAGTTCTGCGGTTGTGATATCTTCATTATCCATATATGCCTCAACGGCATTAATTACTTCTTCAAGATTATGTGTCGGTATGCTTGTAGTCATTCCGACCGCAATACCTTCAGAACCATTGATAAGTATATTCGGGACTCTTACCGGAAGAACGGAAGGTTCTTTCTCCGTCTCATCGAAATTCGGGACAAAATCAACCACATTCTTATCAAGATCCTTAAGATATACCTCCTGCGTAAATTTCTTAAGACGCGCTTCGGTATATCGCATTGCTGCGGCGCCGTCTCCCTCAATGGAACCAAAGTTTCCGTGACCGTCAACCAGTGCCATTCCTTTTTTAAAATCCTGTTCCATGACAACAAGCGTCTCATATATTGAACTATCACCGTGCGGATGATATTTACCCATCGCATCACCGACAATACGGGCCGATTTACGGTGCGGCTTATCATAATTGAGTCCGAGCTGGTCCATGGCATACAGCACACGCCTCTGAACCGGTTTAAGACCATCCCTGACATCCGGTACTGCTCTGGATGTTATTACACTCATGGAGTAGTCTATATACGATTTCTGCATTACATCAGAATATTCTGTTTTAAGTATCGTCTCTGCCATATATCCCTCCTATATATCAAGTTCCGCATCATGTGCATGTGCATGTATGAAATCACGTCTCGGCGGAACTTCTGTTCCCATAAGCATCGATGTCACATGGGATGCCATCTTTGCATCTTCTATCTCGACCTGTTTTAAAATCCTGGTCTCCGGATTGAGTGTGGTCTCCCAAAGCTGGTCATCATCCATCTCTCCGAGTCCTTTATATCTCTGAAGCGTGAATGATGTTCCGGCATGTTCTTTACGATATTTTTCCAATGCTTTATCATCATACAGATACTGTCCCTCTCCTTTCTTCGGAACCACTTTATAGAGCGGAGGAGTCGCCAGATACACATGTCCTTCCTGGATGAGTTCCGGCATAAATCTGTAGAAAAATGTAAGTAACAGCGTATCGATATGTGCGCCGTCAACATCAGCATCTGTCATAAATATTATCTTGTTATATCTTAATTTGGATATATCAAAATCATTACCGTACCCTTCGGAAAATCCGCATCCGAACGCGGTAATCATCGTCTTAATCTCGGCATTGGCAAGCACCTTGTCCATTGTAGCTTTCTCGACATTGAGTATTTTGCCTCTGATAGGTAAAATCGCCTGCGTTTTCCGGTCTCTTGCCGTCTTGGCAGAACCTCCGGCCGAATCTCCCTCAACTATGAAAATCTCGCATTCCTCAGGATTACGGCTTTCACAGTTAGCAAGCTTACCATTGGTATCGCAGGAAAATTTCTGTTTAACAAGAAGATTGGTCTTGGCCTTTTCCTCCTGTTTACGAATCTTGGCGGCCTTCTCTGCACAGGCAATAACACTCTTAAGTGTCTCGAGGTTCTTATCAAAAAACCTCACGAGTTCATCTCCCGTAATCTCGGCAACAATTTTACCCGCATCCTGATTATCAAGCTTAGTCTTGGTCTGTCCCTCAAATCTCGGTTCCGGATGCTTGACAGCAATAATTCCCGTCATTCCGTTACGCACATCACTTCCCGTAAAATTCGCATCCTTATCCTTAAGGATACCCAATTCCCTGGCATACTGGTTGATTACTGTTGTAAACTTGGTCTTGAAACCTGTGATATGCGTTCCGCCTTCCTGTGTATATATATTATTGCAGAATCCGAGAATTGACTCCTGAAATTCATCCACGAACTGAAATGCGCATTCAACTTCCACTCCGTCCTTGCTTCCCTTGTAATATATAACATCGCACACAGGCTCCTTATCCTCATCAAGAGCCTTAACATATGCTGTAATTCCTTCTTCTTCATGGAATGTTTCCTTATCTTCCATTCCTGTACGCTTATCTTCAAATATTATTGTAAGTCCCGGATTAAGATATGCCGTCTCATGCAATCTGCTTTTAATGTTCTCTGCCCTAAATTCCGTCTTTTCAAAAATAGTGGCATCCGGGAGAAATGTTACGCTTGTTCCGGTGTCATTCTTACGACATGTTCCACATTCCCTTAACGGATAGCATACCTTGCCCCTCTCATATCTCTGTTCGTATATAATGCCGCCCGTCTTAATACGGACTTCGAGCCAGTCGGAAAGTGCATTTACCACAGATGCACCTACTCCGTGAAGTCCTCCGGATATCTTATATCCTCCGTCTCCGAACTTACCGCCCGCATGTAATATAGTAAACACAACCTCAACAGCCGGTATTCCTGCCTTAGGGTGAATACCCACAGGTATGCCTCGCCCATTATCCGTAATTGTAGCAGACCCGTCATTATTGAGTGTAACGCTTATCGTATCGCAATAACCGGCCAGATGCTCATCCACCGAATTATCCGCTATTTCGTATATAAGATGATTAAGTCCCTTGGTAGATACACTTCCGATGTACATACCGGGTCTCTTTCTTACCGCCTCAAGTCCCTCAAGAATAGATATGCTTGATGCATTATACTGCTGTTGCACTTTCTCAGCCATATTAATTTCCTTTCGTCTTTACATACCAAATACCCCGTTATGTTATGACGGGGTATTTGTTCATATCATTATTCTAGTATAACACGGCCACCGACTTTAAGTCCATTGTTTTTTAAAAAAACAGAACTACTGTTCGTCTGGCGAATTCACTGTCTTAAGTTCAAACCAGAATACACTTCCCTCTCCGACTTTGGAATTAACACCAAATCTTGCTTCATGAAGTTTAAGTATATTCTTAACGATTGACAATCCTATTCCAGAGCCCTGTGTCGCCCTCCTGTGTGTCTTATCAACCTTATAATATCTGTCCCAAATACTGTCTATCTCATCTTCGGCAATTCCTTTGCCATGGTCTTCCACCTCTAGTCTTACAATTTCGCCGTTGACTATCTGTCTTACGATAACCGTCTTGTCGTCTCCTGCATAATTAATGGCATTATTAATCAGATTATATATTACCTGATATATTTTGTACTCATCAGCACATACCTTTACATCATCACTATACTCAAAACGTATATCATACCCACTCTGTCCGGTAAGTTTTGAATACCTTTTGAGGACAGCCAGTATACTTGTTGTAAAGTCAAACACTTCTGCCGATATTTCCGATACTCCTGCCTGAAGTTTGGAAAGTTCAAGCATATCGTTAACCAGATTCGTAAGTCTTTTGGTCTCATCTATAATGACCTGAACATTTTCCGGTGTATTTTCTCCCGGAATATCACGCATAACCTCAGAGTATGCCGTTATCATAGTGAGCGGAGTCCGCAGATCGTGTGAAACATTGGCCAGAAGGTCTCTCTGAAGCTGCTCTGATTTGCCTAACTCTCCGGCTGCATAGTTAAGTGTATGGGACAGCTCCTCCACCTCCCTGTATCCGCGTCCGTCAAATCTGGTATCGAAGTTACCGCCTGCAAGGTTCTTGGCTGACTCATTAATTTTACGTATGGGTTTTGATGTAATATTAGATATTACAAGAGCGATCGCAACCGCTGTCACGACAAATATAGCGGATATATATATGAACTGCACCCGGAGTGTATACACTGTTGCATCCACCGGAGTTATAAGCATGCTCATAAGAATGAGATGTTCCTCACCCTGCGTATCTGTCACAAGTTTTATATATATCATACTTTTGGCTTGTGACACATAGCTTTTCATCATTCCGCCTTCTGCACTCATTTCCGGGTCATGCATTGAATCATCACTGTCTGACGAATACATCAATTCATTTTCATCAAAAAAATGCGTTCTGTCATCCTTCGGCGGTTTCTGCGAAACGTTGTCGTTATACCTGCCGTTTACCTCATAGCTTACGGTTCCGCCGTTCTGTTTTACCTTATTATAGAAGCAGTCATATGTCGTGCTGTCCGGAATATATATGTGGCTTTTTGGCATAAGATTGGCACTGTATATGCTTTTGCCTTTGGAATCGGTAAGATTGATTTCCATATCATACTTATCGGCAAGTGTACTTATATAGTCTTCCAGATCGTCCGAATTCAGGTTTGCATACAGCTTATCTGCCGCTGTTTTCAACTCGTTTTTCTTAATGCTTTCATAAGAGCTGTTTAAATGCACTATCTGAAAATACCATAAAAGGCCCAGCAAAAAAACAGTAAAGCCAATGAGATATATAAAAATATGCCATTTAATGCTCATTTTCTTATGCTTCAAATCTGTATCCAACTCCTCTCAATGTAACAAGGTAACTCCTGTACTGTCCCAGACTGCTTCTTAATAATTTAATATGAGTATCAAGAGTCCTGTCATCACCGTAATAATCATATCCCCATACCTCAGTTATAAGTTTTTCCCTTGAAAGGGCTACACCTCGGTTTCGTATCATATAAAACAGTAAGTCATATTCTTTTGGTGTCATATTGACGCGCTCGCCGTCAACCATAACCGTCCGCGCTGTGCAATCAATAACAAGTCCGTCTATCCTGTATATTTCCTTACCATCTTCGCCCTGGTCCGCAGCCGGATTACCACGCCTTCCAAGAACTGCTTTAACTCTCATCATAAGTTCTCTCGGCGAAAAAGGTTTTACCACGTAATCATCTATTCCAAGTTCAAATCCATGTATTTTATCATACTCTTCACCCCTTGCAGACAACATGATTACCGGAATCTGTTTTATCTTAAAAATCTCCCGGCATGCTGTAAATCCGTCCAGTTCAGGCATCATAACATCCATTATGATGAGATCGTAATCATTTGCACGCACTTTGAGCACAGCCTCCATTCCGTCGGCGGCTTCATCCGTATCATATCCTTCAAACTCTGCATACTTCTTCAGTATGACCCTGATTCTTTCCTCATCATCAACTATTAATAATCGGCTCATTTATTTCCTCCATTCAACATTTATAAATTAAAAAAAGTCACATTTGTATTCTATATGACTAATATAAAATACAAATGTGACAATAAGGTGTCAGATTAGTTAAGATTAAGTATTTTTTTGACAACATCCTTCATCTGTGTCTTATCACATACAGTATCATGAAGAACAGGAGCTGTTCTTATGTCTTCAATTGCCTGCGGAACTGTTACATTGGCAATTCTGCTGAGTTCATCAACAAGTTCAAAATCCGTCATTGAATCGTATTTAGCCTTGTCGATTGCATCCATAACACTTCTCGTAAACTTAAACGGACTTGCTGTTGATGCTATTACCGTAGCTGTCTTATCAGATGTATCGGAAACATATTTCTTATATACACATGCTGCAACAGCTGTATGTGTATCTATTACATAACCGGTATCCTCATAAATCGCCTTGATGACATCTGCTGTTTCCTTCTCACTGGCGTAATTACCGTAGAAATCACCAAGTTTCTCTCTCATCTGCGGTGTAATACTATAACGTCCTTCCGTCTTAAGGCTGTCCATAAGCTCTTTATTTCTGGCCGCATCATCGCCTGCAATCATATATATAAGTCTCTCAAGGTTACTTGATATAAGAATGTCCATTGACGGAGATGATGTAAGCACAAACTCTCTGTTCCTGTCATATGTTCCTGTTGAGAAGAAGTCATAGAGCACCTTGTTCTCATTGGATGCACATATAAGCTTATTAACAGGGACACCCATATGCATTGCAAAATAAGCTGCAAGTATATTACCGAAATTACCTGTAGGAACAACGATATTGATCTTCTCATCCTTTGATATCTCACCGTCTGCAAGAAGTCTCGTATATGCATATACATAATATACGATCTGCGGAACAAGTCTTCCGATATTAATGGAATTGGCTGATGAAAACTGGTATCCTCCGGCATTAAGTTCTTCATTGAGAACCTTATCTCCGAACATATTCTTGACGCCGGTCTGGGCATCATCAAAATTACCATGTATTCCTACAACATATGTATTCTTACCCTTCTGCGTAACCATCTGCTTCTCCTGGATAGGGCTTACACCATTCTTAGGATAGAATACTATGATCTTCGTTCCCTCAACATCCGCAAATCCTGCAAGAGCAGCTTTACCTGTATCTCCTGATGTTGCAGTGAGGATAACTATATCATTCTTTATATTATTCTTACGGGCACTCGTAATCATAAGGTGCGGCAATATGGAAAGTGCCATATCCTTAAATGCTATTGTTGAACCGTGGAACAGTTCAAGGAAATAAGCTCCGTCTGCTTTCACAAGCGGTGCTATCTCATCTGTATCAAACTTGGAATCATATGCTTTATTGATGCAGGCCTTAAGTTCCTCTTCAGTGAAATCCGTAAGGAAAAGCTTCATAACTTCATAAGCAACCTGTCTGTAATCCATTCCCGATAATTCTTCAAAGCTGGCATCAAGTGCCGGAATACTCTCCGGTACATATAATCCGCCGTCATCCGCAAGTCCTTTAAGAATAGCCTGCGAAGCCGTAACTCTGACATCATCGCTTCTTGTACTTCTGTAATAAAGATCCATCTGTGAGTACCACCTTTTTCATCAAATTCTTAATTGTATCTATATTACCATAACTCAATATCAAAATACAAGCATCATACACATAAATAATCAAAAAACTCCCGCAATTCTTAAAAACGTTTTTAAGAATACAGGAGTTTTGTTTTAATTGATGAAATATACGTGACCGCCATATTCAAAAAGCCTTGTTAATGCGCTTGCATGCCAGCTCCCTGCGCCGGCACTCGCTTTGGCCGCAAAAAAAGTGGCTCCCTGTGAATAGTCTTCTCCGTAAAGAGCTCTGTCAACAGCCTCTACCGTTGATTCCGTAACATTTACAGTGTAGAACCTTCCGTCCATAACAGGCTGGAACTGCTGCCCGTTTCCCTGAAAGATCACATCCGTTATTGTATTCGGAAAATCATTTCTCCTTACTCTGTTGATAATTACATCCGCTACAAGTATCTTGGATTTAATATCTCCACCGGTAGCTTCCGCCTCAACTATTCTGAGAAAATTATTATAATCATTATCCGTACAAGGCACAACCATTGCCTGTACCGTCTCTGTTTCAGTTTCCGTTTCGGTTTCTGTTTCGGTTTCCGTCTGAGTCTCTGTAGTCTGTGTTTCTTCCTGTGTATTATCGGCTGTTGTCATATCTTCAATTGCAGATGATGCAGACATTACACGGAATATGTATTCATCCCGTACCTCGACAACTTCTTCAACCGGTTCGCTTATATCATCAATTTCTGCCTCAGCGACAACCTGCGGCTCCGTATTACTGTCGGCCGCTCCGGTAAAACCTTCCGTTGTCACACCAGCAAAAACCATTACTGCAGCAATTATCACTGACAGCTTTGAATTCATACCGGACATATTTACCTCGCTTCAAAATTTTTGTTTGCTTTCAAAAGCATGTTGCCATTATCTTCCAGCCTTCAATTTGTTGTCAATCAAACTGCCGATTTTTGTTACTTTTTGCCCTGATAACGTTTTCGTAAAAATTTATTTTATAAAAGCGCATATATTTCCGTTTGATTTTATAATATTTTTGTGCATGTTGTCGCTTTACTTTTATTTTTCAGGTCCTGAGAATGATTCTTATTTAGTTAATGTTATCATTCAAATCCCATTTTTGCCGGTAAAAAAGCTTGAAAAGTGGGGAACAGACACAATTCAGATGCATTTTCGTATGCTTTTTCAATCTGTTAAAAATGCAAAATGTAAGAGATTGAACTTTCTTACATTTTCGGTTATAATGATTGTATCTTATCGGAAAGGAGACTTATATGCCGAATCCTGCAGGTGTATATACAACGAAACGCAAAGACGGTTCCACATATTACCGTGTAAGCATTACCATAGGCGGCCGGCATATAAGTCTCGGAAGCTATGATGACATCAGCACTGCCGGTGCCGTATATACCGAAGCCGGTCAGATTATGAATTCCGGATATGGTATTGATGAATATGCTATGCACAATTTTAACATTCCATTCCGCAAATATGTCGTACTTATAAATTACAGGGATAATAAGATTTATTTCAAAACGCCTGTTTACCTGTCGAAGCGTTATTTTACATATTATATAGAAGAAACAGATTTTCTGAAGTTCAGTGTTGATGATCTATTCTATTACACAACACACTCTATAATGCGTCGCGGAGGCCACCTCTTCGTTGCTGATTACGGCATGCAGGTCAATATTCTTTCGCGTTACGGTATCCGTGAACATTCCGTATGCGGACGCGATTACTTATTTGCCAACGGTGACCGGACCGACTACCGTTACGGCAATATCATTATCATAAATCCATACCACGGTGTATTTCATTACATCAAGAACGGTCGTGATTATTATAAGGTCAAGATTCACATAAACGGCGACTATGTCGTAGGTACATATCCGACTGCTGTCGAAGCCGCAATAGCATATAATAAAGCCGCTGACATATTGCATGCTGCGGGATGTACCATTAATTATCCGGAAAATTATCCGGAAAACATATCCGCTATTTCATATGCGTCAATATATAATTCCATACGAATTTCATCAAAAATAAGGGAATGCCGTTTCTGATAATCAAAAACGTGCATTCCCTTTTCATTTAATATAAATACCGGTACAATTCAGGCCTTCTGTCGCTCTTCACCGGAAATCCGGCTCTGTATTCACGCACAGCACCGATATCGATATCTTCTATTATAATTCCGGGTCCGTCTGACAAAACATTCAGCATCTCACCCTTAGGACTGACAACCATGGAATCTCCGGAATAGTACAGTTCTCCTCCCCAGCCATATCTGTTAATTCCCAGAACATAGGACTGGTTCTCAAGCGCTCTCGCTCTTAAAAGCAGTTTCCAGTCATCCCGCCTTGATGCAGGCCAGTTAGCTGCCACGACAATCACTTCCGTCTCATCCGACACCGCCTGAAATATCTCCGGAAAGCGTAAATCATAACATATAAATGTGCTGATTACGGTTCCGTCAAATTCAAATTGGGACAGCGAATTACCGGCAGAATACTTAAGGTTCTCTCCTGAGTATGAAAACGGATGAATTTTGGCATAATCGCTTATAATTCTGCCATTGCTATCCACCACAACATATCTGTTGGTATATTTGCCGGCCGAGCAGGCCGTATATCCAAAACCAAGCGCAATACCGTATTGCATGGCAAATCGAGTCATTGTATGTACTGTAATGCCGTTTCCGTAATTCTCAGCAACATTCTCAGGATCAAGTCCAAATCCGGTCATGCTCATCTCAGGGAACAAGGCAAGTTCAACACCCTTATCGCTGCATTGGTGGATATAATCCTCTGCTGCGATAAGGTTGTATTTCGTATCGCCCATTACAACATCTGTCTGACATATGCCAACAACCATTTTTTCACCCACTATATCCTATGATTTGTTAATTGTTCTTATTATTAATATAATTCACAAGACCCTCTGCAGCAATGATTTTCTGCATGAATTCAGGGAACGCCTGTCCCTTGAACTGTGTGTTCCTGGTGAGATTATATATCATACCGCTGTCGAAATCCACCTCTACCTCATCCCCGGCCTCGATTCCTTTGGAAGCTTCCGGACATTCAATAATCGGGAGTCCTATATTGATCGCATTTCTGTAGAAAATACGTGCAAAGGTCTCTGCTATTACACAGCTTACACCCGCTGCCTTAATGGCAATCGGTGCATGTTCTCTGGATGAACCGCATCCAAAGTTCTTATCTGCTACTATTATGTCGCCTTTTTGTACTTTTTTTACAAAGTCTTTATCAATATCTTCCATACAGTGTGTGGCAAGTTCTGCCGGATCCGATGAATTAAGATATCTTGCCGGAATAATTACATCCGTATCAACATTATCTCCATATCTGAAAACTCTACCATGTGCTTTCATTACATTACCTCCTCAGGTGAACTGATTTTGCCTGTTATTGCGCTTGCTGCAGCCACTGCAGGACTTGCAAGATATACCTCTGAATTAACATGTCCCATTCTTCCTACGAAATTACGATTCGTTGTCGACACACATCTTTCGCCCTCGGCCAGAATTCCCATGTATCCGCCAAGACAAGGTCCGCATGTAGGTGTACTCACTACTGCACCGGCCTCGATAAATATCTTTAAAAGCCCTTCTTCCATTGCCTGAAGATATATCTTCTGGGTCGCCGGAATTATTATTGTCCTGATGCCTTCTTTAACTTTATGGCCGTCAAGGATCTTGGCCGCGATGCGTAAATCGTCAAGGCGTCCGTTAGTACAGGATCCGATAACAACCTGGTCTATCGCAATATCTCCTACTTCATCTATTGTATGTGTATTCTCCGGAAGATGCGGAAATGCCACGGTAGGCTTTAATTTATCAAGCTCAATAACATATTCCTCATCATAAATTGCATCCTCATCAGCTTCATATACCTTATATTCTTTAACTGAATGTTCCTTCATATATGCGACTGCGAGATCGTCAACCGGAAAAATACCATTCTTTCCGCCGGCCTCGATAGCCATATTAGCTATTGTAAATCTGTCATCCATGCTAAGATATTGTATTCCGTCACCAACGAATTCCATTGATTTGTAAAGAGCTCCGTCAACACCTATCATTCCGATAATATGTAATATGATATCTTTACCGCTGATCCACTTGGCAGGTTTGCCGGTAAGTACGAACTTAATTGCCGAAGGAACTTTAAACCATGCAAGTCCCGTTGCCATTCCTGCTGCCATGTCCGTTGAACCGACACCTGTAGAGAACGCTCCAAGTGCACCGTATGTACATGTGTGCGAATCCGCACCTATTACTACATCACCTGCAACCGTAAGTCCTTTTTCAGGGAGAAGTGCATGCTCGATACCCATCTGTCCCACTTCAAAATAATTCGTAATCTTATTTCTCTTTGCAAATTCTCTTACACATTTGCAATGCTCCGCCGATTTAATGTCCTTATTCGGTACAAAATGATCCGGCACAAGTGCTATTTTGTCTTTGTCGAAAACACCTTCGACCTTCATCTTATCCATCTCATGAATAGCAACCGGTGATGTGATATCGTTGCCAAGCACAAGATCAAGTCTGGCTTCTATAAGCTGTCCTGCTTCTACCGAATCAAGACCTGCATGCGCAGCCAGAATTTTCTGAGTCATTGTCATTCCCATAGTATAATTTCTCCTAAAATATTATTTATTGAATTTTACCATATTTAGCGATATAATTGAAATACATATTAAACATATTTATTATAACATATAGTTATACAACGGAGTGTATATGAATAATGATAATCTGCCATTATATACGGCATTTCTCGCAGTTGTGCGTGCAGGAAGCATACTTGAAGCTTCCAGACAATTATATATAAGCCAGCCGGCCGTCAGCAAGGCTGTCCATAAGCTGGAAACCAACCTCGGAACAACTCTTTTCATCCGCTCATCAAGGGGAATCCAGCTCACGGAAAGTGGATATATCTTATATGAGAATATCAAAAATGCATTTGAATATATCGAAGCCGGAGAAAATGGTGTCACATCACACAACAGTCCACAGACCGGTCATATCCGCATCGGCGCCAGCACAACATTATGCAAATATATATTGCTTCCATACCTTGGAAAATATACAACATCGCATCCGCAGATTAATATCTCAATTGAATGTCAGTCAAGCAATGACACAATAACTATGCTGCGCGACAACGCCATCGACATCGGATTAATCGCCGGAACACCGGGACTTTCCGACTTCACATGCCACACCCTTGGCAATATACATGATATTTTTGCGGCATCTCCCGGATACATAGATAACCTCGGTTCACACAACCCGCTTGCCAATCTTATTCTATTAAACCGTATGAATGCAACAAGACAATTTGTAGACAGTCACATACCGGCAGAGTTCCTTGCCGGCAAAAATATACTTGAAGTTGATAATATGAATCTATTGATAGATTTTGCCAAAGCCGGAATAGGCATAGGTTGTATCATTAAGGAATTTATCCGTGATGAACTCACATCCGGCTCCCTGGTTGAATATAAGAAAGGATTATTAAAGCTCCCGCGCCGTGAGGTCTGCTTCGTCATCTGCAAGGGCGCTCCTGTTTCCGTACCGGTCAGGGATTTTCTCGACTTCATAAGCAGCAACCGGGCTAATCCGGAACTTAATATCCTAATTTAGGTCATACATGGTACGGCATATCCTTTTGCCGCTCTCTGTTGTAAAAATCTTATCATAAGCGGTCCGCACCGCATTAATGTCTGCATCATCTTCATACATATTAACGAGAAAATCCGCTTCAACAAGTATCCTGTAATCTGCGCCATCCATTCCCGTATATGTATGATGATGTGCCACGAGGTAGCACACTCTCTCCCTGTCCTTCAGGTCGTATCCACATTCTTTTAATAACACATCAGCAGCCTCCGGGCCGTATTGTTCCTGCAGTTTCCCGTTATTATAGCCATACAATTCCTCGGCTTTTTTAATTCCCGTATCATGTACAACCGCTGCCGCTTCAAGGACACACATTGTGTCATCATCAAGTCCTTCCATTCGGCCGATAAGTGCCGCATAGGTATATACTTTCATAAAATGCTGTATCCTTCTGGCATCCCCTCTGAAAAACTCTGTTGTCCTAATAATTAATTCGTCGGTCATAAATATCTCCTGCATGATTTTAAAAAAACCCCGGCGCAACGCCGGGGTAGCAAAATCGTAATTAGTTATTGATGAGCTTTCCGCTTTCATCGTTCCAGCTGTAAAGCTTACGAACTTCTTCACCAACCTTCTCTGACGGATGCTCTGATGCAATCTTTCTGAGTGCTCTGAAGTGAGCCTGTCCGCCTGCCGGTGACATATCAAGAAGGAAGTCTTTAGCGAATGTACCATCCTGAATATCAGAAAGGACTTTCTTCATAGCCTTCTTAGTATCTTCTGTGATAATCTTAGGTCCTGTTACATAATCACCATATTCTGCTGTGTTGGAAATAGAATATCTCATTCCTGCAAAACCTGACTGGTAAATAAGGTCAACGATAAGCTTCATCTCATGGATACATTCGAAGTAAGCATTTCTAGGATCATATCCTGCTTCGCAAAGAACTTCGAAACCTGTCTGCATAAGTTTGCAAACACCGCCGCAAAGAACTGCCTGCTCACCAAAGAGGTCTGTCTCTGTCTCTGTTCTGAATGTGGTCTCAAGGACGCCGGCTCTTGCTCCACCGATACCAAGTGCATATGCAAGTGCAAGTTCCTGAGCCTTACCTGTTGCATTCTGCTCTACAGCTACAAGACAAGGAACACCCTTACCTGCAAGGTATTCGCTTCTTACTGTATGTCCAGGTCCCTTAGGTGCGATCATTGTTACATCGACATCCTTAGGCGGTATAATCTGTCCGAAATGAATAGCAAAACCATGAGCGAACATAAGCATGTTACCAGGCTCAAGGTTCGGTTCGATATCTTTCTTATACATTGCTGCCTGCTTCTCATCATTGATAAGAATCATAATAATATCAGCCTGCTTAGCTGCCTCTGCTGCTGTATATACTTTAAGTCCCTGAGCTTCTGCTTTAGCCCATGACTTACTGCCTTCGTAAAGACCGACGATGACATCGCATCCTGAATCCTTAAGGTTCAATGCATGAGCATGTCCCTGACTTCCGTAGCCGATAATAGCTATCTTCTTTCCTTCAAGTAATGAAAGATTGCAGTCTTCCTGATAGAAAATTTTTGCTGCCATTGTTTTTATCCTCCTGAAAAAATCATATATTTTAATTGGCATCGCCAATAAAAAACTTATTTCTTTACCGCACTTCCTCTGCACAATCCCGTAAGTCCGGTTCTGGCTATTCCGAGTATCTCATATCCTGTAAGTAATTCAAGGAATGCATCAAGCTTGGATGCATCGCCTGTGAGTTCAATCATAAGTGAATTCTTAGCAACATCAACGACATTCGCCCTGAATATGTCTGCTACCGATACCACTTCCGGTCTCTGAATCTCATTAACCGCCACTCTTACAAGAATAAGCTCACGGCACACTGATGTTCCCGGCTCAAGTTCTTCTATCTCTATAACGTCCTCAAGCTTGGAAAGCTGTTTGGTAACCTGCTCAAGTACCGCTTCCTCTCCATGAACCACAACTGTCACTCTGGTGATATCCGGGTTTTCCGTAACGCCTCCTGTAATACTGTCCATATTATAGCCGCGTCTGCTGAATAACCCTGCAATCCGGCTGGTAACTCCTGCCCTGTTATGTACAAGCAGTGATAAAACCATCTTTCTCATATTACACCTTCAAAATTCGTATTTTACCAATCCCTTAGGAATTATTGTAGCACATTGAAAACAGTTGTCAATTAATTATTTGTTATTTCGGCCATCTTTGCTTCCGAAAGCCCTTTTTTGTTCTTAAAAAGAACTTTTAAAAGGATAGGAACTATAACCGATGACGTAATTATAAGAAGAATTACAGGCGTGAAATCCTCCGCCGTAATAAGTCCCGCATCCAGGCCTTTCTGAGATACTATAAGCGCAACCTCGCCTCTCGTCATCATTCCTATTCCGCATATGAGTGACTCTTTCCATGTGTGTCTGGTAATTTTAGCTGCAAGTCCGCATCCGATAATTTTTCCCACCAGCGCAACTAACACAAACGCAACTGAGAATGCCAAAAGTCCCCATGTCATTCCCGACACATCGGTCTTAAGTCCAATGCTTGCAAAGAAAATAGGTCCAAAGAACATATATGAACTTATGTTGACCCTTCTGTCAACATAATTGGAATCATTAATATTGCAAAGAATTACACCAGCAACATATGCACCCGTAATATCTGCTATTCCGAAATATTTCTCGGCAACATATGCAAGCGCAAAACAGAGAGCGATACTAAATATAGTTATACGTCTCATATGAGGATATCTCTTATCGAGAAATGAGAACAGTTTATAAAGTCCAAATCCTATAACCGCTGCTGCAACAAAGAACAACAATGTCTTAAGAAGAATCTCCCCGACACCGGTTCCGGTTCCTTTTGCCACGCCTATCACAACAGTAAGCACTATAATTCCAAGTACATCATCTATAATAGCTGCACTGACTATTGTAGTTCCCAGTTCCGTCTTAATCTTTCCGAGTTCTTTAAGTGTCTGGACAGTAATTCCAACCGATGTTGCCGTCATGATTACACCAATGAAAAGTGCTTTATAGAATCCCTGGCTTCCGATTGGATCAAATCCATAGAATACCATTGTAATAATTGTACCAAGCACCATAGGTGCCAACACGCCCATTGTTGCCATAAGGAGTGCCACCGGGCCGGTCTTAACGAGTGTCTTAAGATTGGTACCGAGTCCTGCTGAAAACATAATAAGCACAACGCCGACTTCAGCAAAAATCTTAATATATTCAGTGTTGCCTGCCCATCCTAAAACACATGGTCCGATGAGAAGACCCGCTATTATCTGTCCGACAACCTGCGGAAGCTTAATCTTACGTGCAATAAGCCCAAACACCTCCGCCACTGCAATAATTATTGCCAGATCCCGCAAATTTTCGTAAATTTCCATAAAATATTACCTACCTTTAATGTTCTCTTAATTATTAATATTTTAGTACATCTTTCTGAAAAATCAAGTAATTTTTATATATCCCAGTTCTTTTATTTTATTATACAACTGAGCACCGAGAAGGCTGAAAAATTTCTCATTGCCATGCACATGATCATATTGCAAAGCTTTCATATAACTTCTGGGAATTTCTCCCGCAGCTGCATCCACTGCATCTGATTCATCGGTTACCGGAAGTGACAGGATATATTTACGGAAATCATAGAAATGCTCTTTAAATTCATCCGCAAGCATCTCATTAACCGCCTCTATTTCGGGCATATATGATTTCGCTGTCATTCCGATCACAATGTATCTTGTACCGGCCGTGCGCTGTATCATAGCTTTAATATTTGCGATTACGGCACATACATTATCCGTAGACGCATAGTCATTGGTACCAACCCAGAATATATTGATATCCTGTGAAAAATCACAATGTGACAATCTCGTTACAAGGTTGCTGCCTTTCGGAATCACTTCTGGTCTGCCGGTATTATTCCTTGTGAAATATAATATATTATTACGGCGTTCCAATACCCCGTCGCAGTTACCCAGCTTAACCGGATTAACAAGGTCATCTCCGTCATTTTCCCTTACCTGGCAAAGAAGTCTTGTCGGCTGCATAAAAATATCTCCCAATGCTACCGGTACAGATGTGTCGTCCTTATCAAAAACAGCATCTGCCATAAGTGTCACTTTCATTGCCCCAATCCGTGAAGCAACTGTAAAACTTGATTCGCCTCCGATTCCGTAATTATTAGTCTTAATTCCCGTAAATCTCTCCAATACAGCAGAATACGGCATGGTGTTACCCCATGCCGTTCCTGCCGTAAGACTATCGCCAAAACAATTTATCTGCATATCAGTCTTCCTCTGTTAAATTCTCCTCTCCGGATGCCGCTGCTTCGTCTTCCTCAGCCTTAACTTCCCTATAATCATCGTTCTGTGGATTTCCGGTTTCCGGTTTCTCGTCAGATTTAATCTTTGACGATAACACTTCCTTGATATCCACACCGGTGGCACCTTTAAGTCCTTCTGTAATCTGTGACACTGTTGTCATAATATCCTGAACAAGCCTTGATGAGTTACCATCGCCATACATAACTATACTGTCAACATTAGCAAGCGGTGTTGCTGCATTCTTAATAACTTCCGGAAGCACGTTAAAATACATCTCCTTAATGGATGCATCCGTCATCTTAGCCTGGGCAAGTGCCTTCTTCTCAATACCTTCTGCTTCTGCAATCGCTTTGGCACGTATAGCCTCAGCTTCAGCAAGACCCTTTGCACGTATACCTTCCGCTTCCTGCTCGCGGGCATATTTTTCTGCTTCTGATTTCGCCTTAAGCGCTTCCGCCTCCTGCTCCATCTCATACTTTCTGGCTTCAGCTTCTTTCTGTCGTTCATAGAGTTCCGCTTCGGCTTTCTGCTGTCTTGCAAACTTCTCTGCTTCAGCTTTCTTCTTAATGTCCGCCTCAAGCTGACGCTCCGTTATCTTAACATTACGCTCCTTCAGCTCGATTTCCTTCTCCTGCTTTGCAAGATTGGCATTGGCAGTCGTAATTTCAATTGTTTTACGCTGTTCCTCTTCCTGAATCCTGTAAGCTGCATCAGCCGATGCCTGCTTCACATCCGATTCCTGCTTAAGTTCAGCCTTCTTTATTGCAAGTTCATTCTGTCTTACAGCTATTTCGGTCTCAGAATTAACCTCAGCATCATTAGCTTCTTTCTTCGCTATTGCCTTAGCCTTGGCTATTTCTTTCTCTGCCTCCGCTCTGGAAATAGCTGCATCCTTCTGGATTTTAACAATATTATCCACACCGAGATTTTCTATGACACAGCTGTCATCGACGAAATTCTGTACATTAAATGATACTATATCAAGTCCCATTGCCCCAAGGTCAGGTTCTGCATTCTGCTTAACAAGTTCAGCAAACTTCTGTCTGTCTGAAACCATCTCCTGAAGCTGCATACGTCCTACAATTTCACGCATATTACCTTCAAGGACTTCCCTGGCAACTTTGGCTATGTAATCCACAGGCTTATTAAGAAAATTCTGTGCCGCAAGATTAAGTCTGTCAGTCTGATCACTTATCTTGACATTGACAGCTGCATCAACATTAATATTGATATAATCTGCTGTCGGAACTGCACTTGATGTTTTCACGTCAATAGGAATAAGCTGAAGATTAAGTGAATCCTTCTTTTCAAAAAAAGGAATCTTAATTCCTGCCTTTCCAATAAGCACCTTCGGTTTCTTGCGCAATCCCGAAATAATAAATGCCGTATCCGGAGATGCCTTTACATATCCTGTTGCAAGAATAATCAGGAACAAAATAACAGCTGCCGCAATCACTCCATAAAAAATATAGTCCATAGTTCTCCTCCTGTGAGTTATTTTCATATATTGTACTACATCTTATGGATTTTGTATACATCATATTATTATTTCAAAGCCAGTCATCAAGGACAGCTTTCAGGCAGTCCAGGTCAACAGGTTTGGCTATATGCCCATTCATTCCGGCATCGACTGCCATTTTTACATCATTCGAGAATGCCTCGGCAGTCATCGCAATAATGGGTATTTTCTTCAGATCGTCTCTTTGATTCTTCCTTATCTGTCTTGTTGTATCATATCCGTCAATTCCCGGCATCCTTATGTCCATAAAAACTATACTGTAATACCCTGCTTCCCGTTCTTTGAGTCTTGATATGCCATTTCTTCCGTTCGGTGCAATTTCCACATCTATCCCAACTTCCGTCAGAAGATCTTTCATTACCTCCGCATTAAACTCATCATCTTCCACTAAAAGGATTTTTTTGCCGTTGTAGTTAAGTTTCTTGTATGCTTCTATTTTCATTGCCTGATTATGCTCGTCATTGTTATCATCCGATGTCACCCTGAATTTTAATTTAATTCTGAACGTTGTTCCCTTGCCTATATCACTTTCAACTTCAATATCCCCATTCATCATTCTGGCAATGTTTCTTGAAATCATCATCCCCAGTCCGCAGCCCTCAATTCCCTGTGTGTTCTGATTATCAGCTCTTGAAAAAGGTTCAAAAATCTTATTGATGAAATCACTTTCCATTCCTATTCCGTTATCTTTAATTACAATGTGATATTCCGCCAATCCACTTATGCCCGGATTGGTCTCAGTCATATTAAAATCTATTTTTCCGGTAGAAGGAGTAAACTTAAATGCATTTCCCAGCAGATTTACCAATATCCGTTGAAATCCAAGTTCATCGCCAACCACTTTAGCATGTTTTATATGTATATCACCAATCTGCAACGATGCTCTTTGTCTTTCCCTCTCACCTTCAAACATCATTATCACTTCATTAACAGCATCTGCAATATTAAATTCATTCTCTGTCAGCGACAGATGTCCGCTTTCTATCTTGGAAATGTCAAGAACCTCGTTGATGAGGCTCAGAAGATGCCTGCCAGCTATAGTTATTTTATTAAGGTATCCACTTACCCGTTCCGTGTCATTAATATGCAGTTTGGCAATCGCTGTCATACCGATAATAGAATTCATCGGTGTCCTTATATCATGGGACACTCTTGACAAGAATTCTCTTTTGGCCTTATTCGCCTGATATGCCCTCTTGGCTTCATATTCAAATCTCTTTTTCTGTATTTCTTCCTGCCTTACAAAGACATCAATATTCCTTATCGTCATTGTTACTGTTTTTGTAACTCCCTGCTCACTTTCGGCAGGCATTACTGATATAAGGCACCATTCGTATTTTCCTTTATCTGATTTTCTTCTATATCTGCATTCAATATATTCCCCGGAATCCAGTTTATGTTTTATATTATTAATATCAAGATTCTTAACCGCGATATCATGGCATGCCGGATCTATCGTCCCATCCTCAAGTTTCTCAATCAGCTTGTCCGTAAATTTATCCATTGTACCAAAAGTATTGCATTTCGGATATATCATTGCATATTCGTCCGTGTCCAGCACAATGTAATATATTGCCATATATGCATGAACAATGCTTTTCAATACTTTTTCATTAATATAATCCCAGTCTGTAACTGTACGCCCTTCTTCTCCTTCTTCATCCTGCACCATATTATCCATTATAAGATTTTCCTCCATTAAACATGTCCGCACCCGTCATTATATTATAATACAAACAGATACATCGCAAACTACTTGAATCATAATATATTATGATATCATTACACAATATTTTGCAAGGTATCATTCATCTACATTTGCTTCCTTGTTTCGACAAAAAGTGACATAAAACAAAATCCCGGATGAACGGGAGGGATCATCCGGGAAATGTTATGATATTATTTTGGTTGAATGAATTTGGCTTTGTAATAATCTGTATTGGTATTAGTTGAAAAGTGCTACCCAATAGTAATCACCAAGTGAATCCTGAGCAACTCCGATACCAACTTTAGTATAGCTTTCTGAAAGGAGAAGTGCATTGTGAGATGAAGATGATTTCCACTGAGCGATAATCTCTGAAGGAGATGCCTGCCATCTTCCGAAATTCTCACCAAAGTTACCACCAATGCCATACTCTGAAGCAATTGTGCTTGCTTTTGTGAAATTAGGTCTGATATGTCTCTTAGCTCCACTCTCCATAGCTGTCATGTTCCAATCAGCATAAGCGCTTTCTGCTGCCCTGTGCATAGCTGCTGTTGAGAGTGTGTCGTTAACGGTAAGTTTTGCAAGTCCGTTAGCTGTTCTGTATTCATTAATAAGGTTAACAACTTCTGATGCCAAAGATGCATATGCTGTCTTGTTAGCCTTAGCTGCTGCCTTAGCTTCGCTGTCTGAAAGAGTAGCAACTTTGATTGAAGCTTTAGCTTCGTCAAGTGTTGCATAATTATGTGAACTACCTTCTGCATCCTTGTAAACAACATTTGTAAGTGATGTCTGCGCTGCAGGTGCTGCTGTCTGTGGCTCAGCCTTAACTGCAGGTGCTGCAGGTGCCGGTGTAGTCTGTGGTTCAACCTTAACTGCAGGTGCTGCTGTCTGCGGCTCTGTTGCTTTAACTGTAGCCGGCTCTGTCTGTGCTTCTGTTACTTCTTCTGTAACAACTTCTTTAACTGTCTCTTTAACTGTCTCAGTCTTGGTCTCTTCAACAGTCTTAACTGTTGTAACAGCTTCTGTTTCTTTAACTGAAGCTGCTTCTGTATAATCAACGGCAACAGCTTTATATTCGCTGCTTCCTGCTACTGTTCTTGTCTCAAAGAAATATACCACTGCAAGTACAGCAAATGATGCTGTAGCTGCGATTCCAAATAATTTAACTGCTTTTAAAAATTTCTTCATAAAAAACCCTCCCTATAATCTAAACTAATGAGCTTTGACTAAAAGAGAATCCATTCTCCGCAACCGGCTGCCATGCTCTCCCAAGCTTAAGGCCCTTGGCTTTGCGTCCTTACCTTTCGATAAGTTTGCCCATTGTTTAGTTATTAAAAAAGCACCCGTTCACCGGATGCTGTAAATATCTTACGATAGCAACCGGCTGCCACACCATATTAGGTAGAGGCCCTTGGCTTTGCGTCCTTATCTTTCGATAAGTTTGCCTAAATATTATCAAAAATTCAACCAAAATCGATAAAGCATTTCTTTATCTATGAACAGTATATCAGATATATGAGAGATTGCAATAGTTTCCTAAAAAAATATTGTATTTTATTCAGTACAATCTTTATTCTTAACAACAGAAACAACTTCATTCCAGTGTTCAAGAACATATCTGCCTATAATCGGGTCATACATCCTGCCGAGATTCTTTTCTATTTCTGCGTAACAATAGTCGAAATCATGTGCTTTGCGGTAGCTTCTGGTGGATGTCATCGCATCTATAGAATCACATATGGCGATAATTCTTGCTCCTACCGGTATCTCTGTTCCGGCATATCCGTTTGGATAGCCATGCCCGTCATAGCGTTCATGATGGCAGAGTACCATATTCTTAAGTTCACTTAAACAATGTGATTTACTGAGAATATCTGCACCAATCTGCGGATGTTTCCTGATATATTCCCACTCTTCATCGGTAAGTTTTCCTTCTTTATTAAGTACAGCATCCGGGACTCCGATTTTACCTATATCATGTAAATGGGCTGCTATGTGTATTTTCTGTATATCTTCTTTCTTAAGTCCAATCAGTTCACATACTTTCGTCGCCATATCACTGACTCGCTTTGAATGTCCCGCCGTATATGGGTCTTTGGCATCAAGTGCACATGTAATGCACTCTATCACTTCGTGATAATCTATTTGTGTATCGCAATATTCGCAACTGTCCATCTGTACAACTCCTTTAGAATCTGTACATTCATTATAACATCATACCAGAATATATGCACTTGATTTTTTACAATACGGGCATCGCAAAATATTTCTTTTTTCTGTAACTTGTAATATATACGTCCACAAAATCTCCGCGCCTGATCTCTTCATATGAATTCCACACTTCGGTGTATTGTCATTAAGTTAAGCTTGCGATTGATGTGGCTCAAAAGAAATTTAGCAGGAAAGGGTTGTGCTTTCCTGCTTTTTCTATATATTACCAATTCAAGTCCTTTATCCTGCCGGCTCACTCCATTCTAAAGATCCTCTACAGCTACCTGGATTTCATCACTCATAGTCTGTATACTTTCACTCTGAGCTGATATTTCTTCTGTAGTAGCTGCTATATTTGTTATCTTGCTACTCATTTCCTCAATACTCTCAATCAACTCAGATATTGACCTTACACTAGCCTCTATCTTCGGAATTGTATCAACTGACTGTGCCTTATTTTGCTCAATTAACTTCTTTGTGTTGTCTGACAGATCTCTGATACTTGAAGCTACCACCGCAAAGCCCCTGCCTGCATCTCCTGCCCTTGCTGCCTCTATTGAAGCGTTCAGGCTTAATAAGTTGGTCTGACCTGCTATATCTGAAATTTCTTCGTTGCTGTTGTTGTAATCTTTGATAAAATTCGAAAAGATTTCAAGGCTGCCGCTGATTGCTTGACATTTTTCAGAAATATCACATACAACCTGAGTAATATTTGTTGCATCTTCTGCTGTAACTTCATTGGCTTTAGCTAAATCTACTATGCTGGAATTGAGAAGATTTAACCGTTCGACTACCTCTGAAAGCTTTTGATTATGTACTTCCTGCTCATCCAGATTTTTCTGATGCAGTTTTGCTACTTCCTGCTTTTCTAAGTCTGCTACTTTTTTGTTATAGTAAATACAGTTGTCTTTATTGTTTACACCATTATGAATAGCTTCTACCATCATCTTACAGGTGCTATAACCGCAACAACTGCAATTGATGCTTCTATCCTCTGCACTTTCTTTAAGTAAACTATCAAAGATTTCATTTTCCTCAGCCTTGCCGGGAATACTCACCTTTACTGATTTATCCTCATAGTTTCTGCCGAAATCTTCAAGATTTAAGTCTGAGAACTGCCGGTCTAAGGCCTGCCATCTTTCATCATAAGTGAGTGAACCGTTCCATGGATTGACTGCCCCTGATTTATGAAAAATACTTTTTTTGGCCGGCTCATTTACAATTAAATCTTTTGCTTTTCCTATAGCTAACTCAACAGTTAAATCATCAATATTTTCATCAACTGCTGTACCTCGTAAGCAGCCTTTACTGCAATTTAATATATCTACCAGAAATGGCTTCTTACCCTTTCTGTCAGCATAAGTATCAAGGAACTCATATGCTTCTGTTGTTCCTTCCACCTGTAATACCGGTACATTTCCAAGAAAGAAATTAACATTTTCTCTAAGACCACCCGGGTGCGGATAAAAGCTGCCTAAGCCATAATCAATTACCTCATCATAGGCTTTGGCTGAATGATAATTACCACTAATAGCACTCAATAATTTCTTATATGTCACATTATACTTTACATATCCTTTAGTATTTTTATCCTTTATCTCATCACCTTTAGCTATACATGGACTAAGAAAAGCTAAATCCTCAGATACATGCTTATACTTCTTGAGGTATATTGCTTCACACATCATCGGGCTCTGTATCGGAATCAAGCTTTTAATCAATTCCGGCTTATATTTTTCAATATAGTTAACAATTGCAGGACAAGGCTGAGATATAAGACCTGTCTTGCCGGTTTTCTTGATATATTTAATGTAAGACCATGTGCAAATATCAGCGCCATGAGAAACATTAAAGATGTCAACTACCCCTAAAGCCTTGAGATAACCATAAATCTGCTTGTAATCGTCAGGGTAATTAGCCACAAAAGCCGGAGCTACCAAAACACTTATTTTCTTACCGGCTTTCAAATCTGCCAGAAACTGCTCTGTATCATCTTCATAATCTCTGGCGCTATGCTGACAAGCTTTGAAACAAGCTCCACACTTGATACAAGCTTTATCATTGACATCAATAGAACTGCCTCTGGACATATTTGCAGTTAAAACCGGGCAGCTCCTTATACATTTGTTACAACTGATACAATTTTCGTTAGTAAATACCATTGTTAAAAACATCTCCCTTTAAAACCATAAGGAGCAACCTAATAGACTGCTCCTATAGATGTGTAATAAATTAGTGCCTGTTTTAAGCGTTCTTATAGGGTTTAAACCATTTACAGATTAGAACTTACCTGCATCTGCTGCTTCCTGTACAGAAACTGCAACTGCAACTGTCATACCAACCATTGGGTTGTTACCTGCACCGATGAGACCCATCATCTCAACGTGTGCCGGAACTGATGAAGAACCTGCGAACTGTGCATCTGAATGCATACGTCCGAGTGTATCTGTCATACCGTATGAAGCAGGACCTGCTGCCATGTTATCCGGATGAAGTGTTCTACCTGTACCACCGCCAGATGCTACTGAGAAATACTTCTTGCCGGCTTCAAGTCTTTCTTTCTTATATGTACCTGCAACAGGATGCTGGAATCTTGTAGGGTTGGTTGAGTTACCTGTGATAGATACGTCAACGTTCTCTTTCCACATGATTGCAACACCTTCAGGAACTGAGTTAGCGCCATAGCAGTTAACTTTGGCACGAAGACCTTCTGAATATGATTTTCTTGAAATCTCTTTAACTGTGTTGGTATATGGATCATATTCTGTCTCTACGAATGTGAATCCGTTGATTCTTGAAATGATCTTAGCTGCGTCTTTACCGAGACCGTTAAGGATAACTCTTAATGGTTTCTGACGTACTTTGTTAGCCTTCTCTGCGATACCGATAGCACCCTCAGCGGCTGCGAATGACTCATGTCCTGCGAGGAATGCGAAGCACTCTGTATCCTCTTCAAGGAGCATCTTGCCAAGGTTACCGTGTCCAAGACCAACCTTACGTGTATCAGCAACTGAACCAGGAATACAGAATGACTGAAGTCCCTCTCCGATAGCTGCTGCTGCGTCTGCTGCCTTTCTGCAGTTCTTCTTGATAGCGATTGCAGCGCCTACAATGTAAGCCCAGCAAGCGTTCTCGAAACAGATAGGCTGGATTTTCTTAATCTGATTATATACATCAAGTCCGGCATCTTTAGTGATCTTCTCTGCCTCTTCGATTGAGGAGATACCGTAGCTGTTAAGTACAGCATTAATCTGGTTAATTCTTCTTTCATATGATTCAAATAAAGCCATTATCGTTACCTCCTATTCTTCTCTCGGATCAATAATCTTAACTGCGTCGTCTACGCGGCCGTACTGACCCTTAGCTTTTTCCCATGCTGTGTTAGGATCGTCACCCTTCTTAACGAAGTCTGTGAACTTTCCGAGTGATACGAACTGGTATCCGATAATCTCGTTATCAGCATCAAGTGCGATACCTGTAACATATCCTTCAGCCATCTCAAGGTAACGAGGACCCTTCTCAAGTGTACCATACATAGTACCAACCTGTGAACGAAGTCCCTTTCCAAGGTCTTCAAGTCCTGCTCCGATTGCAAGTCCGTCCTCAGAGAATGCACTCTGGGTTCTTCCGTAGATAATCTGGAGAGCGAGCTCTCTCATAGCTGTATTGATAGCATCACATACGAGGTCAGTGTTCATAGCTTCAAGAACTGTAAGTCCCGGAAGGATCTCTGCTGCCATAGCTGCAGAATGTGTCATACCTGAGCATCCGATCGTTTCAACGAGTGCTTCCTGGATAACACCATTCTTAACGTTGAGTGAAAGCTTGCAGGCACCCTGCTGTGGTGCACACCAGCCTACACCATGTGTGAAGCCTGAAATGTCTTTAATTTCTTTGTACTGTACCCAGTTGCCTTCTGTAGGACATGGAGCTGCGCCATGATGTACGCCCTGAGCTACCGGACACATGTTCTGAATTTCCTGTGTGTAAATCATTATAGAACTCCTTTCGATTATATAAAATCACCTTTGCGGCTCGTGATTTAATTCCGCAATTACAGATATTTTCGCATATTATGACAAAAAATTCAAGTCCAAATCCCGAATAAGTTCATCATAATCAAATTTTTTTAATATAATCGTATTGCCGTCGTCCGTGAATGTGTTGTCCCAGCAGTCTATATGCGATATTTCGACCTTGCCGTCTTTCAGCCTGATACGTCCTTCAAGGTATGTATCTCCCGCGCTGTCCAAAATATCAACAAAGCAGCCCGGTCTGACTTTATAGTCATATCTGGTAAAATCACCTGCGCTTCTTAAGTATGCTGACACATCTGCCGTGCCGTCGCTTACCAGATAGATGCTGCCGTCGTCATTTTTCCATATTGCGCGCTCCGCTCCCGGTCCGTTATCCAGGACATCATTATACCGGCTCTGCCTTATATTACTGTTTATCGCAAGTCCAGCTGTCATTCCGACCGCGGCAAGCAGTATAATGATTAACGGAGCGGCAATTAAAATTTTGGTTCTTAACCTCATAATTAATTAATCAACCATCCTTTCCACTAAATTCCGTAAAATACGAATTCCACTCCTTGTCCGTGCTCACCTGATACGGTAAATTCGTCGTGGACAGGTGCGCCCCAGCTGTCATCTCCGCCCACGCCTCTTGTGGCACCGAGCACTTCAATGTACGTCAGACGCCTTGGCGGCAGATAGTTTATCTTGTACGCCGACTGTATTTCGGCTCCGCTGTGTGCAAGCACCTTAAGGTCAAACGGTGCTTCTGCTTTTTCTATGCGGATACCATGCTTGTCTGCATTGGTAATTTTAGCATATCTTACATCGCATCTTAAGCCACATTCCTGTGGGTTCAGATATGGTGTCAGATTATCGTCCGCCTTGAATTTATAAATGCCTAGTCTGGCTCCTTTATCACGGTCATGATAATTTTCTTCCGGCCCTCTTCCGTAGAATTCAACATTATCGAATTCCTTACCGCAGGTGATGACCATTCCGAACTGCGGCATATCCGGTACACCCGCAGCTCCTGTATATTCCGCTTTAACCGTTATTCTGGCATCCGGTGTCATAGTGTATCTTACGACACATTCTGTTTCTGGATATGTGCGGAGTTTGTATGTATAAGTAAGTATAACTTTCATAATCTCACGCGCATACTCGCGACCCTTAAGCCCTGTTCCGTAAAGCTCATCGCTCTCGGGCACAATAAATTCATCGCAGCAGACTGTTCCGTCAAGGATCCTGCCGTCAATAAGTTCATATTCCACTTTCCATGTCGCACGGCCGGGATACTGGGTCACGCCGGCCCATACCGATGAAGCCACGTCAAAACCGTTACCTTTGTCATTGTCTGTCACAGGACGCCAGAATGTGAGCTGAGGTACTTTATCGATAAGTTCAAGTCCCTTTCTTCTATATGATATGAGCCCGCCTTCATATCTGGAAAAAATAGCATGAACTCCGGCAGTCTTCACACCGATACAGCTATTGCCCATGATAACATCATCAAACATTGCCGGTGCATCCGTATCTGCCACATCACCGGTTACGGTTACAGGCTCGCTCTGTCCCCATGCCACAACATCACCAACCGGAGCCCATTTGCGGAATGCCATAAGCACTGCACGTACTTCTTTGACATATTCGCCCGGTTCCGTCATATCCGGATATCTGACAGGTTCCATATATACGGACTGCGGTTTTACATCGCATCCGAATGTGACTGCCCATATTGCCTTGCCGTCTTTAAGGACACGCACCTCAAATATATACGGAGTGGTATCTTCGAAAAGATTATTATTTTCTATTACAACACCTTCATCGGTTGGATAAAGCCTGATTCCGGCGTATAATTTCTTGACTTCCTGAGCCTTCGGTGATAATTTTCTGTCAGCAAACACAATACCGTTGCCGCAGAAAAAACCGTCATTCGGTCTGTCACCGTAATCACCGCCAACCATAAATTCGCCGTCCTTAAGAAGTGCCTGGTCGGCGTAATCCCAGATAAATCCGCCCTGATATTGAGGATATCTGTCTTCGAGTTCGGTATATTTGAACATTCCTCCGCAGGAATTACCCATTGCATGTGTGTATTCACAGCTTATGTACGGTTTCTTTGGAGTCTGGTCAAGATACTCCGCTATTTCATAAGGTTTGGCATACATCCTGCTCTCCATATCACTGATGTCGGAATATTCACGGTTGTGGAAGCATCCTTCATAATGAACAAGCCTCTCCGGATCGCGTGCTCTGAAAAATTCAGCCATTTTTCGTATATCTTCTCCTGCATGGGACTCATTGCCGCATGACCAGATTACGACACTCGGATGGTTCTTGTCTCGCTCAAGCATCGCCTGTGCGCGGAAAAGCACAGCTCCAAGCCATTCTTTTTTATTATCCGGCACACGGTACGGCGGTTCACTGCCGGTATCAATGTATACACATCCGTGCGTCTCAAGATTGGTCTCATCAATAAGATAGATTCCGTATTTGTCACAAAGGTAGTACCAATATGAATTGTTCGGATAATGACTTGTCCTTACCGCATTTATGTTGAGCGACTTGATGATGCAGGCATCTTTTTCCATCTCTTCGCGTGTAACGCATCTGCCGTTTACCGCTGAAAATTCATGTCTGTTGACGCCCTTGAAAACAATACGTTTGCCGTTTATAAGCATCAGGCCGTCCTTCATCTCCATGGTCCGAAAACCGATATGCTGCGGGATATTCTCGACCAGCCGGCCTTCCTCGTCATATATAAGAATCTTAAGATTATAGAGATTCGGTATCTCCGCGCTCCATTTTCTGACATCCTTGATAACACAGCTTATTTCGGTAGCTGCTTTGACCGGAATGCCTGACTCTCCGGCAACGTGCTTACCTTCTTCATCCGTTATCTCGTAATCGATATGTCCGTTTAAACTGCCTGTGATTGTAAGCTCCGCTTTAAAAATACCATCCGTATACTGCCCGTCAAGCCCTGCATGCACAAAGACATTCTGTACATGAGTCTTTGGAATGGCATAGAGATACACATCCCTGAATATTCCGGAAAATCTCCAGAAATCCTGATCTTCAAGCCAGCTCGCACTGCTCCTTTTGTGAACGCGGACCGCAAGTTTGTTATTGGTGTCGCGGATGTAATCTGTGATATCAAACTCTGACGGTGTAAAACTGTCCTCCGCATATCCGACAAACTGTCCGTTTATCCACAGGTAAAAAGCATTCTCCACGCCCTGAAATGATATAAATGTTCTTTTCCCCGCAAGTTCCGGGTTAATGTCAAAATATCTGACATAACAGCCAACCGGCGCATCCTCACGCGGAATGTGCGGCGGCCTTAAATCCTCCGAACCTTCCCACGGATACATTGTGTTGATATACTGGCATCTGCCAAATCCCTGCAGTTCCATATGTCCGGGAACCTTAATGTCATCATATAATGTGGCATCCCTGTCTTCTTTGTAAAATTCTCTGTCGGAAGCTTCAATATTAACCGCATAATTGATTTTCCATGTCCCGTTAAGGCTCTGGCGAAGCGGCATTTCATCTCCGTACATTGCATCCTTATCTTCATAATACATATGGTCCGAATGTGCATCCAGCTTGTTTACCATAAAAATCTCAGGATTGGAAAGCCATGCTTCATCCGCAGCTTTTATCCTATCTAATGTCCGTAACATCATATCCCTCCGCTTCTATTGTCTTTTTGAGCACATCATCATCAATCTGTGCGTTAAGTTCAACTACTGCCTGTTCTGCCTCATGATCAGCCTTAGCCGATGTTACCTGTGGGAGACTCTCAAGTGCCTTTACTACTCTTGCCTCACAATGTCCACACATCATTCCTTTTACGCCTATTGTTCTTGTCATCTTAAATACCTCACTTTTGTCATTATTATAATCATCGATTTCAATGTTATTGTGTGATACTATATCACGTTTCTCATCATGTATCTTTACAAAGTTAAGTCTTAGTGCATTTGATACCACACAGAAGCTTGAAAGGCTCATCGCCGCGGCCGCAAACATAGGATTGAGCTTGAGTCCGAACAGTCCGGCTGCAAGCGGTATTCCAATCATATTGTAGATGAATGCCCAGAAAAGATTCTCATGGATATTTCTGAGCACCTTACGGCTGAGCGCTATCGCTGCCGGCACGTCTGTCAGTCTGCTTTTCATAAGAACGACATCCGCTGCGTCGATAGCAACATCAGTTCCCGCTCCGATTGCTATTCCCACATCTGCCCTTGTGAGTGCAACCGCATCATTGATTCCGTCACCGACCATTGCTGTGCGGCCTTTTTCAAGATAGTGTCTTACAACCGCTTCCTTGCCATCCGGAAGAACCCCTGCTATGACTTTGTCAACACCCGCCTGTATGCCGATTGCATTTGCGGTCCTTTCATTATCGCCAGTAAGCATTATTACTTTTATTCCCATATGCTTAAGGCGTTTTATGGCATCACGGCTTTCATCTTTTAGGACATCCGCTACAGCAATTATACCATATATTCTGCCGTCATGTGCAAAATAAAGCGGTGTTTTGCCTTCATTGGAAAGTTTTTCTGCTGTTTTGACAAGCATCCTGTCTATTTTTGTATATTTTATAACATAATCATAATTTCCGGCGTACGCTTCTGCCCCATTGTATATGGCATTGATTCCGCTTCCGCTCTCGGTATGGTAATCCGTTACCGGGTCAAGCGTGATCGTATTCTGTCCGGCATACCCAACCACTGCCTTGGCAAGCGGATGTTCGCTTTTGGCTTCAAGTGCATACGCAAGCCTTACAAGCTGTCCGTCAGTTATTCCGTCCGCTGCGATTATATCCGTAACAACAGGTTCTCCCTTGGTTATCGTTCCTGTTTTATCCAGAAGGACTATCTGCGTCCTTCCGGCTGCCTCAAGTGATGCCGCAGTCTTAAATAAAATACCGTTTCTCGCTCCGGTTCCGTTGCCTACCATAATTGCCACAGGTGTTGCAAGACCGAGTGCACACGGGCAGCTTATTACAAGGACCGATATTCCGTGCGCCAGGGCATTTCCTATACCACCGCCGATTATAAGCCACACAATTGCGGTAACTATCGCAATCCCCATTACGACCGGCACAAAAAATCCCGATACTTTGTCCGCTGCTTTGGCAATCGGTGCTTTTGTCGATGCAGCATCGCTTACCATCTTAATTATCTGGGACAATGTGGTATCTTCACCGACTCTTGATGCCCTGCATTTAAGATAGCCGGATTTAAGTATTGTTGCGCCTGATACTTTGGCATCCGGTGCTTTGTCAACAGGTATGCTTTCTCCGGTAAGTGCTGCCTCATCAACGGCTCCGCTTCCTTCGGTTACTATACCGTCAACCGGTATGCTTTCTCCTGCTTTTACCACAAAAATATCATTTACAACAACGTCTTCAATTCCTACGGTGACCTCGCGGCCGTCCCTTATAACGCATGCTGTTTTCGGTGCAAGGTTCATAAGACTTTTAAGAGCATCCGTCGTCTTTCCTTTGGAATGTGCTTCCAAAGTCTTGCCGACCGTTATAAGTGCCAGTATCATCGCCGCCGATTCAAAATAGAATTCATGCATATACATATGCTCTTTCATGGTCTCGCCCATATCCGCCGCATATCCAAGCATATAAAGTGCATATGTGCTGTAAATAAATGCCGCGCCCGAACCAAGTGCAACCAGTGTATCCATATTAGGGGCGCCTCTTAAGAGTCCTTTGAATCCGTTCACAAAGAATTTTCTGTTTATTATCATAATTGCTATTGTAAAAAGAAGTTCCGTTATTCCTATTACAACATGGCTGTCTCCCATTTTACCCGGAAGCGGCCAGTTCCACATCACATGTCCCATTGACACATACATAAGCGGGATAAGAAGAACTATTGAGCTTATAAGCCTTCGTACCATTCCTTCCGTTTCTTTATGTGAATTGTCTTCCGGCTCAACTTTGGCTCCTTTTAATGAGGCGCCATATCCGGCTTTCTCAACTGCTTCTATTACTGATTCGGCACTCGCTGTTCCTTCAACGGACATTGAATTGGTTAGTAAGCTTACCGACACGGAACTTACTCCTTCGACTGCCGAGACTGCTTTTTCCACATGTGAGCTGCACGCAGCGCAGCTCATCCCGGTAACATTATATTGTTTCATTTCAGTTTCTCCTTGCTGTTGTTATTTCATAAAACGGTTCACTGTTTCGATGAGCTCATCCACCACAGTTTCATCCCCGTTCTTAATGTCATTGACCACGCATGTCCTTATATGGCTGTCAAGAAGCATGCGTGAGAAGCTGTTCAACGCCGCACTTATCGCCGATACCTGTGTGAGGATGTCCACGCAGTATGCATTGTTATCAAGCATTCCCTTAACGCCTCTTACCTGTCCTTCTATTCTGTTAAGTCGGCTTACAAGTGCCTTATATTCCTTGTCTGTGCGGTTCTTTGTCTTGGCACAGTTATTGCATTTGTCACAATCCATATTCTGCCTCCTTTGGGAATTTTTATTCTGAGAATATAGTATACCCCCGTTGGGTATATGTCAACGGAAATTTATGTTAATGAGAATTTCTTTGGATTTGCTCGTAGCCGGAGGCTCATCAATACACACAAAAATGCGGAGACGCCATTCCGCACCGGGAATCCATCTCCGCGAATAATTATTTCTGTGTTAAGTTTTTAACCGCACGTTCTATGCGGTTCAGTGCCTCTTTAAGTGTAACACGCGGGCATGCGACATTGATGCGTTCAAAGCCGATGCCTGTCTTTCCGAAAATGCTGCCGCCATCAAGCCAGAGTCCGGCCTCATCCACTATCAGATGTTCCTGCTCTGCCGGTGAAAGTCCAAGATCCCTGAAATCAAGCCATACAAGATATGTTCCTTCATGTTCCGACATGTGCACTCCCGGTATGTTGTTATCCACATACTCGCGCGTATAATCAATATTGGCCTTTATGTATTTTAGTACAGCTTCGTACCATTCGCCGCCGTACGCATATGCAGCCTCACATGCAACAAGTCCCATAATTCCAAGCTGACTGTATCCTGCAGCATCAAGCTCTCTCTTAAATCTGCGTCTTAGACTGTCATTTGGTATAAAAAGATTGGATATCTGCAGTCCGGCAAGATTGAATGTTTTACTCGGCGCGGTGCAGGTAATTGTTATGTCCGCGTATTCCTTCTTAAGTGAAGCAAGCACATGATGTTCGCCCTTAAATACGAAATCCGAATGAATCTCATCGCTTACGATAATGACATTATGTTTCACGCAGATATCGCCAACCGCTTCAAGCTCGTCAAGAGTCCACACGCGGCCGACCGGATTGTGAGGACTGCACAGGAAAAAGAGATGAATATCGTTTTCTATGATTTTTTTCTCAAAATCATCTAAATCCATAACATAGCGGCCCTCGTCAAGACGCACCAGATCATTGCTCACCGCCACGCGGCCGTTGTCCTCAATAACTTCTTTGAACGGATAATATACCGGTGACTGTATAAGTACAGAATCTCCTTTAGCAGTATACGCTTTAACAGCCATGGCAAGGGCAAAAACTATGCCCGGCGTTTTGACAAGCCATTTTCTCTCTATATCGTAATTATGTCTGTTGTGCATCCATGAGGCAAGAGCATTAAAATAATCGTCTTTCACCTCGCTGTAACCGTATATTCCATGATTTACCACATCCGCAAGTGCAGACTGAATATATGACGATGTTTTAAAATCCATGTCCGCAACCCAGAGCGGCAGTATGTCCGCCGGTTTGCCGCGTTCCACGGCGAAATCATATTTAAGACAGTTGGTTCCTCTTCTGTCTATGACCGTATCAAAATCAAGATTTTTCTCTGACATTAAATCTCCTCCTTTGCCCCGGCAAATGCATGCTCAAGATCTGCAATGAGGTCCCGTCCGCTCTCTATTCCTACCGAAAGTCTTAATGTGCAATCTGTGATACCGTTTGCCTCACGGATGTCTTCAGGAACATCCGCATGCGTCTGTGTAACGGGATATGTTATAAGTGTCTCTACGCCGCCGAGACTTTCCGCGAATTTGATAAGTCGGACCTTTTCAAGTATCTTATAGGCCAACTCCTTTGATGTGACCTTGAATGTTACCATTGCGCCAAAACCACGGCTCTGCTTCTTCATTATATTATGACCCGGATGTGATTCCATCCCCGGATATATAACCTCCGTAACATCATCATTTGCAAGAAGCCAGTCAACTATCCTTGATGCATTCTCCTGCGCGCGGTCCATTCTCAGAGCAAGTGTCTTTATTCCTCTTATGATCAGCCAGCTGTCAAAAGGTGCAAGTCCTGCGCCGGTTGTTTTGATGTTGAATCTGAATTTCTCACTTAATTTCTCGTCAGCCACTACGATAAATCCGGCTATGGTATCATTGTGGCCGCCGAGATATTTGGTTCCGCTATGCACTACAATGTCCGCTCCAAGGTCTATCGGGTTCTGAAGATAAGGCGATAAAAAAGTATTATCCACAATAAGAAGCAATCCGTTAGCCTTCGCTATCGCTGATATTCCGGCAATATCCGATACATTCATCATAGGATTGGTCGGTGTTTCGATATAAATTGCCTTAGTGTTCTCCTGTATGTATTGTGTGATATCATCCTGACTGCAGTTGATTCTGGTAAAACTGATTCCGTTCTTAACTGAAATGTTATCAAAAAGTCTTATGCTTCCCCCGTAAAGGTCCGCATCTGCTATAATATGGTCACCCGGCTTAAATAATTCCATCAATGCCGATATTGCAGCCATCCCTGAACTGTATGCCAACGCATCATACCCATGCTCAAGTGATGCCATTATTTTCTCAAGATGCTCGCGGGTAGGGTTCTGTAATCTGCTGTAATCATATCCTGTTCCGTTGCCGACTCCCATATGGGCATATGTGGCGGTCTGGTATATAGGAAAACTTATTGCCCCGTAATTTTCAAATCTGTTATCTGCCTCATCAAGGTGAATACATCGTGTCTCAATATCTCTTTCCATTATGCCGCCTCCGAAATTATGTCTCTAAGTATTTTATTATAAACTGCTTCCGCAAGTCTTGAATGTCCTTCCGCGTCCAAATGTTCTTCATCAATTCCTGAGCAATGTGCATAATCTGCTACTCTCAAAAAAGATATGCCATGATGTGCTGCAATCTGTTCATACACATCTCCGAGCCGCTTGGAAACCTCAACCGACTTTTTATCAAATTCCTCATCATATCCGGCCCGCCAGACTCTTTCTCCCAGATAAATCGGAGAAAGAAGAAGCACTGATGCCTCCGGTGCAAAAATCTCAATCTGCTCCAGTAGAAGTTCTATTCCGGCACCGATATCCTCCGGTGTGGCATTATATGCGCTTTTGCAGTCATTGGTCCCGAGCATCAATATAATTCTGTCAACAGGATTATGCGTTTCAAGAATAGCCGGAAGCATTTTCGATGCATTACGTCCGTCACGGTATAGATCATCAAATACCGTTGTCCTTCCGCATAATCCTTCTTCGACAACTCTATATCCGTAAGGACGCATTCGTTCACCCAGAATTCCGCTCCAGCGTATATTCCAGTCGTACCTTGCTTTCGTTCCCGGAATCAGCCCATATGTATTTGAATCTCCAAAGCACAAAATCTGTTTCATGAATGCTTCCTCCTATTTCCTAGTAGTTCGATAGGATTAGAATATATTATCGTATAGATTTTGTCAATACTTTTTTTAAATGTCTATAATGGGCAAGAAAAAAAGCCATCCGTTATGAATGGCTTTTTAAGGTTTCTCTTAGAATATTGATGAAGGAAATACATACCAGTTTCCGTTCGACTTGTATACATATAACGTATCTGTCTTCTTATCCCAGTCTGTCCAGTCATCACCGGTATATTTGTATCTCTGTTTGTATTTAACTTCTACCTGATATACTTTCTTGATGTGTGGATTAACACCGGTCTCATCTTTGATTCCTTCGTTAAATTCCTTGACATCTTCTTTATCCATTTTCTCTTTGTCGGTGATTCTGATGTCTTTGATCTTAATCTTCATATCGCTGTCATCATATATTGAATCAAGTTCTTCTATGATGTCTTTCTTTGTCATGTCTTCGCCTTCTTTAAGAGCTTTGATCAAAGGTCCTGACATTGTTGCGTTGAGCATTTTCTTTCCGCTCTGTGCCTCAATTGCTTTGCCGTATGACTTAACGGCACCTTTCATTGTAAGACTTCCGCTTCCTACTACACTTCTGAAGAAAAATACAATCAAAAGAATTACTAATACAGCTGCGGCAGCATATACCGGAAGCATCTTATTATTAAACTTGGCCGGTTTCGTCTGTGCTGTCTGATTACCTGCTGCATATACAGGCTGTCCGTATGGGTTCTGTGCATTGCCTGATGTTGTCTGCTGTCCTGCAGGAGCTGCATATGTATATGTAGGCTGTGCTGCCTGCTGTGGCTGTGCTGCCTGCTGCGGCTGTGCTGCCGAATCAGCTCCGCATGCCTGGCAGAATCTTTCATCATCATTCATCTGTTTTCCGCAATTACTGCAAAATTTCATTGGTGTCCCTCCTAAGGTTATTTATATATGTATTATAACAACCACATATAACATTTGGCAACATGTTTTTCACACAATTTTCACAAATCATTATACATCAGAGATTTGAGAGCCATTTCCTTACGGTCTGTATTCGTTCCGTTTATGTAACCGTAACCTGCAATTGTTCCGGATGATAATATAAAATCACCAATCTTACAATTCTTATTGGAATACATAATATCTTTTCCCAACATAAAAAAAGCATATGTATCATTGACATCACCATTGGTAACATCGACAAGATACCGGTTTCCTTCGTATTTTACCATATTCCATGCATGCACATCATTAAATACAATGTCATTTTCTATTCCCATTTCGTCCAACAGAAGTTTGTACGCCTTTGCGTAACCTTCACATACAGCACTTTTATTTACCAATGCTCCATATGCCGAGTGTGCCATCGGTTCATCTATATTTTCAGCATATCTGCATTGCTGCCTGAGATAATCATACGCGGACCGTATTCTGTCGTAATCGCTGCCGCTCCATCCTGACACTGCATGTTTAACAACACTTTCGGTAAGTTTTATCTGATCGGCGGTTTCATATGAGTAATAATATATTGCATACACCGAATAATCCCCGCGGCTGTTAGTAACATCCTGTATCTTACGAAACATGAAAATAGCGATACCCCTGCTGTAATATGTATAATAATCAAGACCCAGTTCCTCATACAGATAGGAATCTCTTGCATAAATATCTGCAGGTGATACCGATTCGGATGCTGCCTCCCTGAGCTTATCCATTTTATCCGCTATCTCATCAAAAATACCGTTGCCAGTGATTATATACGACACACTCTTACGGCCTGCATCTAACGATAACACATTATTTACACAATGCTTTGCCAGTTCTTTTCTGTTACCTACCGGTACATATCCTTTTTTCTGTGTCAGATATGTGTAATAATCATAATCTTCATCATTTACTTTAATCGATGTAAATACAAATTTTTCCGCGTCTCCGGCATCTGTCTCGGAATCATCCGTTGTCTCTGTTCCATTTTCCGTAGAATTCATCGTTGTCGGCGCAGTACTTTTGGACTCCGCGGTCTGTTCATTTGACGGATGTGTTTTTTCGTGGTTCTGCGTTGCAGGCACCGGCGACTGTGACGGATGCGTATTTGAATCCGTCTGTATCCCGTCCGCCTTGCTGCTGTTTTCGTCAGACGTTTCCTCCGTTACGGTATCAAAACCCGTGTCTATAATGTCCGGATTGGTTCTTCCGGTGTGGTTCTCCCCTGACTCTGAATATTTTTCCCCGGAATCCGCATGAAATGTGACGGATCCATTAAATATATCTTCGGATGTGCTCTTCCTCTGACAAGCGGCAAGTGTCATAAAAACAGTACATCCAAATAAAACCGTTACAGAAACGGCAGTTACTATTCTTTTTTTTAACATTTATGTAAACCTCTATATAAACAGCCGGTTAAACCGGCATGGACAATATTCATAAGATAATACTTGCTTTTTTTCAAACAAGTTTTATACTTATAATAAAGTATATCACGGATTACAATAATAATCCATAGGTAAAAATTTACAATATTTTAGTAATTTAAGGAGATTTTTTAATGAATAAAGTTGATTTACATGTACACTCTACTGCTTCAGACGGAACTTTCACGCCTGCAGAACTCGTGCGTGCGGCAGTGAAAGCCGAACTTAGCGCATTTGCCCTTACCGACCATGACACAGTTGCAGGAATTAATGAGGCTCTTAAGACTGCCCGCGGAGTGATTGAAGTCATACCGGGCATTGAAATAAGCACAAGCTGGAAGGACAAAGAAATACACATTGTCGGACTGTGCATTGATTACAATGATAATGATTTTCTTAAAGCAATCGGCAATGAAGTCAGCAGACGAAATGAACGCAATCTGAAGCTTATAGACATGTTCAACGAATACGGATTTCCTGTTACGTCAGAGGAACTGACAGATATGTTTCCGGACAGCATAATCACAAGAGCGCATTTTGCATCATATATGGTAAAAAAAGGGTATGTCAAAGATAACCGCGAAGCCTTTGCAAAATACCTGGGCGACGGAATGCCTCTCTATGTCCCAAGGGAACGTAAAAGCACCTGTGAGGCAGTTGATATTATTAAAAAAGCAAAGGGAGCCGCCATTCTCGCCCATCCTTTGTTATATCACCTGACGGGCGGTGAACTTGACTCTCTTTGCAATGAATTAAAATCTTATGGGCTGACCGGTATAGAATCGATGTATTCAACTTACCGCGGCTTTGACGAACTTACCGTGAGAAATCTTGCCCGCCGCTATGACCTTCTTGAATCCGGCGGTTCGGATTTCCACGGTGCCAACAAGCCTGATATCAAACTTGGCTGCGGCAGGGGCAACCTTATGATCGGTTACTCATACCTGCAGGCGATTAAAGATTCCGTTAATTATGTTCCATCGGTATAAATACCCTCGGATTTGAACCGGCACGCTCGACTTTGGCTGCGGCAACTGCTTCTTCACAGAATACTTTCTGTGATATGACTTTAGGCTGACTGCCACGGGCGTGTTTTTCATATGTTCCGTCGCTCTTAAGAAATCTGCTCTTAACATTGTCTGAAAGCTGTACATCCAGCACATGACGTACTTTTGCTTTAAGCTCCTTATTCTCAACCGGGAAAAGGATTTCCACTCTTCTGTCAAGGTTACGCGGCATCCAGTCACAGCTTCCCATATAAATTTCTTCCTGCCCGTTGTTGCCGAATGCAAATATACGGCTGTGTTCAAGAAACGTTCCGACTATTGACCGTACTTCTATATTATCGCTGACATCTTTAATTCCGGGTACAAGACAGCATATACCACGCACGATAAGCCTTATCTTTACGCCTGCTGCGGATGCGTCATAGAGAGCCTCGATTATTTTCTTATCGCAGAGTGAATTCATCTTGGCTATAATGTATGCGTCCCTTCCTTCAAGAGCATATTCTTTCTCCCGGTTGATGAGATAGAGGAATTTATTGCGTAACCATATCGGCGCCAGTGCAAGCTTATTCCATCCGAGTGGCTCAGAATATCCGGACAGCATGTTAAATACAGCCGTTGCATCCTCTCCTATAGCTTCCGAACATGTAAACATTCCGAGGTCGGTATAAAGTTTGGCTGTTGAGTCGTTGTAATTACCCGTTCCAAGATGAACATACCTTCTGATGCCGTCATCCTCCCTGCGGACAACAAGGGTTATTTTACAATGCGTCTTAAGTCCTACAAGTCCGTATATTACATGACATCCTGCCTGCTCTAATTTACGGGCCCAGATAATATTATTTTCCTCATCAAAGCGGGCTTTAAGTTCGACCAGAACCGACACCTGCTTGCCATTCTCCGCTGCCCTGGCCAACGATGCAATGATAGGTGAATTGCCGCTGACCCTGTAAAGAGTCTGTTTGATTGCAAGCACCTTCGGATCATCTGCCGCCTGTCTTACGAAATCCACTACCGGATTGAATGTCTGGTACGGGTGATGCATAAGTATATCGCCCTGCCTGATTTCATCAAAAATACTTTCCTCCGGGTCTATTCCCGGAACCGGCTGCGGCGTATACGGCACCTCTTTAAGATTGTCAAAACCTTTCAGTCCGTACATCTTCATAAGAAATGTAAGGTCTAACGGTCCGTTGATTTCATATATTGCAGCCTCTTCGATAGCAAGCTCTTTCTTAAGTATCTTCAAAAGACGCTTATCCATTTTATCCTGTATTTCCAGCCTGATTGCCTGGCCCCACTGACGTTTCTTAATCTGCTTCTCAATTTCCTTCAGAAGGTCTGCTGCATCATCTTCATCAATATCAAGGTCTGCATTTCTTGTTATTCTGTACGGAGCGTATGTTACAATATCATAATTCAGGAACAATCTGTCCATATAATTCTCAATTATAGTCTCTAACAGGATAATGAAACGCATTCCGTCTTTTGCCGGTATCTCAACAAATCTTGGGAGTCCCTGCGGAACCTGTACCGTTGCAAACTCTAGTTCCTCGTCTTTATTTTTCTTTTTAAGAAGGGCCGCTATATTAAGCGATTTATTACGTATTAACGGAAATGGTCTTGAGGAGTCTACCGCCATAGGTGTGAGCACCGGATAGACTTCATCCATAAAATATCTGTCGCAGAACGATTTCTGCTCATCGCTCATATCATCGAAACTGCCAAGCACGGTAAGCCCGTTGCTCTTAAGCAGCGGAAGCAATGACCGGTTATATGTTGAATACTGTACATTGATAAATTCATGAGTTTTTTCAAGAATCGCATCAAGCTGCTTCTGCGGTTTCATTCCGGCAATATCTTTCTTTTCGTAACCGGCATTTACCATATCCTTGAGTGATGCAACTCTTATCATAAAAAATTCGTCAAAATTAGAAGCGGTTATGCTTAGGAATTTCAGCCTTTCAAAAAGTGGATTGGTCTTATCCCTTGCTTCCGAAAGTACCCTTGCATTAAACTCTATCCACGATAATTCACGGTTAAAGAAAAATTCACTTCCATATTCATTAATATCTGCCATTTTCTATCTCCTCCTTATTTTCTTTTCTGAATTATTGCAGGCTTACAACCGTATACTTCTTCAAAAAGTGTTCTTCTGTTGCTTACCGAACCTTTTTCAAGCGTTATGTCTTCATATGTGTTCGTGATTATCTGAAGTTCACGTTCCTTAACCACGTATTTGGTGTCCTTGAATTTCTGTTTATGTCCGCGGTCAAGAGCATTGCTTACCTTGATGATGGCGGTAAGTTTTGAAATTGTAAGGACCGTTTCATCGGTAAATGTTTCTTTGAGTTCAGCCCCGGCTCCCCAGTCTATTGTTGTATATTTAACAATGTTGGCAACCATCTCACGTTCAAGATGCGACAGCCCGATTATCTCGGTTGACATTACAAGATTATATGAACACTCAGCCGGTTTAAGCATGCTTATATACTGCCCGCAGTCATGCAGGATACATGCTATCTGCAAAAGTAGTTTTTCCCTTTTGCCAAGGCCGTGAAGTTTCTTTGTGGCATCAAATATTGCCATTGCATTCTTCTCAACGAATTTAACATGCTCTTTATTCCATGAATATCTTTTGGATATATTTCTGGCTGCTGCCACTATATCAGCGGTAAAATCATGTTCAAAAACTTCTATTTTTTTCTCTTTGAGAGCATATTCCGCCGCCATTCCGTCACAAAGCCTTACACCCGGTATCCACATAATCTGCGCGCCGGTAACATCAAGTATCTTTTTATATATCATCATACTTGGTATGATTACTGAAGCCTGCTCAACCGACAATCCGTAACGTTCCCTGAAATCCCCCATAAGATACAGCTTATGATACACCTCAAGGAATTCCTCCCTGTTATAATATTCATTGGACTTCTCAGCATCTATTCTGTTTATGAACCAGTTGATATTATCTCCTACGGCTATGAGACATTCTATCTTACGTTCCTTGATAAAAAGATTTTTAAGAACATCAATCTCCGTATCCATATACTCTTCCATTATCGCAAGACTTGATGCTGCGCCTTTGGCGAAACCGTCAACTATTTCATTTACCCTCAATGCTCCTAATTGTACATTCTGGGTCGTTATGAGGGAACCGTTGTCAAAAAGCGATACCTGCGAACTTCCGGAACCGACATCCGCCATCGCCACACCTTTTTCGATAAGTTTCCCGAATCCTTCCTTCTTCGCGGCAACAGCCTCATACATAATAAGACGCTGTTCGGAGTTGCTTAATATTTCGACCTTAAGTCCTGTTCTCATTTTAATCCTGTCAATAATATTAACAGAGTTACCGGCCTCTCTTACCGCACTTGTCGCAATCGCCCTGTACCTGCTGACCTGATATGTCTTCATGACACTCACAAAATCATAAAGCACTTCGCAAAGTTCATCAACAAGATCATAACTTATAGCCTTCATATTATAGGTATCTCTTCCGAGCGCAATAATATGACGCACATGGTCCAGCTGTCTGATTCCGTGTGTTGAAATCTCATATATTACCATTTCAACTTCATATGAACCCACGTCAATTGCTGCAAATGTAGTAACACTCATAATTATTCTCCTTTATCGGTTATTATCTGTTTTGAGTTTGTACGACAGATAATTAATAAACTGTTCCGCCGTTCTTCCTGATAATCCGCCATGTGAAAGTTCCCATTTATTGGCCTCAAGAAGCAATGTCTCTTCATCAATATCAATGTTGTTTCTCTGTGCCAGCCCCTTTACAATAGCTGTAAATTCTTTCTTATCAGGAGAGCCGTAATAAATTGATACGCCAAATCTGGCCGAGAGTGAAAGTTTCTCCTGTACGGTATCCCTGGAATGAAGGTCATCATCGCGTTCTTCCTTGTCGGAATATTTCTCACGGACAAGATGTCTGCGGTTTGATGTAGCATATATAAGAACATTGTCAGGTTTTTTCTCCAGTCCGCCTTCTATGACTGCTTTGAGGAATTTGTATTCAATCTCAAATTCTTCAAAAGAAAGATCATCCATATATATGATAAATTTGTAATCGCGGTCTTTTATCTGGTTAATGACTGCGGACAAATCTTTAAATTGATGTTTATATACTTCAATCATTCTCAGACCGTCTTCATAATACTCATTAAGAATAGCCTTGATACTTGAGGATTTGCCTGTTCCGCTGTCACCGAACAAAAGCACATTGTTGGCCTTAAGCCCATGAAGAAATGCCTCCGTATTATCTACGAGTTTCTTCTTCTGCTGTTCATATCCGATTATGTCCTTAAGATATATATGTTCAACGCTTATTACCGGATTGACGACAACTTTACCGTTATCATCATTACCTATCCTGAATGCCTTAAACATTCCGTATTTGCCTACTCCGACTTCCTTATAGAAACTGCATACCGTATCATAAAATTCATTTATATCTTCTGCCTTGGCCAGATTTTCGGCAAGTCTGATTATCCTGTCACGTATTCTTTTGTTAAAATATTTCTCATGCTCATTGTTATTATCAAAATTTATAAGCATTGAAAGACATGTACCATATCTTCTGTCTATATCCGCAAGATCTATATCAAATAATTTCATAAAGATGGTAAAATCATGTCTGGCACAGGCGTTAATCCCGCCTTCAACGCTTCCCTTACGTTCGCATGACATGCTGAAGGCGTTCTCGTTGTAAGCTATTATATATGCAAGATAATCGTGCCAGAGATTGCCTTTAAATCCCATCTTCTCAGACAATGTAAGTATGTCTCCGATACATTCCGCTGCAATATTTCTTGCTTCCTCCGCGGAGCCCGTTCCTCCTTCATAAAGTTTCTCCATTGTGACAAGATTATCATAAAATTCCGTATTTTTATATAAAATCATTTCATTTATTTTCATAACCGTATACCTCAATAATTTCCTAAAAGTTTAAATGCATTTGATTCTTCACATATGCCTCTTAGCGCATTCCTGACACCAGCATCGGCAAGATTTCCCTCGAAATCCACGAAAAACCTGAATTCCCAGTTATGTTCCGGTATCGGCCTTGATTCAATCTGTGTCATATTAAGGCCATTGAACATTATATGTGAAATTGCATTATAGAGACTTCCTGCTTTATGGTCTATCTCAAAGCAGATGCTTACCTTTGAAGCACCTTTTACAAATGCTCTCCTGCTGCTGATAATAACAAATCTCGTTGTATTGCCTCCTTCTGAATTGATATTTTCGGCTGCGATCTCAAGTCCGTATTCTTTCGCACAATTAGGCGAGGCAATCGCTGCCTGCGTGTAATCGTCCTCCTCGGCAATCTTGCATGCGCTCATAGCCGTATTAAGATAGGATTCCCTTTCCCATTCTTTATGTTCATCAAGATATCTGGCACATTGCATAAGTGCCTGCGGGTGGGAATATACTTTGCGGATCTTACTTATATCAGCCCCCGGCTTCACAAGGAGACAGTGTCTGACTCTTAAGAAAGTTTCTCCAACTATGTAATTATTGTATTCCTGAAGGAGGTCATATGTATCGCTTACCATACCGGCCGATGAATTATCAATCGGAATTACCGCATAATCCGCTTCTCCGATGCTTACTTTCTCCATCGCGTCCCTGAAGGTATTAACGTTAATACTGTCGACATTTTCTCCGAAATAATTAATCATCGCCTCATGGCTGTATGCTCCTGGCACGCCCTGATATGCCACTTTAACACCGGTCTTTGGCAATACTTCCACCGTTTCGTAAGGCTCAAGCTTTGAATCGCCCTCACGGCTCTCAAGCTTACCGTACTGAAGTTTACGGCTCATGGCCATTATCTGTGTAAAAAGCTCTGCAATGCATTTACCGTTGAATTCATCATTGGACATTGCAACAAGGTTTGCTATTTTACTTTCTTCACGCTCTTTGTCAAAAACAGGTTTACCCGTAGCCAGCTTGTAATCGGCAACATTGCCGGCAACCTTCATTCTTTTCTCAAAAAGTTCAACAATCCGGGAATCTATTTCATCTATCTCTTTTCTGGACTCCTGTAAATCAACATACATAACTAATTATTTCCTTTCCGGTATGATACCAACGTAATGTATATTTTTCTTGAAAATTATGTAAAATTAATGGATAATATTTAATGGATATATAAAGGTGGATATAATATATGAGAAAGCTAATACATTTTATTATACCCGGGGTTCTGATTTTAATAGCAGCAGGGGTAATAATTGCAATTCTATTATCAAAAAGAATACCTGATAACGACTCCGGCGTAATCGGAAATACAGCCGGTAATCTCAACAGTGGTGGTCTCTTCTGTGAAACTGACGGCACTGTTTTCTTCTCAAACCCTTATGATGACGGCCATCTGTATTCGATGGACTCTGATTGTGATAACATTAAATATCTTTCGCATGACCGCGTTTCGTATATCAATGCTGCCGGTAAATTCGTATACTATGTCAAAGGAAACGCCGAATCAGATGATATGACCATGATGTTCCGAGGTGATCTGTTCGGAGTCGTACGATGCCGTCATGACGGAAGCGACTCAGAAGTTCTTGCTTCCGGTTACTCAACTGACCTTGCCCTCTCGGGCAGCAGTCTTATATACAACACAAGTGACGGTACCCAGTCCACCACTGCATCCATTGACATCCGCGGTGAAAATATGACTACGGTCAGCCGTCATACATATTCAACCGCAAGCGTATCGGACGGCAAAGTGTATTATTCCAATAATGGCGATAACCACTCTATATATGAGTTTGACGTAGACAAACGGTCTGCTTCGTTATTCCTTGACGGCAATACGGCAATGGCGAACCTCATCGGTGATTATATGTATTACATAGACTTAGACAATAACAATTCACTGACCAGAATTAACCTTACCACCGCTGAGCAGGAAATATTAAGTCCTGCCGGATGCTCACTGTACAATGTGTATAATAATGTTGTATATTATTATATCAGCAGTGATTCACCTGCCCTTTACCGTGCGAATACCGACGGTTCGGATAAAACACTCATTATGGAAAAATCCATAGCATCCATCTCATGCACATCCATATATACATTTTTCCAGATTGCCGATGATGAAACGTTATACCGCATCGAGACAAACGGCGAGCCGAACGTGCAGGTATTCTATATACAGCCGCAGTAACCAACGGCCATATTATGAGTTTACCACATCCGCAGTGATTTTTCACTATTTTTAAACGATTTTAATGATAACAATAAATGGCCTGTATCCCTTTACCCCTCACGCCATTCTTTTAATGCGTCCGAGAGCCTTCTGTCAATGTCTTTTCTTGTTGCTTCGCACTCCTTAGGATATTCCTTTGCTGCCCTAAAGACAAATTTCAATACGAATTTAAGTCCTATCGGCAATGCCTTGCGAAGCATTGATTCCGGCAGGACAAAATGCGTTCCGTGTTCATACACAAGCGGTACATACTCACAGCTGTGCGGACGCTCCTTAAGGCGCTTATCCATGCGGTGAATATATTTTCCCGCCTCCCAGAAAGAATCGTCCTCCGCTCCCACAAGAAACAGTTTTCCCTTAATATTTTCGATCTTTATCATTTCCTCTTCCGTGTGTTCCCTTGCTTTTTCGGAATCAATGAACAGACAGGTGCTCCGCTCAATGTCACCGGAGCCTTTGGTCTCCTCTTCGATTTTCTGCCAGTATACCGGATGGTTGTATACAAACGGCATATACGGAAGCGGCTCTCCTTTCCATGAGAGGGTCGATGCTCCCGGAACCGGCCATTCCTTGCATCCGTCTTTATTTCCCTGTTCAAATCCCTGCCATACAAAATCACTGGCTGTAAGTGCGAATGTCAATGTAATATCCGGAAAAAAAGATGCCGCCACAAGCGAATCCATTCCTGCCGTGCTCATACCCATAATTCCGATTTTTCGGTTTCCGTTGCCCTTAAGCCATCCGATTGCCGTCTCGATCCTTTCAAGCGGGTTATTTACATGGCTGTAATTTTTCTTTCCCGGAGACACGCAAAGAACATTCACTCCGTTTTTATGTAACCATTTCGCGCCGCACTTTGCCATGTAATCGTTGGGGTCATCTCCGAACAACCCGATAAATGCGCAGTCCGAACCCTTTGAATTTTCATAATAGGTTCCGTAGAAACCATCTTTCTCAATTTCAAAAAACTGTTTTTTCATCTTTTTTCCTCCATTGCCGATAAAAAAAGCAGATTCATATTTAATCTGCTTTTATGTTAGTCCCGACTAACCACATTGTCAACTTTTCTTTTCAGGAAAAAATTATATCTTTTTCGCGTTCTCTGGTAAAATCCATTTTTTACCACAACCGGCAATCTGTTAATTGTCGTCTTATTTGTTACCAATTATTGTATTATCCCTATAAACCGGAAGTTATGCTAATTTCAAAATTCGTTTTATATCGTCGAGATTTTCGACAAAATAAATTCCCTCCTGTCGTTCTTTGGATGACAGCCCTTTTTCAATCATATGATTCAGAAGTGATTTCAAATCATCGTAGTAACCATTCAAGTTATAGAGAATGCAAGGTGCATCCAGATGTTTCAAAGACACCTTCGACATTACCTCTGCAATTTCCTCCAGTGTTCCCGTACCTCCCGGAAAAGCAATAAAGGCTTCTCCCAACTCAATCATTTTATTTTTTCTCTCAGACATATTCTTAGTCACAATCAGTTTTGTCAGCCCATCATGTTGAAACTCATTTTCAATAAAAAAAATCGGCTCAACACCCGTAACATTACCGCCTGCTTTCAAGACACTGTCTGCCAATGCTCCCATTAAACCACCTTTAGAACCACCGTAAACAAGTGCGTTGCCACTGTTTCCAATCCATGTTCCCAATTCCTCAACTGCTTTTCGTAAGCATGGGTCATTTCCTTCGTTTGCGCCAAGATAAACTGTAATATTCATTAAAAATTTCCTCCACAACTTCCGATTTCTCTTTTAATTCTTAGTTGCTTTTTATTTTTCCGTTTCCTTTTAATTGATGTAACCATCATATCTGGAAACTTACTCTTGATGCTCCAGTAACTGTCATTATTTTTTTGTTGTTCGGAAATTGAATACATTAAGTCCTGTTTCTTCATCATAAACTCTGTCAACTTTTCCATCAATTACCGTAATAACGAGCTCGCAAGTTGCACTCACAACAGCTCTGTTCAGATGTCCTCCAAACACTTCACCTTTTTCATTACCGGCACTCAAATGAAGATGTGCATAATATTCTCCATCCATTGTATTGATTGTACCTGTCAGCGATGTGATTTCATAATATCCTTTAAAACTGTTTGAGTAATATTTCTTCTCATCTGTCTTGTATACTCCGACTGTGAAATCATTGATAGCTCCAAGAGCATTAATACTGCCAAGCTTTATATTCTCATTTATGGCAATTGCTTTCAGTTGCTCCAAAATCTCCTCCCCTTTGTCAATTCTCGCTATTATTATATTATCAAATTTTCTGTATTCCATTATGTTTCCTCCTTAACTTCCGATTCTACGATTACACAAACTTGAAGTCCTATTTCTGTTGCCATGTCATTACATAATCTTTTTCTCCGGTAGCCTCATCTAAGCCACTATGCTGAATCTCAAATCCTTCTCTTTGATAAAAAGATATTGCCCATACGTTCTTTTGATATACGTTCAAGAACAACTTATTCCTTTTATCCTTTGCATAATTCAGCAGAATTTTACCTATACCATGCGATTGCATTTCACCAGAAACAAAAATACCCTCAACATATTCATCGTTTAACCCTATAAAGCCCTGTATTTCTGTATCATGCTCATACACATAAACCTCTGCTTGTGACAATGCTTCTTTTACTGATTTGAAATTGCTTCTCCAGTATTCGGCGGGAATAAAATTATGTGCCTTTATATTTGTATCCAACCATATATCTAAAACTTTATTTATATCATCCCTTTGTAATTCTCTAATCATAACGGTGACTCTCCACAAACTTCCGATTTTTCGTTCTCTGCGACTTCCCGATAAACGGGAAGTTATCGTCTTGTTCCATTCTTATCAAAATTCTTTTTTAATGCTATTTCTGTTGAGAGAATAGACCCAATTAAAGGAATAAATTGAACACCACAGATAATTCCTCCTATACTCCCAACACAATCTTTACTTTTTCCAATTACTAAAAGCATGAATATTACTGTTATCGGCAACATAACCATTCCACAGACATACCAGACTTTACCACAATGTTTATGAGCAAATTCCCATGTATCTTTGTTCTTCATAGACATTGGAGTCCGATATCCAAATACTGAATTTATTTCCTTTGGAGCCTTTTTCATAAAATATCTTCCAAAACCAATCATCGTAAATGGAAGAAGTAAATCCATAATCAACATAAAAATCCAAAATCCCATTTTTAAACCTCACTTACTGCAAATTCCGATTTCTACCACTTTTTTTCTTTAAATTGTCGAAAATAAATAAGTATATTTTCGCATCTGTGCAAATATAATCATTTCTACACGGTTTCGGATTTCGTCCGAATAGTCTTTTGCATCAGCAAGCAATTCTGTTACATCTTTTTTTGTAAATTGAAATTTTAGATTCGTTTTATATAATGCTTCAGAACTATCCAATTGTTCATCAAATTCGCCACATATTGTTTTTGGCTGAACATTATCCATAAGTGCATAAACATCTCCCGACAAAGGATACTCCATAGTTGTATCCGACAGCAATCCCGCACCATTATCAAAAATCGGACAATACGCGTAGTCCCCTTTTCCATTCATCAGAACTGCAATATTGTGTGTGTGACGATCTTCATTCAGAAAAAACGCATCAATCGTCAACAACTTATTCATATAAATACCAAAATTCCGAAGTCCTGTTATGCGTTCTACCTGTTGCACTAAAAACTGTAAGCGTTCTTTATGTTCCGGTATTCTATACAAAGATTTGTATAGACTTTCTCCGAAAAAGTTTTTAAACAACCGCTCCAGCGTAATAATCTGCCAGTCTTCACTTAGAAAATTTTTACTCTTCACGCCATTATAAATTACCGTGCCGTATTTTATTTTTTCCAGATTATAACATACAAACTCATTTTCAGTCAGAGTTGACTTTTTCAAAAGGTGGGAAATCATATACTCTGCCAGTCCTTCATAACCTGTATAGTCAGCTTTATACCATATCCCTTCATTCTCCCATTTTAGCTGGTTCCCCTTTGAAGACTGTCGGTCATTTGTCCTGATATTCTGCTCGAATAATTCTATCATGCATCTACCTCTCTATGCGAATCCAAAAATCATCTTCCGCCATTCGTCCTGCTGTCTTCTCTATAATCATGATTGGATCATAAAATGGCAGTCCCAGATCCTTCAATATCAATTTCATCTTATCTCTGCTTTCCGGAAAACATCTTGACTCCAGAAACTCCAAATAATCATTATAATCCGGATCGTCTATAGTACCGAAAGCACGGAACATAATCTTATCCGTATAATTCCTTATTTTCACTTTTCGTTCCTGCTCATTCACATCAATCAAAGTGCATACATCCTGCTCATACATATACCATATTCTAAGCGGCCACACTTTTTCCGGCACCTTCACTTCCTGCTCATATTCCGGATATTTTTGTAGCATTTTCAGAAATGGAACAATTGGTCCACGAATCACTTCTTTACTTCTCTCCCAGCGTTCTATTGTTGGCTTTGAACAATTGATAAATTCTGCAAACTCTTTCTGCGTCAAATGTAATTCTTTTCTAATCTGTTTAATTTCCCTTGCAGTTGTGTATTCCGGTGTTACAAATAATCTTTTTTTCATAAACTCACCTTCCGGTTTTATGATTACCGACTTTTTCTTTATTAAAACATGAATTCGCAACACAAGAGAACTTGCTTTCTTGTACAAAATTCATGAACGACAAAATCATTAAGCACGAAGTGCGTCAAGCATGTAATGCTTGGATTTTGGAGTTATTATATCACAAAATCTAATATTTGCAAGCAAAAACCATTATTTTGATTGCTTTTCTTGTGATAAAACAATCAAAATAATGGTTTTCTCAGCTTACAAAAAACATATATGACAATTCCGACACACAATTAGCTTTTCACAATTCAACATCGCCGGTTTCTACTGCAATGGAAAAATGTGTAAAGCTCCACTTTTACTGATAAATGCCGATGCCGCAATCAAGATCCTAGCCTTTCGAACAAGTAAGCTGTTCTTCTAAAAACACACAGGCATCCTTTACGCAGTCTATACATGACCTTTTTATGATTCCATCATCCACCCCTTTTAACTGTCTGCATATGACTGTTCCGTTTTGCTCTTTAAATGCATTAATAATTTTTCGGGCGCTTTGCATAGTATTTGGGGAATTTTTATTAATTAATCCCAACATACTTACAGCGCCTATCAGTGCCCCACAGGTTCCTTCCATACTTCCTCCAAATCCACCCGCAAATCCCTGTGTCAGATTCTTAGCTGTTTCTTCATCTATTCCAGCCAGGTCACTATAAGAGCATGCAACAGCCTGTGCACAGTTATAACCATTCTTTTTTCTCTCTTCTGCTTCTTTCACTCGTGTATTCATATGTTTCTCCTTGTTATTAATTCCTATTCTTCATCTTCAAATCCCATTTAGCGGTTTCTTTTTCCTGTATTCTCTGTCCCTCGGATTTCCTCATGATAGAAATAATCTACAATCACCGGATGCCCCTGTGGGACTCTGCCATAAGGCATTTCATTATCCACAAAGGGACAATCATACTTCTTAGCCATTTCCACAGCTTTTACTTCAAGTGCTTCAAAGTAACTGCGGTTATGCTTATTATAGATCTCATCGTAAAGCGGTACAAGATCAGGATATTTTCCGGCGATATAATCCATAATCGTCTTTTTGAAGCCACCCCGAAGATTAAGATTTTCGAGCCAGAACAGATCGCACTGATTCTTTACCCGCTCAAAAATTGCTTCAAAATCCGTGATGCCGGGGAATACCGGGGATACGAAACAGACTGTACGGATACCTGCCTCATATACCTGCTTCATAGCAGCGATACGGTGCTCAATGCTCGAAGCAGAATCCATATCGTTCTTGAAATTTTCATCCAGTGTGTTGATCGACCATGAAACGGTTACACGTCCAAGCTTCTTCAACAGATCAATATCCCGTACCACAAGATCCGACTTTGTGCAGATCAGAATATCTGCGTCACTGCCGATCAGCTGCTCCAGAAGTTTTCTGGTATTCCCGAATTGCTCCTCCTGTGGATTGTAGCCATCTGTCACAGAACCGATGACCACCCGCTGTCCGGCATATTTCTTCGGATTTTTAATTTCCGGCCAATGCTTCACATCAA